>Ga0209633_10005549_pt1 | contig 11034 bp, 9 predicted proteins | sample Cruoilmetagenom1_FD_187290 | JGI IMG/M metagenome (GOLD analysis project Ga0209633, IMG submission 187290) | Oil polluted marine microbial communities from Coal Oil Point, Santa Barbara, California, USA - Sample 1 (SPAdes) (version 2) | ecosystem: Environmental > Aquatic > Marine > Oil seeps ... | reverse complement strand
TTTAATCCAAACGGCATCAAGCCGTATTCTTTTCATCAGCTTCATGTCTTCACTTCCACTTGTTGCATCGCCAGCTCGCGCATGCGGAATTTTTGCAGTTTGCCGGTTACCGTCATGGGGAACTCTTCCACGAACCAGATATGTTTGGGGATCTTGAAGTGGGCGATCTGTCCCTTGCAGAATTCACGCATCTCTTCCTCAGTGGCCGTTTTACCGGCATGTAATTGTAGCCAGGCCATGACTTCTTCACCGTAGAACTCATCGGGGATACCGAATACCGCGACCTGGGCCACCTTGGGATGGGTAAACAGAAACTCCTCGATCTCGCGTGGATAGATATTTTCGCCACCGCGGATGATCATCTCTTTACGCCGGCCGGTGATTTGCACATAACCGTCGGCATCCATGGTGCCGAGGTCGCCGGAATAGAGCCAGCCACTGTCGTTGATGGTCTCCGCGGTCTTGTCCGGCTGGCCGTAATAAGCGCGCATGATGTGATAACCGCGAAAACAGATCTCGCCGATCTCGCCCAGCGCCTGGGTGGCGCCGGTTTCGATATTGATGATCTTCACCTCCTGATGAGGCAGGTTCTTGCCGACGGTCTGGGTGCGGCGTTCGATGCTGTCATCACGGTCTGTAAGGTGGGTCAGGGGTGATGCCTCGGTTTCACCATAACCGATGAGGATCTCGCTGCAGTGCATGTCTTGCATTACCCGTTGCATCAAGGGGGCCGGACAGGGCGCGCCGGCCATAATGCCGGTTCGCAGACTGGACATATCGAATTTTTTAAAGTCCGGATGCTCCAGTTCGGCGATGAACATGGTGGGTACCCCATGTACGGCAGTACACCGTTCGGCCTCGATGGCACGCAACACCGCCGGGGCATCGAAGTGTTCCGACGGTATGACCATGCAGGCCCCTACCGACAGACAAAGTAGGTTGGCCAACACCATGCCGAAGCAGTGATAGAAGGGTACCGGGATACATAAACGATCCTGTTCGGTAAAGTGCATGGCTTTGGCAGAGAACCAGGCATTGTTAAGAATATTGTGATGGGTCAACACCACCGCCTTGGGAAAGCCGGTGGTGCCGGAGGTGTACTGGATATTTATTGGATCATCACGATCTAACGATGCGGTGACGATATCCAGCTTATCCATACCGATGTCATTGGCTGCCTTTAATACCTCGGGCCATGTCATAAAACCCGGAAAGGGTTGTGGAGTGTCATTGGGCTGTGCCGGATCATACACCACTACCTTGCGCAGAAACGGGAACTCCTTGTTGTGTAGTTCTGCTGTGTTGTGCTCTTTCAGTTCCGGTAACAATTCCACCAGCATGGCCACATAATCACTACTGCGGAATGCAGGAATGGTAAAGATCCCCTGCACCTCGGAACGTTGCAGGGCATAGGCCAGTTCCCGACTGCCATTGGCCGGGTTGATGTTCACCAGCACCGCACCGATACGGGCCGTGGCCATTTGGATTAATAACCATTCTAGATTATCGGTGGACCAGACACCGATACGGTCTCCTTTGACAAAGCCGATACCCAACAAACCACGTGCCAGGTTATCGATAGCCACTGATAATTTTTTATAAGTTAAACGTTGTTGTTGTGGCAGGGAGACTATCGCTTCATGGTCAGGAAAACGTTCGACGATCCCGGCAAAGTGTTCCGGGATGGTGGCCCCCAACAAGGGGTCGGTCCCGCCGCGGTGGAAGTAGCTTTTTTGCCTGTGTGTCATGGCATTTTTGAATCCCGTTATTAATCAATATATGCTTTTTAACCACAGAGGACACGGAGGGAAACATTTGTTTTGTATTTGTGTCTTCAAGATGTTAACTGCAACAGATATTATGAGCTTCATTCTAAAATGAAATTAATAAATATTTTCTCTGTGTTCCTCTGTGTCCTCTGTGGTAAAAATGTTTTATTTAATTCCATCCCAATAACGATCCACCTTATCCTGAATTTCCTTTAACAGGCTTTCATTGCGTTTCGGTTCAAACAGGTGTTTGAAACGTCCCTGACACTTGAGGTAGTCCTCGGCCGGTTGGCGTTGATGCGGGACTTTAGTGTGCACCACCTCGCCATCCACATATTCCTTCAGGGGCCAGACACCGGTCTTCACCGCCAGCTTGCCGATGTCGATGGAGTCTTGCGGATCAAAATCCCAACCGGGTGGGCAGGGTGCCAGGGCGATAATCATGCGGGGTCCCTTGAGTTGTTTGGCCTTTGCAATCTTGCGCGCCAGATCCAGCGGTTCACTGCCGATGACCGTGGCGACATAGGCCGGTTTGTGCGCGGCCCAGATTGAGAACAAGTCTTTCTTGAAACCAGTAAAGCCACGCGGCCCTTTACTCGTGGCGGTTTTCGCCGCATGGGGTGTGGCACCGGAGTATTGTTGACCGGTATTGCCATAACCTTCGTTGTCATAACAGATATAGAGAAAATCCAGATCCCGTTCCATGGCACCGGAGGTGGCGGAGAGCCCCATGCCATAGGCGGCGCCATCGCCGGTGAGTACGACCACCTCCATATCCTCCTCTTGTGTGATGCGTTTTTTTTCTAGCAGGATATCCAGCGCGTCGCGTACCCCTTGCGCCCCGGCGGGGGCCGAGGCCATGGCGGTGTAGAGCCATGAGCCACGAAACGGCGTAAAGGGATAGACCGACAACAGTGTCATGCAACCGGCGGCATTCACAAAGACCGATTTCTCACCGATGACATCATAGATCTCGTGCAGGGCCTCGAGTCCACCGCAACCGGAACACATGGGGGTGCCGCTGCCTAACAGATGCGTGGAGGGCAGGTCTTTCATGCGACGATACAAGGTCACGGATGTTTCACTCATGGCGTTCACCTTTGTTCAGTTCTTCGCGCTCGACGTGGGCGACGGCCTGTAGTTTGCGCATCTCGCGCAGTTCCGCTTCGGTATACAACAGGCGCGGTGGGGGTACCGGGCCATGCTTCACGGCGGCATAGGTCTGGCGAGCCATTTCAAAAAATTCTTCCGTGCTGATATCACGGCCACCCAGACCACCGATGAAACTCAGCATGACCTCAGGCACCTGTGCTTGTCCGTAGAGTGCCGATGCCAGTTCTGTATAAAGGACACCCCCCAGGCCCATGGAGAGATTTTGATCGATCACGGCGATGCCCTTTTTGTCTCGTAGCAGAGTTTGGAAAAGCTCAGCGGGAAAGGGGCGTAACAGGCGTGGCCGTAACAGGCCCACACGTTGTCCCGCTTCGCGTAACCGATCCACCGCCTCTTTCGCCTTGGTGGCAAACGAACCCATCATCACAAACACGATGTCGGCATCATCACTGCGATAGTCTTCGATGGCGGCATGTGTCCTGCCAAAGCGCGCCGCAAATTCAGCGGCGATTTCATCGTAAACCGCCAGACTGTTTAGCGAAGCCAAGTGGGTTTCATAGCGAAAGTAGGAGTAGGGTGCGCCACCGAGCACGGCGACGGCCTGGCTCAGGGGTGAACTGGCACGCAAGCGAATGTTTTGCGGATCATAGTCACCAACAAATTGCCTGGCCGTTTCAGTATCGGGCAGGTCAACGGGTTCACGGGTAAAGGAAAGATAAAAGCCATCCTGATTGACGATCACCGGCAGGCGCACGCGTGGATCTTCGGCTAGCCGGTAGGCCATCAAGGTACTATCCAGCACCTCCTGACAGGTGGCGCAGTGGATCTGTAAAAAGCCGCTGTCGCGTGCCGCGAGGATATCGTTGTGATCCGGTTCCAGGGTGATGGGAGAGGCCAGACCGCGTGAGACATTGATCAGGACAAAGGGGGCGCGCCAGCCTGCGACGGTATAGATCATCTCCATGCCATACAACAGTCCCTGACTGGAGGTGGCACTGAAGACCCGCACCCCGGTCGCCGCCGCCGCACCGGCTGAGGTAATCATGGAATGTTCGGATTCCAGTGTCACCAGCCGTGCATCCATCTCACCATTATCGATCCAGTTGGCCAGGGTCTCGATGATCTCGGTCTGCGGCGTAATGGGGAAGGCCGGGATATAATTGGCCGCCGCCAGGCGCGCCCCCCAGGCCGCGGCGCCATTACCGGTTAATAACCTGCGTGTCATGTTTGACCTCCTGCGCTGACTTCTGCCTGGGCATCCTGCTCGGGTATCGCGCTAATGGCATGGGGTGGGCACTGGGCGACACATACCATGCAGCCTTTACAGTGGTCATAATCAATATGCGGTTGGCCGCTGTCATCCACGTTAATGGCACCATCTGGACAGAAGGTACTGCACACCCACCAGCAACGATTACACAGTGCATAATCGATCACCGGGCGCAGGGTGCGCCACAGACCGGTCTTGACTTCAACGCTGGTGGCAGCCGCATGGACCGCCGGTGCCGAGACTCGCGCATCATCAAAGGGGAGATCGATCCAGGCGGGGCTTTGATAATGTATTGCTGAAATTTTCTCGCGGCTGGTGACCACACCCGTATGCGTCGCCATATGATCAAAGGCGGCCAGGGCCTTGAGCAGGTTTTTTTCCACTATCTCACTGCCAAGTTCTGCCAGTTCATCCTTGATGGCCTGGCTCAAGGCATCACGCGTGATCACTCCGAGCAGGCGTGCCGCCGCACCGCTACAGGTCGCACCGATAAAGCGCAATTCATCACGTGTTTCTGCCTCAGCCGGTAAGGTAAACACCTTCCCTGTGATATTCAGACGTTGTTGCCACACTGTTGCGGACTCATCGGTGTTGATGAGCAGAACAGTATGCGCATCGATGCCCGCTAAGACACCGGCGCCGACTAGCGGTACCAGACTGTCATCGGCAACGATGACCAAATCGGGGTTCTGGATAATGCCACGTTCATAAATGTGATCATGTGATGCGCGTACATAAGCAAAGATGGGGGCGCCACGTCGCTCGGCACCATAGCGTGGCGCATCCTGGATCTCATAGCCTTCCAGGAAGAAGGCGGTGCCCAGGATACGACTGGCGGTTTTCATACCCTGTCCACCACGACCATGTAAGCGTATTCGGTACATAACGATTCCGTATGAAAAACATTTCCCTATATATGTGAGGCTCCTTAAGTCAAATCCGGTGCAGTCGAGAACAATGAATAACGTCTGAAACTCATCGCCTTCTGCACACGTTCAAGTGCCAGTGCCATTGCGGCCTCGCGCGGTAAAATCTGTTTGTTTTTCACCGCCTCTAACACCAAGCTTGTATTGCGTCGTAATTTTTCTTCAATGGTTTGCATGGCGGCGGCTTCACTGGAACCATGGTATTCCATCGCCGCACAGATCACACCACCGGCATTAGCGATAAAATCGGGCACGCAAAGAATCCCCTTGTCATGCAGATATTTTTCCGCGCCATGAGTAAAAGGGATATTCGCACCTTCCACCACCAGCCGGGTATTAATCCGGTGTACATTGTCTTCATGGATGACGTCGGGCCTCGCCGCGGGGATCCAGATGTCACATTCCACATCAACCACATCGTCGCGATCCATTTTCTTCGCATCAACATAGTCGGTCACACATTTTCCAGTTTGCTTTAATGCCAACAAGGTATCGACGTCCAGGCCAGCCGGGTTGTGTATCGCACCGGCCGAATCGGCCACCGCAACCAACACAGCCCCTTTGGCCACCAGGAAACGGGATACGTGTTTACCGACGGCACCGAAACCTTGCACCACCAGCCGCGCACCGGCCAGTTCAAAATCACAATGCTGTAATGCTACATCCACCACATGACTCAAGCCCCAGCCGGTGGCGCCAATCTCGTCCAGTGGAATACCGCCAATCTCACGGGGCAGGGCCACCACACGACCGATCTCGTCCTTGACCCAGGCCATGCATTCCTCATCGGTCCCCATGTCCGGCGCGAAAATATAGGTCTCTTCATGACGCAGGGCATTGGCAAGGGCGCGAATCAAGCATTGTTTATCTGCCTTGGGCATTTTTGGGTCGCCATATAACACGGCTTTCCCTCCGCCGTGGGGCAGACCGGCAGCGGCATTTTTAAAGGTCATGGCACGAGCCAAACGTACGCATTCCTCGGTACTGACATCCTCGGCCATCCGCACACCACCGATAGAAGGCCCCTTGGCCACGTTATCCACCACCAAGATGGCCCTGAGATTAACTGATGGTTCATGGACATGGATAATCTTGAGAGGGCCAAGATCATCGGTAAATTTGAAGACGTCATCCATCATATTGCTCCTCATTTAACCGACATCGAGTTGAACAGAATTGCTCTGACAATACACCTTGTCAAAAGGTTATAGAAACTGTTGTTATATAATAATTCTGTCACGTGAATGTAATATTCTGTCCAAATATATAATTAATCAGTTGTTCTGATCTGTGTCATTGCCGTAAATCAACAAATAGAGGATTATTTGATTATTGTTACTTCGGCCAAAGAGGGCGAGTAACTGTAGTAGACACCTTGTGAATCTATACGTCCTGTCTTTGTAACTTTTTTGCAAGGAGGTGCCTGTTATGTCCATTGGCGAATATTGCAATCGCGAGCTGGTCATTGTTTCCAGAACTGAATCAGTTAAGGAAGCCATCGATCTCATGCGTTCCCATCATGTGGGGGATGTCATCGTGGTAGACAGGCAAGGGGATCTGGTGTTGCCAATCGGTATATTGACGGATCGAGATATCGTCCTGGAAATACTGGCGGAAGGTGTTGACCTCAACACAATCAATATCGGTGACGTCATGAACTATGAGCTCGTCACCGTTGCCGAACAGAGCAATCTTATGGATACTATAAAAATCATGCAGGCAAAAGGGGTACGCAGGATGCCGGTTGTGGATAATCAGGGCGGTTTGGTGGGAATAATTACTGCCGATGATATCCTTGAGCTGGTGGCAGAGCAACTACAAGATATTGTTGGTCTTATTCATCAAGAACAAAAACGGGAAATCAAGCAACGGTCTGTATGTTGATAAATATATTATTAATATTGTTAAATTAAACCATATGGTCATCATCGTTTGTTGATATAGATAATGCAAAGCATCGGTTCCAAAAGGAATGATAGTAGATATAAAACAAGCATCAAAAAAGTGGTCTCAAGCGGTCACCCAAAAGAGCAACGCCCTTGATCTGGAAGAAGGCGTGTTTTCATGGGAGGACCCCAAGAAAATTGCAAGGTCACTTAAACGATCGGCTGAGAAAAGTACTCGCCGCAAATCAACGCCCTTTCGTGCTGCCATGTCCATGCTGGTATTTTATATCAATCGAGCAGGCAAGAATCTCGACGAGGAGCAAAAGGAAATACTGGAACAGGCCAAAGATGAGCTGCGAAGCCTGTATCACAGACAATAATGCTTTAGGGCTCCTCTAAAAATCCACTGAAGCAGCGCTAGCTGCGTTTAAAACAAGCTCAAAATGCTCATTTACTCCGTGTAACACGCTCTCGCCCGTCCATGGGCTTCGCGAAATAAGCACTTCCATGTGCAAAACTGCGCTTTTTCGCTTGTTTTTGCCTTGCCATCATCTGCTTGATTGAATTTTTAGAGGTGCCCTTTACATATAGACAGCAACATCGATATCACCTTCCTTGCGCAAAACATTAATACCGACATCATTTGGATGGCGTCGAAATGACAGGTCGATGACTTTATCCCCAAAGCGCATATTGGAGATCTGCAAACGCTGAATGTAATCCGGCAGTTGAGGATACTTAAAACGAATTTGTGGTTTGTCGGGGGAAAAGCTGATACCAAGACAGGCCTGCAGGATATAAAACACGGCGCCACTTGCCCAGGCCTGTGGTGAACAGGCCACCGGATAGAGCGTCGGCCCCTGTCCGGGTAGACGATCAAATCCACAAAACAACTCGGGCAGTCGATTCAAATCCAGAGCGATGGTCGCATCAAATAAACCGGTCAGGATCTGCATGGCTTTGTCTTTATAGCCATAGCGCGCCAGGCCAATGGCTATCATGGCATTGTCATGCGGCCAGATGGAGCCGTTGTGATATGACATGGGATTATATCGAAGCGCCGATTTATCAATCGTCCGTATTCCCCAACCGGAAAAGGAGCTGTCCGAGAGTAAGGATTCTGCCGTGCGGCGTGCATATTCATCACTGGCGATACCGCTGAACAGGACGTGACCGGCGTTTGATGATCTAACCTGACAAGGCTGTTTGTCCCCGTCCAGGGCGATGACGAAGGTGGATACCTCTTCACTCCAGAAACACTCGTTAAATCTCTTTTTCAATTCTTCGGCTTGCTGATCGAGCATTTCTGCACGGGCAATTTCACCAAACAGGTGGGCAAACCGGGCGGCGGATTTTTTGGCCTGGTAAACATATCCCTGTACTTCACTCAGGGCAATAGGGCCCCTGGCAGGTGTACCATCTGCATGAAAAATACTGTCGTTGGAATCTTTCCAGCCCTGTTGTAGCAAACCGTTGGGACTTTCCCGGTGGTACTCAATAAAACCATCACCATCAAGATCGCCATAATGGTCTATCCACTCAAGCGCTCGCTCAATATTGGGCCAGATGCTCTCGATAAAGGGACGATCAGCAGTACGCTTGTAATATTCATCGGCCAGCATAATGAATAATGGCGTCGCATCAATCGTTCCATAATATTGCTTGAAGGGGATTTCCCCCAGTTCGGCCATTTCCCCCCGACGGGCTTCATGTAAGATCTTGCCGGGCTGTGCATCCGTTGCCGCATTCACTTCGCTGGCCTGGGTTGCGGCAAGGTATGCCAGCACCCCTCTGGCCATTTCGGGGTAGAGCCAGAGATATTGTAACGCCGTAATGATACCGTCGCGTCCAAACGGCGTACTGAACCAGGGGATACCGGCATAGGGGTAGGGCCCATGCTCGGTGTGCGTTGTGAGCATGTTCAAATCGGCGGCGGCGCGGTTTAGCCAATCATTGAATTGTTCGTTTGATGTGTATATGCCTGCCGTCTTCTGTTCAACCGTTTGATTAAGCTTGTTGAACTTTACAAAAGCGTGTTGAAAACTGTTTGCTTCCGCTTTTTGATCTCCGATGTCACAGGCGATACTAATATACAGATCCTGTTCCTGGTGTGGCTCGAGAGACAGAGAAAACCGGGCATCTGTTCCATCATCGGTTTGAAACGGTAAACTGAAAAGTAGTCGAGTATGGCGTGTCACATTATCCAGGCCCGTGTAGCCCAGACAGAGTTCATTCTCTGTATAAGTGGTTGTCAGCATCTCACCGCTATGTGTACGGTGTGCACCACGAACCTGAAAGATATCGTTATAATCAGAATCCACATTGATTTGCAGACAAAAATCCAGCGGTTTGTCACTGTAGTTATGCACTCTGATATGTTCATAGTGCACGTCTTGCCATAACAACTTGCAGCGGAAGATATGCAGCATACCTTTGGCGATAATCTCTTTGCCATCCCGATATAGATCCGGGGTAGTCAGATCAACCGTCATGATGCTATTGTCTTTTTTAACTGTAGAGTTGAGCAACAATGGTCGACGCTGATTTACCGAAAGTTCGAATTGCGACAGAAAACGAGTACCATTATTGTATAAGCCCTGCTCACCAATGCCGATGTGCTGGATATCGCCATGACGATCGAACAGGCCAAACGTCTCACCGTGTTTCAGCACCCGTGTCCTGTCATCCGCCCGTGACGATGTTGCCAGAACATACCACTTATCATCGATACGGATGACGTCATCCATGCTGTTAGCCCACCAGCCGTGGTTGAAAGCGGCTTGTAATTAAATTGTTATAAGCCTTGAGATAATCTTCCGCCATGTGCTGTGTTGAAAAGCGGGTCTCAAAAATATAGCGGCAGCAATGGCGACTGATAGTCGGAATTTTTTCGACGGCCTCGATGGCTTCGTTTACATTATTAACAATGAAGCCGGTTTCACCATGATGCATAACCTCTGGCACTGAGCCGCGGCGAAAGGCAATAACAGGCGTACCACAGGCCATCGCCTCTATCATCACCAGGCCAAAGGGTTCCGGCCAGTTGATGGGAAAGAGCAGGGCATAGGCATTGCCCAGAAAATCATTCTTCTCGGTTTCATTAATCTCACCGATATATTCGATAAGCGGATGGTCAAGCAGTGGTTTGATGTCATTACGAAAATATTCCTTATCAACCTTATCTATCTTGGCCGCTATCTTCAGTTCCATACCGCTGCGAATGGCAATTTCAATGGCATCTTCAATGCCTTTTTCCGGTGAGATGCGGCCCAGACATGCCAGGTAGTTGCCCGACTCTGGTGTGAATGTATAGGTTTCCGCCGGTACACCGTTATAAACCGTCCCTGCCCAGTTGGCATTGGGCAGGGGGGCGCGTTGATGATTGGAAATGGAAACAACCGGCATATCGGAAAAATTGCGGTAGATCGGTTGCAGGATAGGTACATCCAACCGGCCATGCAGGGTCGTAAGCTGAGGGGTATCGAGTATGCGTGAAAAAGGAAAGTGTAGAAAATCGATATGATAATGGATTATGTCAAATTCATAAGCACGTTTTGAAATCTCGCCCATCAGTAACACATAATAGGCGAGTGGATTTTCAAGTTTACCAAGGCGGAGTGCGGTCTCGACGATAGGAACCAGTTCTGCACGGGTTATTGAATCACCACTGGCAAACAAGGTGACATCATGGCCCTGTCGGACAAGTTCCTCAGTCAGGTATGAAACGACTCTCTCCGTTCCACCATAGAGTTTGGGAGGTACACTTTCATAGAGAGGTGCAACCTGGGCAATTTTCATAGTAATTCCCTTTATAGGGCACCTCTAAAAATCCACTGAAGCAGTGCCGACTGCGTTAAAAACAAACTCACCGATTTGTTTGGAACAAATCGGAACGCACGAAGTGCGGCCCGAAGGGCAAAGAACAGGGATGTTCTTTGTAAAATGCTCATTTACTTTGTGTAACACGCTCTCGCCCGTCCATGGGCTTCGCGATATAAGAACATCCATGTTCAAAACTGCGCTTTTTGCTCGCCACGTCCTTGTGGCGAGCCCCTTCGGGGCCATGCTCT
>Ga0209633_10005548_pt1 | contig 11035 bp, 7 predicted proteins | sample Cruoilmetagenom1_FD_187290 | JGI IMG/M metagenome (GOLD analysis project Ga0209633, IMG submission 187290) | Oil polluted marine microbial communities from Coal Oil Point, Santa Barbara, California, USA - Sample 1 (SPAdes) (version 2) | ecosystem: Environmental > Aquatic > Marine > Oil seeps ... | reverse complement strand
TGCTAACACCACATTCCAGGCGCCACCGGGCGGGGAATTCATGGGCCACCCCAAGGCATTGTGGCAATTATTCAATATCGAGATGTGGGAACGATTTTCCTACTATGGCATGCGGGCGGTATTGGCGGTTTATGTCGCCACTACCTTTTTCGCCCACCTCGGTGCGGGTGCCAATGCAGAGGCCAGCCTTGTGTATGGTGGTTATACCGCGCTGGTTTATGCCACTGGCATTGCAGGCGGTTATGTTGCTGATCGAATCCTGGGGTATCAACGATCCATTTTACTGGGTGCCATCATCATGGCGGCTGGATTGTTCGTTCTGTTGATTGAAGACCTGAACTGGTTCCTGGTTGGACTATCGCTGATCGTTGCAGGTAACGGTCTGTTCAAACCCAATATTTCCACCATGATCGGAAAATTGTATGCACCTGATGATGTAAGACGCGATTCCGGTTTTACCATTTTCTACATGGGTATCAATCTGGGCGCGATGATCGCGCCATTTATTACGGCTGCCTGGATCGGTGCAACCTGGGGTCTTAAATGGGGCTTCTTTGCAGCAGGTATCGGTATGATCCTGTCGACCCTGTTCCTCGAAGTTGCCAAGAAATCTCTTGGTAAAATCGGTTTGCCGGAAGAAGGTAAGGAAGGCTGGGGACGGTTTTTCGCTGTCGGTGCCGCATCTATCGTGCTGGCCGGTATAGTTTATTTCCTGTTATCTGAAAGTACCATTCTTGGCTATTTGTTGATAGTCATTATGCTGGGTCTGATTGCCTATTTTGTCATGGCGGGCATCAAGTCAGGCAATAAGGTTCAGCTTCATCGGTACATCGCGATGATCATTTTGTTTGTCGCCAATGCCTGTTTCTGGGCACTGTTTGAGCAGGCCGGTAGCTCGTTGAATTTCTTTGCGCGTGAGTTTGTGACACCGATGTTCGGCAGTATGGAAACCTGGCAGGCTGGCGGTTTTGGTGTTTTCCAGTCACTTAATCCGTTGTACATATTGATAATGGCGCCCGTGTTCGCAATGTTGTGGCCCAAGCTTGACCTGATGAATATGAACCCGTCGATACCACGTAAGTTTGCACTGGGCTTGATACAGGTTGCCCTGGGTTTCTATTTGCTGGTTTTTGCAATCGGCAATATGACCAATGCTGCCGGTCTGGTGCCCTGGATTTTCCTGGCTATGACCTATTTTCTGCACACAACTGGTGAGCTGTGCCTGTCACCGATCGGTCTCAGTATGGTGACCAAGCTGGCGGATGAAAAAGAAGTGGGCCTGGCAATGGGCGGTTGGTTCCTTTCTATCGCGATGGCGCAGTATGTGGCCGGTATTATCGCTGCTATTGCATCCGGCGGTGGTAATGGCGCACATGGTGCGCCGGTTGATGCAACCATGGCCCAGTACTCGGAAGTTTACATGCTGTTGTTCTGGATCGGTCTGGGCGTTGGTATCGCATACCTGATTCTCGCGCCGGCAATCAACAAGCTGATGCATGGCGTGAAATAGCCCCGTTTAATATATTGATCAAAGCCCCGGCATCGACCGGGGCTTTTTGTATCTGAAGGCAGGGTTCATTGTGGCCGAAGCACCGGGCTGGTTTTCCGGTCGCCACCTGCTAAGATAGCGAATTCCTTGTTTCCGGACCCCAAAAATGACCAAGCTCCAGATACGAACCCTGTTGTCGCTGATTTTTCTCTCCGTGCTGATGCTCACGGCCTGCAAAAAAGCCGAAGAAAGCACATCTTCCGCCGAACCCCAGGTACAACAAATAGAAGCTGAGACCTGGGAAAAGTTTGTTACCCGGCAAATAGAGGCGCATTTAGAAGCTCATCCACAGTGGGCAGTGGTGCAGGGGCGGCATGAATATGATGGCCAGTTGCCGGACTGGAGTCGTACCGGGATCGAAAAAGAAATAGCACGATTACATCAACAGCGTGATGATGCCATGGCATTTGCCGATGACCAGATGAGTTCAGAACAGCTGTATCAGCGCGATTACCTTGTCTCGCGTGTAGACCAGGACTTGTTCTGGATGGAAAAGGCGCGGCTTCCGTTTCGCAGTCCAGCGTATTACTTTGGCTGGATGGGTGACTCACTGGACCCCAGTGCATATATTGCACTGGACTACGCCTCACTCGAAGAACGTTTACGTGCGTTTACCCGTTATTTGAATAATGTACCCAGGGCGGTTGGACAGATTAGAGAAAACCTGGCCATGCCAATGCCGCGCACCTGGCTGCAACTGGGCATTGATGGCTTTGGTGGTTATGCCGACTATTTTCGTGATGAAGTACCTGCCGTGTGGGCTGCTGTTGAGGATGAAGATCTGCAGCATGCATTTAAAATTGCGAACGCAGAAGCCATTGAGGCCATGACTGATATGGCCGACTGGTTGAAGTCCAATATGCCGCACGCCACTGAAGATTTTGCCCTGGGCCCGGATCTTTTCAGGGAAATGCTGTGGGATACCGAGCGTGTTGATATTTCACTGGAAGAACTTGAGGCTATCGGCCGTGCCGATATGGCGCGTAATCTGCAAAATCTGAATAACGCCTGTGCCGAATTTGCACCGGGTGTCAGTCTTCAGGATTGTTTCGCAAAGATGTCCAGCAACAAGCCAAAAGACGGTTCGGTTGAGGCTGCGCGAGATCAATTGAAAGAGATACGTAAATTCATCGTGCAGGAAGACCTGGTCAGCATTCCTGGTACGGAAGAGGCGAAGGTCAATGAGTCACCGCCGTATGCCCGTTCCAATTTTGCTTACATCAATATCCCGGGTGCCTGGGAGAAAAACCAGCCATCGGTATATTACATATCCCCGCCCAACCCGGCCTGGCCTGAAGATGTCCAGGCTGATTATGTTGCCGGTGAAGCCGATCTTTTGTTCACCTCGGTGCATGAGGTCTGGCCCGGACATTTCCTGAATTTCCTGCATGCTAACCGCGCGTCATTTTTCTATGGCCGTGTTTTTGTCGGTTACGCCTACGCCGAGGGTTGGGCGCATTACACCGAAGAGATGATGAGCGAAGCCGGCCTGCGAGAGGGCGACCCTGAAGCCCGTATCGGCCAGATCAGTAACGCTTTGTTGCGGGATGCGCGTTTTCTCTCAACCATTGGATTGCACACAAAGGGCTGGTCGGTTGAGGACTCAAAGCGATTTTTCATGGAAGAGGGCTTCCAAAGCGAAGGCACGGCCATCCAGCAGGCCGCGCGTGGTACCTATGATCCGGCATATCTGAATTACACCATGGGCAAGCTGATGATCAAACGCTTACGTGATGACTGGACAGCAACGCGCGGCGGCAGAACCGCCTGGCGCGAGTTCCATGATGAATTCCTGAGCTATGGTGGCCCACCGATTCCATTGGTTCGCCAGCGGATGATGGATGAAAACAAGCCGGTGGCGTTGTTTCCGGCGCATTAAGGAAGAGCTGGATCGCCCACAGATTACACAGATATTGCTCTACAATTTCCTGGCCATCCAGGTTCCACAGCTTGTGTGGCCGGTATTGCCCATAGGCTTATCCAGATACTTGAAGCCGTGTGTGCCGTACAGGCGGCGTGCCTGGTCCATGCCATCCATGGTCTCCAGGTAACAGTGCTCATAACCAGCGTTGGCAGCTTCTTCAAGGCAAAGATTCAGCAGCTTCGCACCGACTCCCAGGCCCCGCAGTTCAGACTGAAAATACATTTTGCGCAATTCGCATGTGACCCTGTCACCACCTGTCAGTGGTGCATAGCCACCACAGCCTAAAACCTGGCCATCAAGCTCCACCACGTAGAATTCGGAACCTGCCGGGGCATAAGCGGTGTACATATCATCTACTTCAGAGTCATTGATCGAATAACCACAGCCAACTGCCCCGAATTCTGTCATCACCCGGCGGATGATGTCGGCGACCACGGTTTTGTCTTTTTCTTCCATTGGCCGGATGATCAGACCTGTCTTGTCCTTATCCCGATTCACTGACACCCATTCCTTTCGACACGGTTAATTAAAGACACTTTACTCTACAATCTAAATGTTGGTTTAAACCACTTTGATACCGCCTGCATCAAAGTCAGTATAAATATGGCTATATATTAGTATTCAGGAGACTTGTCATGAAACTCAAATTATCCGTTTTCGCTGTGGCATTGCTGGCAACCGGCAGCCTTTTTGCAAGTGTTACAGAAGAAGAAACATTTTCCTACACACTGGATGAAGGCGGGCGATTCAGTGTTTCAAATGTAAATGGTTCAATCACCGTCACCGGCGCCAGTGGCAATAATGTTGAAATTATCGCGATCAAGAAGGCGGATAATCAGAAGGATCTGGATGAGATCGAAATTGAAATTTCCCATTCGGCCAGTGAAATTGAAGTTGAAACGGAACTTGGAGAATCAGATAGCTGGTTTCGCAATAACAACTCTGGCCAGGTCACATACGAAATTATCGTACCGGGTGGCACCGAGCTTGATTCTGTCGAAACGGTGAATGGTGATGTAACCGTCTCCGGCGTCTCCGGCAATGTGTCGGCTGAATCGGTCAACGGAGATCTGGATATCAGCGATTTAGTCGGTGATGTCAGCCTTTCCACGGTTAATGGCAGTGTTAATGCTGCTTTTGCCAAATGTGAAGGCGAACAAAGTGTCAAAACCGAAACGGTCAACGGACGTGTAACGATTTCCCTGCCCGAAAGCTCCGATGTGCAAATCACAGCAGACACTCTGAACGGCGGTATCAATGGCCGTGATTTCGGATTGGAAACTGACAAGGGTTTTGTTGGCAGTGACTTAAACGGAAAAATTGGTGATGGCAGTGCCAGGCTGAACATAGACACCGTCAACGGCTCAATCAAGATTCGAAGCCACTAGTTTTTTAGCAAGTCCCAAACTACAACCCGGCAAGGTTTCCTTGCCGGGTTTTTTTATATCCAGGCAATCACCTGCTTTTGCCCTTGCATTTAATCCGTGTAATCTGTGTAATCTGTGGGCAGATATATTAAACATTTACCGGCTTCCCAGGTAATACAAAAGCGGATAATACAAAAGGTCTCAAACAATGAAAAAACTAATCGCCTTGCTGGCAGTTTTGGTGTCTTTCAATGCCATTGCGGGCAGCGACAGCGAAACATTCCGTACCTTGTACGAAAAGGAATGGGACTTTCGGGTCAGTGAATTCCCGTCTTTGGCACGTGACGATGCTAACAAGGCTAATGCACACCGGATCGCGCATGTCAGTGAAAAGGATCAGTTAAGACGTTACGAGTTCTGGAAACAGATCAAGCTTGAGCTTGCAGCCATTTCCTGTGAAAGCCTGGAGCGGGAAGAGTGTATCAATTACCGGATGTTCGACCGGCAGATCAACCAGTTTCTAGCAAATTATGAAACCCGGGCATACCTGATTCCATTCAATAGCGACTGGGGTTTTTACCTTTCCTGGAACCGTTGGGGTGAGTCAACCGACTTCAATTCCATTGAGGACTATCGCAACTATATCTCACGACTGGAAGCACTTCCGACCGTCATGGACGAGTACATCGCCTTGATGCGCGAAGGCCTGCGCACAGGTATGACTCAACCACGTGTGATTCTCGCCGGGCGTGAAATTCCAATCAGAAAGCAATTGGTCGAAAAGCCGGAACGTAGTGCTTTTTACAAACCGTTTTTAAACCTGGATAAAAACATTAGTGATGAAGAGAAACGGGAACTACTTGAAAAGGCGCGCACTGCTGTGATGGAGGGCGTGGTGCCGGCCTATCAACGCTTGTCAGATTTTTTTGAAGATGAATACTTCCCGTCCGCGCGTAACACGCTGGGTGCGAGCAGTCTGCCGAACGGCAAGCGGTTTTATGAGGAACAAATCTACCTCTATGCCACCGTGGATATGAGTGTCGATGAGATCCATCAGCTTGGCCTCTCCGAGGTTGCCCGCATACGGGCAGAGATGGAAACCATCATTCAATCGTTGGAATTTGACGGTGATCTTGCTGCATTTATCCAGTTTTTGCGTACCGACCCACAGTTCTATGCAAAAACACCTCACGAATTGCTGGCAGAAGCATCCTACATCGCCAAGAAAATTGACGGTCGTTTGCCACAGTTGTTTGGAAAATTACCGCGCCAGCCCTATGGCATTGCGCCTGTGCCGGAGAGTATTGCACCCTTCTATACTGGCGGTCGCTATGTGGATTCACCTTTGTCGGCGCACCGGGGAGGTTATTACTGGGTAAATACTTACAAACTTGAAAGCCGGACCTTGTACACACTACCCGCCCTGACCCTTCATGAGGCCGTTCCCGGCCACCACTTGCAGATCGCGTTGGCCATGGAGCTGGGTGAGCAACCGGACTTCAGGCGCAATGATTATATTTCTGCCTACGGTGAAGGCTGGGCGTTGTATGCCGAAAAGCTGGGCATTGAAATGGATATATACGAGACGCCCTACCAGGATTTTGGCCGGCTGACCTACGAGATGTGGCGGGCCTGCCGGCTGGTCATTGATACCGGTATTCATGCCAAGGGCTGGAGCCGGGAGCAGGCGCAGGACTATCTTGCCAACAATACTGCCCTGTCGATTCACGAGATAACCACCGAAGTGGACCGCTATATTTCCTGGCCTGCTCAAGCCGTGAGCTACAAATTGGGTGAATACACCATCTGGCAACTACGCCGTGAAGCCGAGGGCCGGCTGGGCGCAAAATTCGACCTGCGGCGTTTCCACGACTTTATCCTGTCGTTGGGTTCAGTGCCATTGGATATACTCAAAGATGAAGTCAAACGCTGGATAAAAGAACAAGGACAATCTTGATGCGATTATTGGCTCTGATATGAATACTGAACAAAAAATACTGTACCTGGTACGTCATGCGAAGTCGTCGTGGAGTGATGCCTCGTTGACTGACAGGGAGCGGCCTCTTAACAAACGTGGTCGCCGCAGTGCACCTGATATGGGCAGGAGGATGGCGGAGAAGGGCCAAAGACCTGATCTCATCGTATCAAGTCCAGCCAATCGTGCGATTATGACCGCGAGGAATATTGCCAGGGAACTGGGCTACGATGAATCGGATATCGTGACGGATGAGGCAATGTATTTTGGTAGCATGCAGGCTGTGTTGGAAGGGCTGGATGACCGTTACAACAAGGTGATGATTGTCGGCCATAACCCCACCATGACCTATCATATGAATACCCTGGCCAACACATCCGTCGACAACATGCCAACCTGTGCGGTCGCGGTGATTGGTTTCGACATAGCGTCATGGGCTGACCTGTACTCGGCTGGTGGTGAATTGCTGGATTATGATTTTCCAAAGAGCGTCTTAAGAAAATGACAATGACCTCCCGCGAACGCGTACTGACCGCCATAAATCATGAGCAACCCGATCGCATGCCCCTGGTTATCGGGGTCAATAATGCGACCGGTATTAAAATGAAACCCTACAAGGGCATCAAGGACATTGCCGGAATACAGGCACCGGATAACTACATTTACGAATGGCCGGAGTTGGGAACGGCGGAAATTGACGAAGAAACAATGCGTCGATTGCACTGCGATGTCCGTGGTGTTCTGGATCTGGAGCCTGAGAGCGTCCGCAAGCGGAACCATGAGCGTGAAGCCCACAGCGACTGCATGGATTCATGGGGTAGCGGGCAGATGGAAATAACGCCCGGAAACTGGTTTCCCGGCATTCATCCCCTTGCTGAGGCCAAAACCATAGAAGACCTGGAGTCTTACCAGGGTTGGCCCGATATGAGTGACCCAAGCCGGGTCGCCCATGTACGCGAGAACGCCAGGCATCTGGCTAAAGAGAACCAGTTCGCAATCATGGCAACGCCCTGGCTGCTGTTTCCCTTTGAGCGGGCCCACGCCATGCAGGGAATGGAGCCATACCTGCTTAACATGGCAATGGACCCGGATTTTGCGCGTGCCTTGCTGGAAAAAATCGCGGATTACTGCAAACAGCTGATGGGCCACTTTTTGGAGGAGCTTGGCGACAATGTGGATATCATCAAAATAGGTGATGACCTGGGAACCCAGAACAGCCTGATGATTTCACCGAAAATGTACCGCGACATCCTCAAGCCGATTCACGCAGATTTCATCAGCTTCATCAAATCCAGGACCAAAGCCAAAATACTCTTTCACTCCTGTGGTGACGTGGCGCCTTTGATTGGGGATTTTATCGACATCGGTGTCGACATTCTGAACCCCATTCAAACCTCGACCGGGTCGATATCCGACCTGCCTTCGCTCAAAAAGCGATTCGGAAAGAACATGGTTTTTTGTGGTGGCATAGACTCACATCGTATTCTGCCTTTCGGCAGCGTTGAGGAAGTACGCCAAGAGGTCCGGCGCGTGATGCAGGCGCTTGGTCCGGGTGGTGGTTGTATGATTGGTGCTGTTCACACGGTAATGAACGATGTTCCGCCTGAAAATGTTCTGGCCATGGTGGATGCTGTGGAAGAATTTGGCCGCTATCCTTTTTGATTTCCGACGCCACGCCCACCGACGCTAATTGGGTAGTGTTACCTTGAACTCGATAGCTGCGAGCTGGTCGGCGGAGACACCGCCTTTTTCCAACAGGGGTTGCCAACGCGGGTCGTCGTGCAGGCCTGTAAAAAAGTTGTCCACCATCACACCACTAAGGCCATTGATCTCCAGTTCTTTTTCCAGCCAGGAGAAAACCTCATCCGTATCTCCAATCCAGGCATAAACGTGAGCTATTTCTACGGGCCACCGCCCGCCCCAACGTTCGCGTAACTCGGCAAACGCCTGCTCGTATTCGGTGAGTCGACCAAGATCATACGAGGCTAAGGCCGTTCCTTTTACGCGCCATTCTTCGTCCTCTTCCAGCGTAAAAAAGGCCAGCGCCTCCTCAGGCTGGCCCTTGCGCAGCAGAGCCTCGCCCAGGCGATAGCGGGCACCGCCAATACCAGGACTGAGCCATAGCGCGGTACGCGCTGACTTGATGGCTTCATCCAGACGTTCAGCCTTGGTGTAGCTGCTGCTCATATTCAGGTGAGCAACCGGATTCACCGGGTCACGGGCGGTCGCGAATTCCCCTAGCGCTACAGCCTCATTAAGACGGCCGAGTCTCATGACCAAAGCGGCGGAATTGCGGATAATAGCGAGATTGGTCGGCTCCAGTTCCATAGCACGCTCGTAATACCGTGCGGCGGCCGCCAATTCGTCGTTGTAGGTCATCGCGATCCAGCCAAGACTGCTATATGCCAATGCGTTCTCCGGGTCGATGGCAAGTGCCTGGTTGGCAGATTCAAGGGCTTTTCGAATACCTTCTTCAGGAGGCAAAAGATTGTATCCGGTCAGGTTGACATAATTGCGACTCAAGCCGGCCCAGGAGTTAGCATAATTGGGGTCGATAGCAATCGCTTGTTGATACAACACGTTGGCTTGTTCCCATCCCTCGGGCGTCAAGAGGTTGCTCAAGTGCCGCGCCTGCAGGAAAAATGCATAGGCTTCGGGGTTGGTTTCCTGAACTGTTGGCACATCAGCAAACAGCTTGAGTTTTAATTGCGCTACCACTGCTGTGGCAATCTCATCCTGAATGGCAAAAATATTATCCAGCGAACGGTCGTAGGTCTCAGACCATAAATGGACATCACCATCCACCTTGATCAACTGCGCTGTAATCCTTACCTGGTTGCCAACCTTGCGGACGCTGCCTTCCAATACATTTCTGACGTTCAATTCACGACCAACATCAGTGATCTTGAAGTCTTTACCCTTGTAGGAAAAAGCTGAGGATCGCGATGTTACCCGTAACTCAGGAATCTTGGCCAGCAGGTTTAGCAATTCTTCGGACAGGCCATCGGAAAAAAACTCATTGCCGGCATCATCACTCATGTTGATGAAGGGTAGTACCGCGATGGATTTACGGGATTCTGCAGCTGTTTCTTCAATGGCTGCCTGTTCAGTCAGTGCCCGGGACGTTGCTGCTTCGACAGCAGATTCGATAGCGGCCGTCTCTCGCTTGGTCGAAAGCATAAATTTGTCATAGGCGAAATAAGTCAGAGACAGTACCAGCACTCCGATAATCATGCGGTCGAGTTTTTTGCCGGTATGTGGGGTAATCGACTGTGTGCGATCTATCTCGTGTTCGCGCTTGATCCCTTCCGGTGTTAATTCAAAGGCCCAGGCAAAGAACAGCGAGAATGGCAGCCCTGCTGCCAGCAGCACCAACACGGTTTTAAACACCCAATCCGGTGTACCAAAGGCCTCGAATATCAGTTGCAGCACCTGGGCAATCAACCAGGCGATAATTATGTAGGCAGCACCTACCCTGATAACATTTCGGCGCTTAAGTTCTTTGAGAAATGACAAAAGCTGGCTTCTTTGTATTTGCTATTATGTTTAAGCATAGCCGCTAAATCACGAAATTTCTTAAAGAAACATGAGTTTCTAAAGGCGAGTATCGCTCGTCGTCTTATTTTTTGTTGGTTTTCGTAGCCTGCCAGCGGCTATTAACTGATGTGTATTTTCAGGGTAAAACAGCTTGTACCAGGTTATTGGTATCAGTACCAAACCACAGGCTGTTGCGGGCCGGGTCGTAGACCATGTTACGGATAGAACCTTGCCCGCTCGGAATGGGGGTAACGCTGAAGAATGTACCAAATAACGGGTCAAAACCTACCAGCAGGTTTGGTTGGGGGCCGGACTCCACAAACCATACACGGCCCAGGTTATCGGCAGTCATGGCGTAGGGGGCAGATTTTTCGCTGGGAGTTTTCCACTCGGTGAATTCACCGGTCTCAGGATCATAGCGGCCGATATAACCTCCGGCATAGTCGGTGTACCAGATGGCGTCGTCGCGCGTAACGGCCACTCTGCGCAGACGGGCATTTTCACGTGGCAGGTATACAACTTTTAACGCCATGGTTCCGGGGTCGATGGTGGCCAGCCCATTTGTACCGAGCAGTGCAATCCAGGGATGGCCTTTTGAATCCATCCTGATACCGTAAGGCCGTGCCTGTTCTGTTTGCATTGGGACCAGGTCAATCTCACCGCTTTTTTTGTTCAGACGTCCG
>Ga0209633_10005546_pt1 | contig 11040 bp, 2 predicted proteins | sample Cruoilmetagenom1_FD_187290 | JGI IMG/M metagenome (GOLD analysis project Ga0209633, IMG submission 187290) | Oil polluted marine microbial communities from Coal Oil Point, Santa Barbara, California, USA - Sample 1 (SPAdes) (version 2) | ecosystem: Environmental > Aquatic > Marine > Oil seeps ... | reverse complement strand
ATAGTACGTTGACGCTTCTGCGAGTATAGGTGCTGATTTTAAATGCTGTACATATCCAATAATACTATATGGTGAAGAATATAGTCTTAAAGTAAATGGTTGAATAATATGTTTATTTAAATAATCCTCTGGATCTAAATAAGTATTAGTATAATGTAATTTACTATCTAATAAATACCTATCATTAATAGTACCACCAGTAGTTGACGAATTTGAACTATCACATAAATAGTGTAAATACTGAAAATCTATATTAGCTCGTCCAAATGAAGTATAAAAAGTACATGGGTAATGACCTATTTTGGCTCCAGAAGCATACGCTCTAGGCGTACTTGTTAATTCTATTTGTGTTTCACTATTTATCTTTTTTAGTTCAACTTTATCCCTGCCCTCTGTACTACTTCCAACTATCATTATATTCGCCCCCTCTATAAAATCGACTGTACTATCAACATCTACAATAATATTAGATCCAGAAGATATTCCAGAAGCTATTGTATAACCAGGTATATATGGAATTGCAAATCCGAATGTATTACACTTCGTAGTGGTATTTGATGTTGCATTCCACAATATAACTCCATCTTTATCACCACACAAAAAAAATGATCTGCCACTTTCTATAAGATTATAATTATATGATGTATATGAATAACTTTTACAAGTTCCAACATGTGTACTATTATCCCACCATAAATAAGCATCAAATGATATTTTATGAGTTGATATCGATGAAGTAATTTCTACATAAACATCAACAAAAATATCATCTTCTCCGGTAGATGTAAGTATTTTTTTAGTAGAACTTACATCGTCATATAATACCCAACCCATAGTTTGCATAGATGTTGAAATAAATGATAATAAGTCATCTTCATCTGTAAATGTATTTGTGTGAAAGTGTTTCATTGTCATAATAGTATTACTCCTTTAATTTGTATATTTGAAATATACAGTACCCTCATCATAATTTGAGGCTGTAGGTGGATTCCCAGTACCATATAAAATTATTGGCCCTTTAAAATTTATACCACTTCCTGTTGAACTTACAACTAAATATTTATCTTCCGACCCTATATATGTTGTTGGTGTATCAGTTAAATCTACAAAATCTAAATCTATCAATCCACCTGTACCTTCTGCAGAACTATGAATATGATTTGGCAAACTTCCATAATTACCTGGTTGAACTACACCATATGCTACCGATATTAAATTAGAAGTTATTTCATTTTCATTTATTATAACTGTAGTATTTGGATTAGAATAACTAGAAGATAAAATAGTAGAGTATTTTAAACCATCAGTACCACAATTTAATTTTACTCGACGACCAGAAATAAATTCACTAACACGATTATCAATGACTGTGAAAGAACTACTTGAAACATAAACAGCATCCATATTATTCCTTATCCTCCCACCAACATTTTATCTTTGTATCATAAGTTATGTTTTTAAATTGATTTGGAACATCTAATTTTAAATACACACTTTTATATGTATTTTTTTGTATATCTACCAATTTAATACATGGTGTTATTTTTATTTTTTTTACTTTTGGTGTATTCTCATATTTAGAAGATTTTAATGTTATTTTTAATTGATGGTATTTATTTTTTGGTAAATAATAACCATTTAATTGAACATCTTCCCACTCAATAGTTCCATTTGTTCCCCAATTAGGATCATAACTTACAGGCAAATAATTTTTTTTATTTATTAGCTCTTCTTCGTAACCATAACAAAAAAATAAAGGTGGGTGGTATTGAGTATGATCAAATACTACTTCTTTAATTAAACCATCAGGATACCTAAAAAAATATCCTATGTTAATAGTATTATTATATAACAAACAAGATTTACGTCCAGCGGTTATCCATGTAGGTGTATTAGATAACAAAAAACTCTTAACAATAGTGCTATCTTTACTAATATATTTTAAAATTAATCCTTGTATTACCCATAATCCTCCATCCATATCAGAAGATATTTTATCTACTGGAGTATTAAATGATATAGTAAGTTCAATATTATAATACTTACTATATTTAATTATCTTCATTTGATTACTATATACTACCCATACACCACCTTCATAGTCACGTTCTAAACTATGTGGCGAATCTAATACTATGTTATTTAATTCATCTAAAGATGTATCCTTATGTACTAATTGATTATTTCCTTCATGTATATACCAAACAGTTGCATCTTCACCAGCACAAAAATCTTTAATATATTTCATGCCTCCTGAAGTCAAAATACCTTCTGATCGTGTTGCAAGTATATTCAAAGAAGAATCATAATGAGAAAATAAAGGATTCTCAACATCTTCGCTACCATCATAAGTATAAACACCACCTACAGAGTCAAATTTCATTGCTGTTGTTCTAAAATCATCCTCAGTGCCACTCTCACTATGTATTTCTATTTTTATAGAACGATCATAATTAAATATTGTTAAATAATATACATTAGTCCAAGTAGTTGCCATACATACTTCACCAGTAATATTATTAATGTCACAAGAAAGAAAAGAATCACCATACAATGTATTAGCGAACTGAATAACACCATGTTCCACACTACCAGTATATAAGTTAAAATATGAAATTTTACCATTATAAGAAAAATAAAGTCCTTCTATTGATAATAATGTACTGTCACTACTTTTTAACTCCATTAAATTAGTGTCCTCAAATTTTGCACTTGTTACTGTTGTGTTTTGTTGTAATTCATAATCAATTAAAAAATAACTTGATTTATAACTATCGATAATATCTAAAACAGGTGTTGTATAACTACCTCCTGATGACGGCCCATTATACCAATTTATATTATCCTTACTATTATGATCAACAGCAACACCTGCAAATATAAGTTGAGATTCCTGATTCATAACAAGTGAATTGACAGCAATTATACAAGGATTGTTCGTATAAACATAATCAAAATAAGTATTAGATAATAATTCAAAAGTATAATGTACTACATCATAACAATATACATGTTGGTAATTAATTATATATATATTATTATTTTTATAACAAAGTGAAACATTATAATAAAGATCTATATACTGATCAATATATAACCATGAATTATCCCATACCTGAGTATTAATATCATACCTACATATATATTTAATATAATAAGTGTAACCAGACATAAAATATAAACAATTATGATCTATATCATAATGTAATGAACAACGTATGTAATAAGCAGCGCCTCCTTCACCGTGTTCATATGTATTTGATAAAGATTCCCATCCAGCTACACTGCCAGAAATAGTACTATAACATGCAAAATTTGCATCTGAATTTATTGCTGGATCACCTGCATGATCTATATAACTTATAAAATAAATATATTCTTTTTTATCTGAACAAATACAAAATCTATCATTGTCGCTAACAGGTGTATGTATTGGTGGTGTTTCTAAAACTTCCCAATTATTTTCTTGCCCATTTAAATCATATCTACCAAATTCACATTGGTTATTAATTAATACATATATATAATTATCAATTCTACACATACTATGTTCCTGTTCCCAACCAGTACAACCTGGATTTATTTTCCCTATAAAATTCCAAGTATCATAAATATAGTTATATTCATATAATTTCAAATAATAATCTGATATGGTTGCATATACTATAGTTTTTAATTCATCTTCAGCAAATATATAATTTCCAAAAAGAATATCTGTTCCTGGTGTATCTGGATGTGGAATTTCACTCCTTAAAGAAAAATGATAGGTTTCTAAATCTAATACCAGATTATCTTCATCACTTATTTTAGTGTTATCAAATCTTCCCATATCCCATATATAATCATTATCTAATAAATTATTCTCTATAAAAATATTATCATCAACACCTATAAACCCACTATCTGATTTATCAGATATTTTTAAATAATTATCACCAAGTGTACCTGTATAATCTATACATACATATGCTGATACTAAATCATTAAGACTATTAGTATTTCTATTATAAATTTCTAATTGTTGTGCTATTGTACGATCATTATCATCTGTTCTAGTTATATATAATTTACTTAAATCACCATCTTTACCAAACCCTACAGGATATTCATCATTAGAAATAAAATATTCAGAAATACTACAATCTAACCCACTCACTGTTACTTTAACTTTCATTGGCGCAGATGGAAAAGGTAAATCTACATAATAAAAATTATTATCACCAATAAATTTATCTGTAACTATTTCATAATCAAGTTCATTATCATTAGAATAATAAAAATTTAAATGATCTAACGTATTTCCAGATGTTGTTGTAGAGTATAAATATAATTTTATCCTATCTATTTTTATTCTTCTATTAAAAGAAGATTCAAAAATTAAATATTCTGTACCAGACACTAATATACTATTCTCAAATGAAGTGTCATTGTCAGATATATATAATACTTCATCTGCAGTTAAAATTCTATTATAATAACCATTATTTATTGAATAACTTAATTGTGCATTCCTAACTAAATTATATTCCATATGTATTTTTCCTTATTATACTATTAATGTCCAACTAGCAATTAAATTACCTGTAGCCTCAGTAATACTATTAAAATTATTTTCTTTATCTGATCTAACATATGCTGTTATAGTTTCTCCTGAATTTACACCTTTAAATTGTATAGGTAAATTTTCATCGCCGACTTTAAAAAAATTTTCATTGTCTTTAGAAATCTCTAAAAAATCATTAGCCCCTATAGTATCAGAGATTACATTATTATCTAATTTACAATAATTATAAACTTTTATATTAGAAAATGCACCACTACCATCAGTGCTTAATGCTGCTACAGACGTAGTCATACCACCGAATATTATACTACTTATATTATTTGAATTTATAGCCCATTTTTCATTAATAGAATATAACCATACATCATCAACATACAATCTAAAAGTATCAGTATTATCCATCTCAGTCCCATCATATGACCATATTACTTTTATTCTTGCATCTCCATTTATACCAATATAATTATCTGTGTCATCAGCTGAGAAATATGTATCCGTGATATGTAATTCTTTTCCAATTGTTCCTACACATATATTTAAACCCTTCCCTATAGAAATAAATAAAGTAATTATTTCATTATTATTTGTTATAATAGATAATAAAGTTACTGCATTATTATCTCCAAAGGAATCTTTACCTGCATTATCTGATGATAATTTAACATCAAATTCTACTGTCCCACGTTTTAAAGATAAATTATTTAAGTTAAATATAAGAGATTCTGTACCTGATAAATATACACCTGTATTTTCTTTTACTGGTAGAAAGTCTGTACGTTCATATTTTAAAGTATCTAATATTATAGTACATGGATCTTCTTTTCCATCAATATACAATTGAAATGTTGAAAGCCCAAACTTATCATTATATTGTAATATATTTTTTATTGCCCCCGTAAGATTAAACTCCTCTAATGCATCTCTAGGAAATACATCATAATAATCATTAAATTTAAATTCTAATTTATTCCATCCATTTATAATATTATAATTATCTAATCGCCACATATAATAAGATGGTTCATCAGATATAGATGAACCATAATCAAATATAGTTTTCTCTATATTCCCATACAGAATATAACTATTATTAAAATTTATACTATTAATATCACTAATATAAAACCATACAGTTAATTTATCCCTTACTGACCAATTTTTATCTTGAGAAAAACAATCATCTTCTCTGTAACTAATTTTATCTATTTTTGATCCTCCAGGATAGTCAATTCTTACAGCTGATGGACCTTCTTTTACTATTATTTTTTCTGTAGATAAACTACTATGTATAGATTCCCACCAATCTCCATTTTCAGTAGGTAAAAATCCATCTCCAGACCTAATAGCAATATAATTCATCACCCCAACAATCCACGGATGTGTAAAAGAATAATTATGTACAAGAGAAACCCACCGTTTAGAATCACCTTGTATTAAATATACTGAAGGTTCTCGTAATCCCCAATTTTCTTCAAAAGTACTATTTTGTTTTGCTTTTATAGTATAAAAACCACTTTCACCTATTTCTACATGTTCATAAAACGATTCCCAACTTATTCCACTAGTAACAGTAGACATTTTACATTCATAAAAATTATTACCTTCAAACCAAATACTTATTTTTGATTCTGAAGTTGCTAAGTAAGCTTCAAAACATACATCATAATGTCCTTTATTTATAAAAATATTATCATCAAAAATATAATCTGTTATTCCGTCTGAATCATCTTCTAAATAAGACAATACTATACCACTAGAATCAATTGATGAATATATAACTTGTTTATTATCTTTAGAATTAAAAGTAACTTTAGACGGATCAGAATAAATATCATTTGAATATCTAATATCAAGATGTGGAACATCCCAAGGTCTAGTATTTTCCATGTTAGAAGCAATTATTTCAGCTTCAGGTGTTGTAATAAAATCTTTTGGCCAAGAAGTTTTAATCTGTGTAATATTATACTTATCTCCTAAATCAAAAGCTATTATAGGGTAATCAAATGATGATACAAAAGGAACTGGAATACCTGTATCACTATATTTATATCCTACTGGAGAGCTGGCATTTGCAATTTTTTCTCGTGGATTATATTCATAAACTTCTATTTCTCTTAAATAACTACCGGTAAAAGATTCAAAAGAATTGGTAAGATGGTTATAACGTGTTTGTGTAGCACCTTCCCATTTATTAAATAACACCCTTAATCGTCTTATAGGTACTGAATCATATTTATGATATTTATTAAAATCATTACCATCTATTTTTATAGAATACGCAAATTTAAAACCTATCCAATTACCAGTAGCATCCAGAAATGTATTTTCAACAAAAGGATCAGATCTTGAACATTCAACAGATGTCATCTCTTCTGATGGACAGATATATTCAAAATCTTCTCCTGAAATAGTTGTTGATCCGTGTATACTGTAACTTCCATTCCTTTGATAACAAGAAAAATCTGATAAAGAATCATCCCCTATATTGTAACTAGTTAAACAAATATTACTAAATCCCCAGCAACTTAATTCTGAATAATTTTCACAATTAATTCTTATACCACCAATAGTAAAATTATCATTAACATTAAATGTGGCTATTCCACGTGCTGACATTTTTCTTTTATCTTCATCAAATGATATATAATTTATATCCATATTCACAACACTTAATACTGTATTTGATGTTTCTGAATCAAAAAAAGTTACATTTTCACAAAATTCTACTGTTAATAGTGGTAAAATTTTAAGTCTGCCCTCAATATCATTATAATAATAATAATCATTTAATATATCAACACTAAAAGTAATTAATATTTTTGATGTTAATTCTATACCAAATTTAGTAGCCTCTGAAAAATCAAGTCTTTGGTCATAATATGCTGTTGTTAAACCATACTGACCATTTGATAATTCTTCATTTCCTATTGATGTAAAAGTATATGTAGTATATTCAGCAGAAGTAGATATATTTTTATAGTTTTCATCATTATCAAATCTTCCATGATATAATCTTATTTCGTTAAGATTAATTTCTCTTTCAAAATCTATATCAACATATGGTGAATCCCCATTAGGTAAAATATCAAATTCCCAATAACCACTAGCCCCAGTATTATCACCATTTACTATATTAGTAACTCCATAAATAGAATGATTAGGATAATTAGTAGTAACACTAACATATTTTGCTATATTTACTGCATCTCCAATTATATTTGTAATATCATAAGGAAATTGTTCCCATTCACAATTTATTTCACTGTCTATAGTATGTGTTTTTGATATGTCTGGATAAATACTTAAATAATTTATATATGTACCATAGAGATTTTCAAATGTATTTTCTAAAGTTAATCTTACCCATCTAACATAATCTAATTTTGATCCAGTAGCTATAGATACAAAAGACATATAGTGCTCACTTAATTCTGTAAAAATTTTATACTTATCAAATTTTATATCGACAGAATATAACATATCTTCAGAACTCATTTCATATTCATAAATAATAACATCATTAACTATATATTTTAATTTTACTGGCTTTATATCTCTTAAAATTTTAATTATATTTAAAGAATTAATACTTATTTCACTATTTCCAGTATATATTAAATCTTCTTTTTCATATAATCTACTTTCTACTACACCATTTATAATTTCTATTATTAATTTTATAATGGTAAAACCATTTAAATCTTTAAAATCAAGAGTAGTTCTACCGTTTTCTGTAATATCAGCTTTACACATTAAATGAATAATAAATTCAATAGCTATTGTTTTATCAAAACTACGAGTTAATGTTGGGCCATACCAATCTTGAATATAATTACCATAAGAATATATACTTAATTTCCCGTCATTTTCAAATAACATTTCATTTTCTAATCTTATAAAATACCATTTATCATTATATACACCATCAGAAAAATCATCCATAAAATCTACATCTACTCCCCAAACAATATCATTCGGATCATCAACATTTGAACTAGAAAAGGATAAATTATCATAATGCAAATTTATTAATTTGGTCGGAGATGTATAATCATTATATTTATTCATACCACCAAATTTTGGTAGTATATAATAATGCCTCATCAAACCTAATGCATGCCTTTTTTCTAAATCTATTACTAATTCTTCATTATATTCTTCTAAAGTTAATGATAATAAATTTGTAGATAAACTTTTTTTAATCATCACATTACAAAAAATTATATCATCAGTAAGCTCTTTATAAACTTTAATTAAATATGCTCTATAACCTTTAGTTACTAACATAGGTATTTTTATACGTGATCTATTAATTATACCATAATCAGGTATATCTATAGAATAATTTAATTGAAAACCATCATAATTATTAACATCTTCTATAGAAACAAGTAAATCATAATCAGATAATGGTAATCCTATATCCGTATAATGCCATAGATCATCTGAAAAGTTCTCATAATCATCATCATCCATACCATATATATCTAATCTGTCAGGTTGTCTACCAACCTCAAATAATATATCTACAAAATCAAATATATGGTTATTGTCTTTTCTAAAATTATAAACTAACCAACCACTTCCATCGTATTTAAAGGGTTGTTCACGAAAAAGAAAACAAAAGTACATATATTTAATAAAAAATTCTTTATCATTGTTTCTCATATCATATGCGGAAAAATAATGTACATACGAAAATATATAAGTATAAAAATTAAAACCATCACTATAAAATATTTCATTTGAATAATTTTCTAATCCATATCCTGAAAAACAAAAAGTATCAGATTCACTTTCTGTAGATGCTGCTTGTTCATAAACTATACCATCCATACTTTTACGTATACCTACAATAGCTAAAACATCATTAGGATTTGTATATGCATCTACACCTAACCAAAAAGCTTTACCATATAATTCAAATTTTGTTACATATTTTGGTTGTTCAAATTCAATATATAAACGTTTAAGCATATGAATTGAATTTAAACGTTTAATTTCTATAGATTTTAAAACACACTTTTGATAACCAATTGGATGACCAAAAGTTGTAGGTGCTGTTAAATCAATTGTTTCTATAGCAGAATTATATAAATCTCTATCACTATACATTATAGGTGCATCATCATACACTATAGGAGATCCCTCTCCCCATGATATTTTAACATATTTAATATTCTTATAAAATGCACCAGTGTTAAAATTACTTGTTGTTGATTTACTACCAAATATTTTACCTGAATCAGATGTTACTGTTAGTTCATTAGCAACTCTACGTATTATTATTTCTCCTTTTAAAATACTATTTGATGTAAACGTATCCATTTTGCCTACTGAACTTATATGAGTGCATACCTCATATAAATCTTCATTAAAAGTAGTTTTATAATTTTTACGGTTACTTAGTATTTTTATGGGGTTTACATAAAACACTGTACAGTCTTTTTCATCCAAAAAATAAATATTTAATACAAAAAAAGGTACATGATCAAACATATATTTATGTCTAGATGATTTATATTCTTCTGGAAAAAAATCTTGATCTATTTTTATAATCATTTCAAAATCATCTATTACAGAATCTAATTCTCTTTGTATATATGGAAATGTACCATTACATTTTATAAAACCAATACCATCTTCTGTTTCTTCTATTGGATATTCACCAAAATCATCATTAACTTCCCATTTTGATGAAATAACACCATCATTAAATTCATCTTTTAATACGGTAAAACCTTCTATTTTATGGGTGTCATTATTATATACTAATTCATTAAGTATATCTCCATTAGGATCAAGTCCTTCTTCATATATATTTTTTATTTGTAAAACATCATTCCCATAATATGCTTTTAATATATATATTTCAGAATAAAAATCTGGTGAATAAATTCCTATTTCAAAGAATTTTCCATACTGTGCATACTCAAACTCCAAAACATTTTTTTTTAAATTTTTTTTACAATCATAATTTACAGCTCCATTATAACCAATTACATCTTCTTCCCACGGATTACCGTCTATACTATGATAATATTTTTTTCCTGCAACTAAATTTTTTAATAAATAACATTTAGCACCACTACTACAATTACCATAAACAGTTTTTATAGTATGTGGATCATCATATTTATAAATTTTTCCGCCTGGACCAACTAAAGAATTATTTATATGATCATAAGAATCTGGAATATTATGTAATACCAATTTATCAGAAGTTATTAAATTTTTATTTATATCAATATTTAAATCCAATGGAATATCATATGTATTTGTTAATTCAAATTTTGTTGCTTTATTTACAGTATAATTTTTTGAGTCATTTAAAAAAACTGTATCTGAACAACCTTCCATTTTTATATTATTATCTAATATACCTTCTATTTCATTTATTTTAAAAGAAGTTTGTCCACTAATAAATTCAAATTTTATAAATCTAGGTGAGTCTCCAACAATACCTATAGATTCGT
>Ga0209633_10005545_pt1 | contig 11040 bp, 10 predicted proteins | sample Cruoilmetagenom1_FD_187290 | JGI IMG/M metagenome (GOLD analysis project Ga0209633, IMG submission 187290) | Oil polluted marine microbial communities from Coal Oil Point, Santa Barbara, California, USA - Sample 1 (SPAdes) (version 2) | ecosystem: Environmental > Aquatic > Marine > Oil seeps ... | reverse complement strand
GAGCCATATCACCACCCTTGCTTAAAAACTGGTCTAGCACTTCTGGCTGAACGGCAAGGCTCATCATTAAAGCCACTTCATCCAGCACTCTATCTCCATCACCTGAACGAGATACGCTAACCGTTTCACCAGACCAAATTGAGTTATAGAAAGAAAAAGCACTCACAACACTATCTCTGGTAAAACTAGCTCCGCCTAATACAGCACCGCCCTCGGAGCTAATCGCTCCCGCACAAGGATATTTTTCATCCAGATTTTTTGTCAACGATTCCTTAGTCGCATCGGCATATAGTAGTTTGGGTGTTAATGGTTTAGCAGGCTCACTTTCAAGGACTTTAGCCAGTTTACGGGTTAGCTCTTTTAATTCAGTATCATTACCATTGGACGTTTTAATAACTTTTTCAGCCTTTGCTTTTTGTGCCTCAAACGCTATTAATTCAGCCTCATATTGATGCCATTTTTTAGCATAAACTTTCTGCGTTGCTTTTTCCCATTCGATAATAGGTGGTGTGAAGAACGATTCTACAAAGCTCTTGCGTTCATTAGGTTCAGCTACTGCTAACAAGATTAAGGAAATAGGGCTTACCAAGGCATTATCACGCCTGACTTTGACCACTCCTTGACATACCAATGACATAACACCCAGCACACAACTGGCAATTAATGCTGTAGGTGCTTGAACATAGTTTTCCACGTCAATCACTGCATCTTTAACAATGACTGGTAGTGAATCTATTGGAAAATCCAGCCTTTCTACAGTCCCAATAATCGAGCGTGGTACAGGATATTTATTTGTTTGAACAACAGATGATGTATTACATACGTTATCTGGCTCTATTTTTCTTTCCAGCTGGCTATCCCAATACTCATTAAGTTGTTCATGCTCGTTGCTCTGCGATTGCTCATCTTGCATTAGTTCGCCCTCCCTTATCAGAATGGAAGGAGAAACCGTTTAGATACGCCGTTGCAATCAAACCTAGATATTCATCTGCTTGTTGTTCAGCAATCTTCACAAGGTCTAGGTGCTGATATGCCTTAGCCTCCATTTCATCAGCATAATTGAAATACCATGATGCTGTTTCTTCATGCCACTTACAACGCGCCTTAAAAAAATCTTTAGCATTGATATAACCTTCTACTATTTCAGCCTGAGAAGGTATTTTATTGCGTAAGCCATAGTAGTCTGCATTAAAATCTAGCTGTATTCTTTTAGGTTTATTTTTAAGCATTTTCAAAACCCTCATCAACAACAGGACTATGCTGTGCAAGCTCTCTTTCTGCTACTTTGAAAAGTTCACAAGCAGAACGAAAACCCCTTCGATCATTCGTTTTTTTACAATGCCTAATCATTGCTTTTGCAGTTCGTTTCTTCGATTGTGCGGTATTATTTTGTTTCATTATAAAACCTCCGCTTTATCAAGCTGGCTATCAATCCAGAAGTTATTTCTATTGATTTTAAAAGGTTGTGCTAGATTGTGAGATTTCACATTCTGCCAAAGCCATGTATACGACTTGCCGTAGATTTCTTGTAAGTCCTTTGAAGTCAATACTTTGTCACTAGGAGTAACCTCAATACCTGCTTTATTGGATAACCAAGCGTAGAATTCGCCCTCATCAATAAATATTGATCTACCTATTTTTTCCATAACTGGAAAGGATTTATCTGATTGTGACAACCTGATAAGCGTTATAGCTGATACTCGCGCTCGCTCAGAAGTTACTTTGATTGAAAGTTTATTTCTAATAGTCATTAAATACCTCGTGTTGTTTAAGTTAATAACACGACTACTTTAAGACTGAAAAAACTGGATTTACTGCAAAACTAAAAATCAATTTTTGCAGTAAAAACATTAAGAGAATTTAAGAGAAAGCTCGATGAAACATGACTGATAAAGTATCTTCTTTTAAAAGCTTTAAGGCATAAGGTCTTGCTGTACGCGTATACCAATTACCGTCTTTTCTTTGTAATTCTGAAAAGCGAATACTATCTGCAATATTAACTACACCACACTTCTTTGATAAATTTATATCTTCTAGTAACTCATAAAGATGTAAATCTATAATTGCTAATACATTATTTTCATATAATTTTTTAAGTTCAGAAATTTCAAAAACAGCAGGTGAAAATTCATGGGAATGATCTTTTTTATATAACTCCAAAAACTTTTGAAGGTCTTCAATTATCTTTTTATTATTTGCACTCAGGTTCAACTGAACTGAAACCGTATCTGTCGAACCCAAGTCAATATCTATAGCACTCTGAGCTATATCACAAAGTATGGGATCATCAGCTCCAAAAGTAAGCCCCCTATAAGAATGATAAACAGATTTTTTAATATCAGGATTCCGATTCCACTCTTCATAGATAGGTAGCGTATCTCTCCAAGTGGTTAATCTAACTGTTCCGCAACTATACTTTTCCGTCGCGCTGTTTTTTTCCCCACAAGGCAATCTTTGATTACCCTTATAACTAAAGTATTTAGATTCACCCTTCTTTTTAGCAGATGCTTCAATACCTACCAACTCATTAAACCTATGTCGTACTGTAAGTATTATTACTCCGTCTTTAATAAGATTTTTAGTGGATGGATTTGTTGCGTCAAAGTCAATTAGTTCACTACGATTTCTTATATTTTCAGGGAAGGGTTTTGATGTCTTTCTAGACCACTCCATCTTCAAAATAGAATCAAATTCCTTTTTGTCGATAACATAATAACGCTCGGGGTCAATAATTGCACATGGATCTGACAGGGAAGGAGGGGGAATATATTCATCTTCAGAAAGGCTTATAATATCGTTATAGAGTGACTGCCTTCTAATTAATTCTATCCACCACCTTCGATAATCATAACTTTTACATTCAGCATAATCATCTCTTTTGTACCATGAAGGCAATGACTCTTTTTTATGATTCCCCATAATAAACGAGTTTTAATCTATCCTTAGTTAGTTCTTGCATTAGTTTGCGTTCTTACCTTTCATGACCATCAAATATTATCCGTACTTTGGCTTCTTAGCACTCTCACAATTTCTACAATACCATTATCATCAATCTTGTAATAAATCGAATTAACACCACAGACAGTACGCCTATAACCCACTTGAATATGATCTACGGCTGGATAAAATAATGGACTTTCTGCCAAAGCTGAAAACTGCTTTTTAAGTTTCTCGCGATATTTATTTGATTCAGCCTCGCCATACTTTTCATCACCGTATAAGGCTATATCAAAAAGGTCATTTTCGGCTTTTCTTGATAGCTTGTAATTAGGCATGTTTTCTATGCTGTCGCCTTGCGTCGTCCCATATTTCATCAATGCTCTTTTCGCTAAACCCGCTTTTCTCACCTTCAATCAAAGCTGATCTAATGGCTTGAATTTCCGCAGGAGTTTCTCGTTCTTTCGCTTGACGTTCACGAATCAAGTCACGTAATACTTCGCTATCATTGCCAAAGTTCCCACTGGCAATCTGTGACTTTATCCACTGTTCTTGTTTCTCTGTGACAGAGATACTTTTTTTAACCATACTCATAACAACCTCACTAACCAATAGTAGCAACTATTCCTACTAGGTAGTATACACTATTCTTTAGAAGTTGAAGTGTCTTGCCCACCTGTCTGCTAGAATGAATATTTCTACCTATAAAAAAGACCTGCCAATCATGCAACTTGCTCACAGCCAGCCTCAAAACCCTATTTAAACGCCTACTTTGGTAATAAATTCCACACTATAGCCTGACTTGCTAATCATATTAACTAGATTATCTATCGTGAACTTTTGAATTTTTCCACACATTAAATTACTCACTATTGATTTAGTTACTCCGAGCTTTTCTGCTATTGCTGTTTGAGTCTCACCTATATTTTTTATGATATGGTTTAGCTCTTGCATTAGTTGCGCTCGTACTTTTAAACTCTCTGATTCTTCACCAGAAAAGCCTAAATCAGCAAAAATACTGCCTGTTGTTTTGTGTGTTACTGCATTCACTTTTCACCTGTTCTCTTTGCATGGTTTTGTACTTGTCCCATACTAGATCAATATTTTTTTGGCTATTTTCTTTTAAAAGTCATGAAGCAACATATCATATAAAATTTTACATATTCAAGCATTAAAAGTAGAAGCTTAATGACTGGTCTTTCTAAGAGGGACTACATTTGTATCACCACTTTTTAAGCTATCTAGGTAATTACCCCACTCTTGTAACATCACGGTTCTTTCTTCGATGTAATCAGCATGGTTGTACGCTGATCTAATTTGATTTTTATCTTTATGTGCAAGCTGGGCTTCTATTATCTCGCTTCGATAACCCATTGTATTAAGAAATGTTGATGCAACGCCCCTAAAGCCATGCGCTGTTATTGTGTCATTATCAAAACCCATTGTTCTTAATGCTACCCGTATTGCATTGTTACTCATAGGTCTTGAACGCCCTCTGGCAGATGGAAAAACAAATTGCCCTCTGCCTGTATATTGAAAGATTTCTTTTAAAACGGCTACCGCTTGAGAGCTTAAAGGCACATGATGTGCATCTTCTATCTTATTCGCACGTTTAATATGTGTCGGTAGTTTTCTACGCTTTGCGGGTATCGTCCACATTGTAGAATCAAGATCAAACTCACTCCATTCTGCATTATTCAGTTCACTCGGTCTCACCATCACCATAGGCGAAAGCTTTAATGCTTGCCTAACCACAACAGAACCATGATACCCATCAATAGCTCTAAGTAAGTTACCAAGTTCTACAGGGTCGGTAATAGCTGAAAAATGCTTTTTAACGCGCTTAGGTAAAATTAATTGTAAGTTTATATCTTTAGCAGGGTTTCGCGGGGCTTTGCCATGCACCACCGCATAATCAAAGACTTGTTGTATAAAGCCTTTAACACGAGTTGCAGCATCTACAGCACCACGATCTGATACGCGCATGATAATGGGGATAATTTCAGGGGCTTCTATTGTTTTAGCTTCACGATCACCAAGCCAAGGAAATACATCGCGCTCAAGATAGCTTTTTGTTCTTCTATAATGCTCTGCTGACCATTCAGTTTTTTGTTGAGCCAGCCACACTTCTGCAATTTTCTGAAAAGTATTTTCTTTAAGTGATTTCTTCTTAATTTGTTTTTGTTGTGAAGGATCAATACCAGCCGATACGAGCTTTTTTGCATTATCTTTGCTGGTACGAGCCTCTGATAAGCTGGTATCAGGATAATTACCTATTGTGAAAGTCTTTTGCTTTCCATGAATACGATAATTGTAACGCCAAACCTTCGCGCTCGTTGTCAGAACTTCACAGAATAAACCACCACCATCACGCAAGCGATAAAGCTTAGCCTGTGGCTTTGCATGGCGTACTTCTGAATCTGAAAGCTTACTGGTAGTGTACTTCTTCATAAATGCTGGTATGGAAAATTAGTAAATATTCGCTATACCAGCAAATATACCAGCTTTTGAGATTGATACCAGCAAATTCAAGTAAATACCAAGACATCTGCATACAACGTAAACTATTGTTTTTATGAGTTTTTGATGTGTTTTTTGATGTCTTGGTATTTGAATTTGGTAGGCACGCTCGGACTCGAACCGAGGACCCTCGCCATGTCATGACGATGCTCTAACCAACTGAGCTACGCGCCTGTAATACTAAAAACAGGTGGGAGAATATATACTTTATTATCGGATTTAACAAGCCAGTATTATCTGAATAATCTGCTTCAAGGCTATAAGCTACCTCTCTGTTGGAAAAATCCCCAACATGGTACGTTTTTCTTGAATGGTAAATTTACCATCGGATCCTCTTTTACTTATTTTAGCCTTTGGAGGGAGCATTTCCCCCTTACTTTCATCAGACTCATGAGTTATTTTTTGTTGGTCGCCAGGAGATGATCCCGAACCACCTGAACCCGAACCTGATGATGAAGATTTATCATTTTGTAATTCAGATGGCTTCTCATTTTGCTCAGGGAATTGTCTCGCTGTTCGAGGTGTGTTTCCTCCAACTATCGCGCCCTTACGTTGTTCAACTTTGATTTCTTTTAATCTAGAAGGAACATAGCCATTAATAACGTCTTTTTCAGCACGCATTTTCTTTTCATCATCAAGGACAGGACAGGGTTTATCATTATAATAAACCGCCCCTTGTTTATTCGTGCATTTAAATATTTCTGCTTCTACAGAAAACATCATTGCTGACTGCGTAAACAATACTCCAGCAAATACAAGGGACATTGTTACGTGCTTTGTTATTATTTTTATTATCATTATCCAATACCCTGTGGAATTATTCCTGCTCTGGATCATTCCAATAAACAGATTCCAAGCGACAAGCATCATAACCCGTCACCTGAGACAATTTTTTACCATTCCTAATATCGATTGGATGCGAACACTGAGTTTTTGTTGCCTCACCGCTCGCATCAAGTATCGAGTTCTTTTCAACAGAATTAAAAACGATTTGGGGTTTCCCAGGTATTTCACCTCTAACAATCGAAACAAATGCATCGTTATCCGTTATTCTATCTTTAACATTGCTTTCTTCGCTTTCATCAAGATTAAAGCCTGCTTCACCCGTCAAAATATTCAAAGCGTACAGGCGTCCATCTGATACTGGTGCCTTACAAACATCAACACTATCTGTTACAACTTTAGGTACCATAGAAGTAAATGCAATAATACCATCGACCGTAATTGCAGTTGCTAATACTTTTTCTCCGGTGTCTTCTGGGAATGACAAATACCACCCTTTATCTTTATTTGCATCACCAAAACCACTTTGGGTTAATGCAACACTGCCAGCCGAACCCGAGACAGAAACACTGGCTAAACTATCAACTTCAATCGCATCAAAATCACTCGCTAATTCATCATAGGGAGAGACATCTTTCAATACGAAAAATTTATCATGTATTGTTTTATCTTGAGGATGCGCTCTAAAGCCACTACCAATAGAAACTGCAAACATGGTTTTTCCATTAGGACTCATGACTGCAACATCTGGCTCATTATAAAACTTGCGAGCATCTCGGCTATCTTTTACAGCCAACGAGGCAAGCTTAGTTAATTTTGATTTATCATCACCACTTTTTGAAAGTGCTTCACTCAAATCCAATCGCCATACAAAACCACCTGTATCAGCAAAATACATACGATCAATCACACCATTTCGATCTACATCTAAAATTCTTACGCCACCAGGAATACTGTTTTTGAGTGGGCTATTTTCGCTCATACTACCGTCAAGATCCCATAAAAGCTCACCCGTATGCATATCCAGAATATAAATATTATGTCCCATAGCATCTTCTCTATTATCAGAGGTAACAGTCGTGGTAGCATCATCAAGAAATTTAGGTTTAAGCGGATCATCGCGGTCATCTTTTTGATCGTAACCACCACTAATTATCATAGCTTCTTTCTTAGTGCCATCACTCGTTCTTACTTTAGCTAAATAAGGAGCTGACCATGTCTGCCCTAGTAGACCCATTCCATCATCATCGTTTGTTTTCTTCCACAGAAGCTTAACTTGTGGATTTTCTTGATTTATATTAGAAACATCCAACGCGTAGTAAGCTCTTCCGCCACGACGCAAACCAAAGTATAAATAGACTTTTTCACTCGAATCTACATTACCATCGTGATTAGCATCATCATGCCAATAGGTCAATGTTCCATCGACACCGTATTTATGATCACGCGCTGTACCTGCATTATTAAACAAAGAAAAGCTGTTTTTCAATAATGCCTCAGGCGCAAATACAAATTTTTCTTTGCCCGAATCTACATCAAAAGCATGAAGATAACCTTCGTTTGTAGCCGCAAAAATATATTGCTTTTTACCCGAGCCATCAGCAGCACCTTTTGCATAGGTGACAACAAGTGGCTCTGTATGGAGCATATCTCCCATATAACCACGTTTAATACCTTTTGCGTTAGCACCACTGCCACTACCATCTTCATTATAGTAGCCATCTTCCCAACCACGCATAAAATTAATAAGCGTTTTTCTAAACGTGATTGTATCTGCTTCACTTAAACCAGCTGAATCAATACCCAATAATCCTGCTGTAACATTACTATTTGTAGCTTTAAACAAATTACTGGTGGTATTAAGATCACAGCCAGTATCGCAGTCTAAATCAGAAAAAATCTTTCTATTTTCTGGCTCAATCAATTCAGCAACACCTCCTTTGTCTACAACGAACCCATCTGGATGCGCATTAGGACTAGCTGACCAATAATCTAAGGCATCATCAGTAAATGCACCGTATTCATCAAATGCATCTTTATTATTTTTACCACGTATTTTTCTCTTACCGTTATCATCAACTAACTTAAACTTTTTTAAGTTTCCAGACCACCGTGATGTATTCTTGCGATCAAATACAGGAATATAAATATCATCCTCATGCTCCAGACCACTTTTTACGTTTACACTATAACCCGGTGACGATAATGAGTTTGACGCTTTAGCAACTTCATCAAAAATACTAAGGAAAGCCGTTTCAAGCTGTTGCTTATGCTCGGCCTTGAAGTAACCATTACCATCAACTGTTACTAGGCTTTTCAAATATTCTTCAGCCCCAGGGGATAAACCACCCGTGGTCGGACCAAAACCGATAACAAAGGTTTTAATCAATTGCTCGCCTTTCACACCCTTATTAGAACCTCGGCCACCATCAGGCATTTGATCATTAGTTGCTAAAAACTGGGTGATTTCGCGCCCACAAGTTCCCGAAGTAAATTTTTCAGCCGTATTTCCTTCTTCACCGTTACCCGTGAGACAACCACTGCTATTTCCAGATTTAATACGTGTTGCTAAATCGCCTTCTATACCTGTATTTGTATGACCCCCTGCAACATATTGTGCAAATGGACCTCTCGCTCTACCCCAATTATCATCATAATAATTTGTCGGTTCTCCATCAGACATTAATACAATATAACTTGACTGACATTCGTTAATAATTGGGCTTTTGTAACGTGCATTTGCTTGAGATGGACGCGCAACATCCGCAACATGCTTTGTCATTCTGTCGCCATTAACCAAACTAGAGGGATGAGAACCAGTACTATTCCAATCATCAGTATCATTTTTAGTTCGACCAAAGTGCGCCAATTCTCCTCTAAAGTAGAGCGCCGCCTCATAGAGTGAGTCTACGATAGGAGTCCCTCCATAAGGCTCCCATTGGTTAGCAACATCTGAAAGATATTCGCGCACAATTTTGTCTCCAGGGTTAGGTAGATTATCCCTATCCTGATACGACCCAATATGATCGGCCGACTCTTCATAAATAGGTGAAATTGGATAAACAATGCCCCCAACATAATGATTCCTTTTAAGTTCATTATGATCTCTAAAACGATCACCATTCATTCCTGAATACTTCATCAAACCAACATTAATCTCTGGCGCCACCTGAAGTACATTTTCCAAAGCCTTTTGCATGACTTCAAGACGTGTATTAATTTCGGTAACAATGGTTGTACCGCCTGTACCTGTTCCTGTACCTGCAGTTGCATTACCAATATCTTGATATTTAATATACAAAACAGGGGCTTTATCACCACTTCCATCTAAAGCATAAACATTACGCAGATCCCCTTCTCTTAATAAACGAAAGGCGAGGCTATCAACATCACTATTGTCTACAATACTTTGGATATTTTGGGTTAATTCAGGTGTCCGATAGCTTGTATCTAAAGTCCAATTTGCTCCTAATAGAGGCCAGTTTACCCCGCTGTCATAACCATCACTCAATATTGGATTAGCCAAGCTAAATTCTGCTGCAGAGCCAGTGCTTTTTGTTTGGATATTAATTGAGCCGTCATTAGTATAATTTCCAGCTGATGTTAGTGTTATGTAAGCATCCAGAATAACCGCATCTTTAGGAATTGTTTGACCTAAATTAAAACGTAAACCCACATTGTGATCTTCATCAAGCGCCAACTGAGGCTCATAAAACTCAATAGAACTATTTGAAGTATCAATCCATTCTTGCTCTGCATCGTCATAGGTGGTTTTCGTATATGTCCAAATAGTATCTGCATCAACATGGCTGCGATATTGCCAAGAGCCTCGTCTTGACCATTTAAACTTAACATCATATTCATATTCAATATGTAGCTCAGGCGAATATCGAGAAGAACCATCATATGAATAAGCTACACGCTTACCCGATTCGGTTTCAAACTTAAACGCAAAACTGTTGACGTATGAAGAAGCTCTACTATTCCAATCATTTCGATCAACGACTTGCTGTACAAGATCAGTTACATCAACAGTATCCGTTCCGCTAGAACCCCAAGCAGATGGTTGCCACATTTTTGATAAACCTAAAGGACGTTCATTAATTTTAGGAAAAAAATTCCTAGCTGTATCGTGATAATAATAGTAATTCTTATAATCATTGGACCAATAATTAAAATTAGCATAATCATGCGCTGCATCTTCTACCGTAATTTTAATTGATGTATCGCCTGCATCTGGTGATGCAGAAAAAAACTTCAAATAAGCGCTCTTTATGCGTGTCTTCGTTATTTTGGCATCTCTCCATCCCCGATAACGTTTCCACCACGATTCTCTCTGACCTTCTGCCAGAATCGAATTTCCATTAAATCTAAAACGTGTTGCAACAATATTATCTGGCTGAAATTCAAGATAATCTTCACCTACAACCTGCTCACCTGCACTCGCTTCTTGTAGCTCATCAAATGTTTGGGTCGCATCATCTTTATTACTGGCAATTGCTTTATCTATTTCGACTATACTGCCACCTGAAGAAGTTGTACCACCTCCGACAACCGTTGTTGTAACAACTTGTTCACCCATACTGCCCGAGCTATCCAGCACAAACAGCAGATTGTTAGATATATTTTGTGTATAAAAAATTTCAGTATCATCCGCATAAGTTGCCGTTAACATCGCAAAAGCTGTTACTACAACAAACGACTTAAGAATATTGATAATACTTTTATTTAAATATTTCATAATGTATTCCCAAAGAGGGGTTATTTTAATTATTGTTCACTACTTAAAACAGTCTTGAC
>Ga0209633_10005544_pt1 | contig 11040 bp, 6 predicted proteins | sample Cruoilmetagenom1_FD_187290 | JGI IMG/M metagenome (GOLD analysis project Ga0209633, IMG submission 187290) | Oil polluted marine microbial communities from Coal Oil Point, Santa Barbara, California, USA - Sample 1 (SPAdes) (version 2) | ecosystem: Environmental > Aquatic > Marine > Oil seeps ... | reverse complement strand
CCTGGCTACCGTCTCAGGACTCAGGTCGGGTGTCAGCCCATCTTTGATGAAGGCCATGAGGTCGCGGGCATCCTTGCCCTGGCCGAGCATCAGGCTCGCCGGCCATAGTGCGTGGCGGAAAAGCACCTCGGAGATATCCTGTGCCGATAGCCCGTCGCGGTAGTCCGACTGCGGCTGGGGAACACGCGGGTCATGTGTGTAGCCGCGACGAATCACACTGAAACCATCCAGCAGCACGCGTACTGCGTCACTGGATGAAGAACCCGGCCGCATGCGGTAAAAGGCCAATACGTCAGGGACAGCGCCAAGCCGTGCCCCGCTACGGGCCATACGTTGCCAGAAGTCCCAGTCAGCGCATGTCGCCAGGCTGGTATCGAAGCCGCCAATTTCAGTTGCCAGAGAGCGGCGCAGCATGCAGTTGTGGATGGCGAATGGACAGTCACGGGCAAACTGGGGGAACAGATTCTCCAGATACCAGGGTTCATAGACTGCTTGTGCTGTGAACACTCCTGTGGGCGTCACCCGCACACATCCGCAGACGACGCCATCGAGCGCATCCTGTTGAGTGAGTTTATGCATCATTCGCTGCATGTACTCCGGCGCAATCCAGTCGTCGGAATCAAGGAATATGAGCCAGTCGTTTTGAGCGGCATGGAGTCCGCTGTTGCGTGCAGCGCCTTCGCCGCCATTGTTTTGCGTCATCACACGAAAACGGCTATCCAGTTTTGACCATTCCCGGGCAATGGCGGCGGTGTTATCGCTTGACCCGTCATCAACGATAATCGCTTCCCACTCCCGGAATGTCTGGTTTTTGATGCTGCTCAGTGTTTCACCAAGCGTTTTTTCAGCGTTGTAGGCCGGGACAATCACCGAGACGCGATGCTCAGGGTTTGAGCTCATGGTGCTGGCGCACGTGTAGGTTAGATGTTTTGCCCGGGCCAGCTTCCAGCGTAATTTCCAGATGCGGTCGCTGCGAAATACCTCGATTCGAGGCAGTTTGTAAGGTTGATCACCTGGCAGCACCATACCAGAATCTATCGTCATGGCGGCTTCCAATCCCGCTGCCTGTATGGCGTTTCTCACGCGCTGATCGTGTTCGCCATAGGGGTAGGCGAACAGCCTGACGCTATCCAAACCCTGGGTTTCCAGCTCCTTGATAGAGTCACTCACTTCTCTCTTGAGCGCTTCGTTTGACAAGCCGGGAAGCGGGCTGTGTGTGCGCGAGTGGCAGCCGATCTCTATCCCCTGATCGCTGAGCGCCTGAAGGCCCTCTGCATCCAGGAGTTTGAGAGCCGGGGCGCCAATTTTCGCATCCCAGTCGTTAGATCCGCCAAGGCGGCCACTGACGGCAAATGCAACGGCGGGGATATTCAGCTCCTTGAGGAGCGGCGCTGCATTTTTCAGCAGGTCTTCGTAACAGTCGTCGAAAGTCAGTAGCAGCGAGCGCCTTGGCAGACCGCTTCGGCCATGCAGAAAGGCGAGGAACTCTGTGGCGGATATGAAATGGTATCCACTGGATCGCAGTGCGACTATCTGTGAGCGAAACAGTTCCGGTGGGATCCCGTATTGTTCTAATACGGAACTGCCACTGAGGTCCGTGATTGCATGATAGGAGAGGATGCGTAGCGGAAAGCGTCCGGGAATACCTCCCGCTGCATCAACACCGTCGTTGTATTCGAGTTGTCTAACGCGGAAAAAGAGGCTGGCTACCCAAGCTTGTTGCCAGCCGCTTTCGAGCAGCGACAGCGTGATCCAGCGCAGTGCTGGTAGCGCCGCTGTGTGAATCCATGTGGTCAGGGGCCGGGAGGCGAAGATGTCTGTTATCAGTTCGGGATGTTTTCGTGCAAAGCGGACGTCTGCTCTCCCTGACTGGTTCCATTGCTTTAAGTTCTGGTGCGGCGTCACAATGTATCTCTGCCAGCTGATTGCATCGGGGTTGAAGATGATTGGATGGCCGGAAGCCTGTATACGATGACAAAATTCGAGGTCTTCATTTCCGTAGGCGCCGGCATGGGTAAAATCGCAATCAAAACCTCCCAGGCGTGTGAAAATTTCACGTGATAGCGAAGCCTGACCCATGATTAGGTCTTCCAGCAGAAGCCTTGCTTGCGGTTGGCTGAGGCGCTCGAGGCGTTCTTCGGCCCACTCTCCTACAGCCGCAGAGAGAAAGTTGGCCGGAGAGTCAGGGTGGAGAGGAATATGTCCAAGCACCATCTCGGCTTGACCATGGTGTGACTTGTCATGTTGCAAAAGCAGATCGGGGTGGGCGATCATGTCGTCATCCAGAAACAGCAGAATTTCACCCGATGCTTGATTCGCGCCCCTGTTTCGCGCTTTCGATTGCCCCTGGTTCCGCTGCTCCAGCACGGTCAATGGAAACCCGGGGTTGATTTTCCGGAGCGCATCGCTGGTGCCGTCTGTCGAGCCATCGACGACGATGATGACTTCGAAGCTATCGCTGTAATTTTGTTGCATCAAGGCGCGCACCGCCTCGACGACGAGATCCCGCCGCTGATACGTGGGGATAATGACGCTAATGCGCACGGCTGCCTGCACTCCGCCTGGTTTCTATGGCGCGTTGATAGCTCTGCTCCTGCAGGACGCTGATTCGATCGATGTTGTACTCATCGAGCAGACGTTGACGGGCTGCCTGGCCAAACTCCTTCCGAAGTATGGGATTATCAAGTAAATCAATCATTGCATTGGCAAGACGCTTCGGACTTCGCGGCGGAATAGTGAGCCCCACCTTGCCAAAGTCCAGCATCTCAGCCATGCCGCCGCATTCACTTGCAATAACCCCCCGTCCAGCCGCCATGGACTCCAGGCAGACATTGGCGAAATTTTCCCAGATACTGGGAAAAACACAGATATCAGTCGCGGCCAGAACGTCCGCGATTCTGTTGACCGGCACAGCTCCGGTGAATTCTACAGAGCCGGCATATTTTCCGAGTATGCGTTCGAGATATTGGCGCATATTCTGACCGCGTTTTGGAGATTCGTCTGCTGGACCAACAAAACGGAACTTTGTTTGTGGGTGGCTCTTCAGCACCTGGGGAATGGCGCGCGCAAGATCGATGACGCCCTTTCTCACCTCCAGGCGGCCGATAAAGGTCACTACATTGGTCGAAGTATCGATGGGTATCTCAAGCAGCTGGGGGGAGGGTGTGTAGGGGTAAGGGAGGTGAATAATCCTGGCGGCATCGAGATTCCAGGCGGCAGCTGTGATCTCACCAAGGGAACGCGATGGTGTGACGACCTCGTCGGCCTCGAGCGTATGCAGCCGCTCCCGTTCAAGCCCGTATTTGTGTGTATAGCGCCAAACGGGTTTCTTCCCGTGAGCCAATTGGGTGACGTATTTTCGAACTCTTCCAAGCAGCAGGCGCAGCCGCATCGGATTGAACGGAGCTAATCCCTCATAAGTGATGGCGGTTAGCAGAAAGCTCGGTGTGTGCAGTTTGACGATCAGGGGGATATCCGGTACAAGCATCACTGCTTCATAGGCGTCGGCGCCGTACTCGGGCCCTTCAAGGACGTCGAACCGGATCGAGGCATGGCGCGCTGCGAACTGCCTGGCGATTGCAGCAGGGAATTTCGCATGACTCTCCTCAAGGATGCGATGAACCACGATGCCCTCTTCATCGTAGGCGCCTGAGCGCTCAGGACTGCTGGTGAACACTTCGACATGGTGGCCACGCGTGGCCAGCATGCTTGCAGCCTGGCGCACATAGGTGGCAATACCGCCGTAGGCGGCATCTGGAGGATATTCGTAGCTGATAAATGCGATCTTCATAAGGTTGATGTGCTGCTCTTTGCGTTCAAATGCCGAATGTTCCGAGATATCTCGTCAGTTGCCTGGCGAACTCCTCACCGTCCCAGTTTTCCACAGCCAGCCGCGGCATCAAAAACGGATCTGTGAAGCGCCAGATGGTTGCCTCGTCGGTCGTACAGGCGCAGTCGAAACCGGCTTCCCTGGTTAATGCAGCCGTGCTTTTCGAATAATCGCCATGGGGGTAGGCGAAACAGGTTACTGGCGCGTCGATAATCTCCTCCAGCCAGGCTTTGCTTTGGAAGATCTCCTCGCGCTGACAGGCCACGGAGTGAGCAGGCAGGATGGGGTGGGTGATCGTGTGAGCACCCACCTGTATCAGCTCTCCTTGCGCCAGTAAGGCGATCTCCTCTATGGTGAGCGTTCGCTGGCTGGAGCGCCCAACTGGATCCTGGCCGCTCCAGTGCAACAGTTGATCCAGCGCTGCGTATTGCGCTTGCTGCGGCAGAGGCAGCAGTATTTCCCAGATTGAATGATAGAGGCGCAGGCGCGACTCCTGTTCACCTTCCCATGCCTGGCGATGCGTGTCGCGGTCAAAATCAGCCTCGCTATAGAGAGCAGATCGCCCCAGGCGCCAGCTGTAGTCGACGTCATTGATTGTTAGGCTGAGGACGTCAGGCAGAACCCCCGGTTGCAGCAGCAGGCGCGCCAGTTCATCCCACCAGAATTCCCGTTTGCTCCCGATTTGTCCGGTTGTGATGAAGACGGTAGCGGGCGCAGCGCACCTTTCCAGCAGGGGTGCGGCAGCGTAGAGGTTGTCGGCGTAACCATCGTCGAAGGTGATGGCGACCCCCCCGTGCGGCAGCTTGCCGTCGCGAAGCGCCTTGCACAGGCTGGTCAAGCTTAAAATTGGCGCGAAGCGATTCAGCACCTCCAGATGCTCGGCAAAATAGCGCGGCGAGACACACAATGACCAGGGATCCGAGGCTGACTCATGAATGCGGTGGTACATGAGAATCAGGCTCTGTCGCGCAACGCGCCTGCCCAATGTCCCCGCCCTGCGTTTTACCTTGTTGATGCCGGGTATCTGCATTGACTCACTCCGGCCTGGTGGCCTTGATAGAGATCAGCACCTGGTAGAGCGGATCGTGATAATCCAGTTCACGAGGATCCAGTTCTTCAGTTGCCAGGCCATGCAAAAAGGCGACTGCCGAAAGCACGTTCCCCGAGGACTCGACTTCAATTGACGACTGTGGGAATGTTTCGCCGAACAGTTTCTGTACTGAACGTTGTGTAAATGACCAGCAACACAGTTTGCCCCATTGATCCTGGGGGATCTTGCTGATCCCGGGAACTGTGGCGAGTAGTGTGCCTCCTGGTTTCAGGATCCGATACAGCGTCTTCACTGCTGCAGGGCAATCATAAATAAACTGCAGTGTCTGGGTGAAAATAATGCAGTCAAAGCTTTGCGAGGGAATGTGCTCCGCCGAGACAAGGTCGCCGACAAGCGTGGTTTTGGGATTGCCTTCGTTGATGCCCAGGACGTCGCTGCGGGTTACGCTTTCAGCGCCGAATTGGCGGGTGTAGTTATCGTCTCCAATTTCGAGGAGATGGCCGCAAATCTTGCCGGCATGGCGGGAGAGAAAGTTCTCGATGTAATAGCGGTCCACCGGCAGGCCCCGGTCGTAGCCGAATTCATGACTCAGCGGCCTGAGTTGGCGAAGATCGCCGAAATCAACCCGGCCAACAGCTGGACGCACTGTGATTTTCAGCCAGCGGGTGAGTAACCAGCGATAGATTCCGGTTGTGCGCAGGTAGCCCATCATCTCTCGACTCTCACTCCATTTTCCCGCAGCAGGTGTTTGACCAGCCACACCGGAGAGTGCAACAGCAACTGCATGGCGCCCACCGAGTCGACAAGGGATCTTGTCTCTTGCCGCGCCTGCCGGTAGTGGCCGCTGACCATCCCGGTGGTGATTCTGCGAATAGATCTCATACCATAAAACTCCTTCCAGAAACGTATTCCCGCACTGTAGGCGTGTCTGTAGCTGCTGTTTGCTTCGGCGTAGTGCTGCTGCGAATGCAGCACGGACAAGGCGGTCTTTAGCATCAGGGGGCTATTGCGGGACATGTTGGATTCGTGCTTGCGGTACTCGGCGATCACGTGATGATGGTGTACGATCCGATGTCGCCTGGCGATACGCAGGTAGAGATCATAGTCCTCGCAGGCGGGTAGGGCGGCGTTAAATCCGCCGCTGGCGTCAAGCGCCTGTTGCCGATAGATCACTGTGGCATGCATGGTGATGAAGTTGCCGCGTAATAAAGCAGCATAGCAATCTTCTTCTAGCGGAGTATCAATTTGGGGTTCGCTGGCAGAGCCGTCAGGAGTTATAAATCGGTAGCTGCCCCAGGCGAAGGCGCAGTGCGGATTTTTTTGCAAACAGATGACTCCCTCTTCCACTGCGTTCGGCAACAACAGGTCATCGGCGTCCAGAAACACCGCGTAGTCTCCCCGGCTGGCGCGAATACCGCTGTTTCTCGCTGCCGCAAGCCCACTGTTTGCTTGTCTCACCAGTTGTACAGTTGCGTAGCAAGAGGCCACCTCGGCTGTATTATCCGTTGAGCCGTCGTCTACCACGATGATCTCGATATTGGGGTAGGATTGAGCCAGTAGACTCTCGACGGCCTCGTTAAGGTAGTGCGCCTGGTTGAAACAGGGGATGATGGCGGAGACCAGGGGCGTATTCACGGTCGCAATTCCGAATTGTAGAGCCTGGAGAACAATCCATTCTGTTCCAGTAGCTCTCCGAACACACCCTGCTCGACGACTTTTCCTTGCTCGAGCACGATGATGTTGTCGGCGTGCTCTACGGTGGATAGCCGGTGGGCGATGATTATCATAGTGCGATTTTGTTGCAGTTTTTTCAGGGCGATTTGAATCAGTTTTTCCGAAATGCTGTCGAGTGCATTGGTCGCCTCGTCCAGAATCAGAATATCGGGGTCCCTGATGATGGCGCGCGCCAGTGCGATGCGCTGTTGTTGTCCACCCGAGAGCCTCACGCCCCGTTCGCCAAGCCGGGTGTCGTAGCCTTCGGGCAGCGCACGGATAAACGCATCGGCTTCGGCTTGCCGCGCGGCCGCGATAATCTCCTTGTCGCTTGCTTGCGGACGGCCGTAGGCGATGTTGTCACGCACAGAGGTGTTGAAAATGTACACCTCCTGGCTGACCATGGCGATGCGGCTTCGCCAGGAGGCGAGTTCCAACTCTGCCAAAGGGCGGTCGTCCACCCGGATCTCGCCCGCTTCGGCTTCATAGAGGCGAAGGATCAGGTGAATCAGAGTGGATTTACCGCTGCCCGAGTGTCCCACCAATGCTGTGGTTTTATTGACAGGCAGGCGGATTGATATGTTTTCCAGGGCCAGCGGCTCGTGAGGATTATAACGAAAGTCTACCTGAGTAAAGCGGATTTCCCGTTGCAGGTGGTGAAACGGGATTTGGCCGGGTATCACCGGGTGAGCATCAGCCTGATTGATCAGGGAGGTGACCGCCGTGACAGCGCCTGCAAGAGAGAGCATATGGGTGCGGGATTCATCCAGCCCTTTTACCAGGGGCTGGAGTCGATACAGAATGAAAATAAACACCAGTAGGGCGGTGAGGCTTTCAGCATTCTCAAGAGTGGAGTATAGAAGAGCAACCAGGAAAGCTGCGGCGAGTATTTCGTAGACAGGGGTAACTGATTCCCTTGTGATGGCAACGCGCATGATCGACCTGCTCGCACGCTCCGAGGAGTCGTCAAAACGTTGTTGCTCATAGGACTCACGGCCATACGCCCTGATCACCTTCATGCCCTCCACACACTCGATTTCGCGTGCAGTCACTTCGGCGCTGGTTTGTGTCGCCTCCTCTCCTAACTGCTGTGCATTGCGCGTGATCCAGCGTGAAAAAACAGAAATGACCATCATCACCACGATGACCAGCAGGGTAAGTTTCCAGGAAATCAAGAGCAGCAGCAGGGTATAGATGACGACTGTACTGGCGTTTGCGATGAACTTGACCAGTTCGGAAAGCGCCTCGCTGCTGCGCCAGGTTTCGTTGGATAGCGTGTTGAGAATATGCCCTGTATCGGTGGATTCCATGAAACGATAGTTGACGCTGAAGAGGCGTGTCACGATGCCGGAGCGCATCTGATGGATGATACGTGCGTCCAGCCAATGAAACAGCGCCAGGTTGGCATAGCTGAGAGATGCTTTCAGAACGATACTGCTGAAAATCAAGATGGAAATGACCAGCAGGCGATATTGTGAGGGAACGCTGTTGAACAAACGTCCCAGGTATCCCACCAGCCAACTTCCTGATGACTCGAAACTGTTGCTTTGATCCAGGTTTTCGAGAAAGGGAATGAACAGGCCGATTCCGATCCCCTCCGCCAGGGAAGCCAGGATGGCCAGTATGGTGATTGCCGGCAGGCTCCACGGATAACATCTGAAAAAAGGAAGGAGCTTCCTGACGACCTCAAGCATGATGGGAGTCTCTCTCCGGATTTAATTTTGCGGCAAAATCTCCAATGCTATCGCGACCTGTCACGGTGATGCGCGGCAGGGCGAACATTGAGTGTTTCGTAGTGCAGGGGCCGCTGAGTGCGGACAGCGCATAATCAAAACCACAGACCCCTGCGAGGAGTTGCAGCCTGTAGTTACAGTCCCCACCGGGATAAGAAAACAGGGCGACGGGTGCGCCCAGCTCACTTTCAAGAGAGGTGCGTGAAGTTTTTATACACTGCTTCGCCTTGGCGAGGGAGAGGGAGACGAGGCTGCTCTGTCGGCTCGGACGTGCGCCGAATGAAACACCCTGTGACTGCAATCGACGCACATCTTTCCAGCTGAGTTGCTGGGAATTACTCTCGATATCATTATTGAACAAGCCTCTGTTCAAATCATCAGCGGTCAGAATCACTGTTGATCGATAGCCGTATTGCTGAAGCAGAGGTAAGGCGTGAGTACTGAATTCGGGTGTTACATCGTCAAAAACAATAAATACTGATCTGTTTGCCAGGGGAACACCGTACTTCCTGGCGAGGCGCCATTCATCGAGACTGATGCTTCGATAGTGGTTATCACTCAGATAGCGAAGCTGCTCTTGAAATTGTTGCACGCTGACAGGGTTTATGTAACCGGTTTCGCTGGCGGAGTCGCTGACACATGAATAGAGCAGAATAGAGAGCTGTCGTGAACTGGTCCATTGCACTTGAGTTGTAATTTGACTGGGAAGTGGATCGGGTAACGCCAGCTTGCGGATTTTCACGCTTGCTGATTTCGACTGCAGGCCAACCTGTTCAGTGCGCTGGAACAGGTGGATGCGGTATAGCGCCGATTGCGCTTCCTTGACCAGTCGTAGTTCGGGCACGGAGGAGAAACTTTCACCGATGACACGGGCGCCAAATTGGTGCTCCCAGTTAAAACCGGGCTGTTCAGGGTCATCGATGGCCACATTTGCATGCGCGCTAAGCAGGTAGCCGCCGGTTTTCAGGTTTGTCGCTAGTCGCTTCACCAGCTGTTTCAGTTCCCCTAAATCAACTACGTAGTAGAGCACTTCACTGCATATGATCAAATCATATCTGCCGGGGATCGCCTCTTTCATGAAGTCAAAACACTGAAACTCGATGTTATCGAAGCCTCTGCATCGCTCGGCGGCGCGCTTGAGTGCGATACTGGAAATATCATTGGCTACGAGTTGCTGCACACGCGGCGCCAGTTTGCATGTGAAATGCCCCTCGGCACAGGCCAGTTCAAGCGTCTTACCGATGGAACCACCCGGAAGCATGTCGAGGGTCTGCTCATACTTGGTTTGTTCATAGATATTTGTATACCCCCAAGGATCAATTTCGTTGAACAACGCCTCGTAGTGGTGTTTAAGGTCCACCGGTTGGGGAGGGGTAGTGCGGTGGAATTGGGACTGAATGAATTGTTTGGCGGTGAATACCCGACGTTCCCATTCGGGGAAGATGCCGAGTAAGGTCAACATCAGCTTTTTAGCTATGAGTTTTTTTTCGAGACGATGTCGGGCCATTGAATCCCAACCGCGTTGCAATTTGACCCGTACGCCAGACAATCGCAAGCGGCGATCCCCTGTATAGCGCGCGTTCAGGTAGTTGCAGTAGGCGTATGCTTTACGGGCGAGTCCCGGGTTGCCGGATTTTGTTTCAAGAGACTGCAAAAACATCCATAGACGCGGTTCGACAGTGGTCCAGAGCTGTTGCCACTGATTCATTGGTTGCGCTGCGGCGACTATAGTGTGAATGAAAATTGTTTGTGCAACTTCATGGGCGCTCATGTTGGTCTGCTGCCCGTCCGCCAGTCTTTCCAGCAGTGGCCGGGCATCGCCGCCGCTGCCAAGTACATACCCTGCACATGCACATAGCAGCCCATACCTGTGCGTAGGAAGTTCGCTGCGAGGCAAACCCTCGGGATAGACGGGGTGCGCCACTGCGACGCGCTGATCAGGCGAGTGGCCCCGGTCCAATACGTGTAAGCCATCCTTTAACAGTTGTTGTCCGTTTGTGGTGGCTGATCCGGGGCGCATTCGATAAGCTGCGAGCGTTTCAGGCGTCCCGCCAAAGCGGGCGCCAGAGCGTGCAATGCGCTGGAACAGATCCCAGTCTTCACAGGTTTGATAGGATGTGTCGAATCCACCGACAGCCTGAACCAGCGATCGTTTTATCAGGTAAGTATGGATCAGGGAGTAACAATAGCGAGCGTGTTCAGCAAACAGGTCACCGCTAAGGCCGCCGTATTGTTCGAAAACGAACTCACCATCCGGAGTAACATGAGCCCAGCCGCATACGGCGGCATCAAGTCCAGGATCGTTGTTGAGTAAAGTTGTTAGAGATTCCAGATGCCCGGGTAAAATCCAGTCATCGGAATCCAGAAAAAGCAGCCACTCGAATCGTGCGTCCCGGATACCAATGTTGCGCGCCGCGCTTGCACCTTTGTGTTGTTGGGTTAGCAGTCTGAAACGGGAATCCTCTCTTTTGTAACTGTTTGCAAGAGCGACTGTGTTGTCGCTGGAGCCATCATCGATGATGATAGCCTCCCAATGAGTAAACGTCTGGTCAATCAGCGACTGCAGCGTTTTGGCGAGAGTCGCTGCCGCATTGTAAGCTGGAATGATGACCGAAACGTTCATGAATCGTCCGCGTCTTTGCCGGCTGACCGGGCGGCGCGTTGGTGCGCCAGGCGGGTGGCGGCATCGTATGTTGTCAGTCCGCGCCAACTGG
>Ga0209633_10005543_pt1 | contig 11041 bp, 7 predicted proteins | sample Cruoilmetagenom1_FD_187290 | JGI IMG/M metagenome (GOLD analysis project Ga0209633, IMG submission 187290) | Oil polluted marine microbial communities from Coal Oil Point, Santa Barbara, California, USA - Sample 1 (SPAdes) (version 2) | ecosystem: Environmental > Aquatic > Marine > Oil seeps ... | reverse complement strand
AGCCGGTGATGGGCCTTGAATTCTACTTGATGATCGCAAAGGGACCCGAAGCGATGGCGGGTTGAACCGCCGGATCGAAGAAGGCCCTCACGCGGCCTCGTCGATCGCCGGAGCGGCGCGGGCCAGACTGCCAAAAAGATCGAGCATGCGGTCGCGCCAGGCGGCAATCGCAGGTTCGTCGGCCAGCATCGGATAGGCGCTGGCGACGCGCGCCCACTGAAATGCACCGAAGACGACATAATCGGCGTAAGCCGGGGCCGCACCGCTGACGAAATCACGCTCGCCAAGCTGGGCGCGCAACGGCGCGAGGGCGGCGGTGAGGCGGGGTGCCCAATCGTCGCGCTTGGCCGCGGCTTCTTCGATTGTCATGCCGAGGCGCTTTTCACGCGACGCGCGGAAATAGGCCTGATCCTCGGGCCGCACCACGTTGATGAGGTCGGCGATGACGAGGCGGAAGACCGCTGGGTGCAATGCGGTGTCGCACCAATGCGCGACGAAACGAGCCAATGCCTGGCCTTGCTCGCCCCCGAACAGGCTGGGGCCGTTAGGATAGGCTTCCTCCAGATACAGCGCGATGGACCAGGAATCGGCAACGGCATTGTCACCGTCGACCAGCACCGGCACGGTCTTGCCGCCCGCGAAGGCGACGGTTTCCATCTCGGTGAACCCGCAGGGCACGTCTTCGGCCTTAAGGTCTTTATGGGCCAGCGCCAGGCGGGCCCGCCAGCAAAACGGGCTGAACCGGCGATCGTCCGCGCCCAGCAAATCATAGAGTTTCCGAGCCATTTGGGTGTCGCCCCGTTCGTGCGATGATACCAGCGGCGATCCTAGCGCCACCGCTCGATCCTAGCCAGCCGCGCTCACCGCCACTTCGCGAGGGTTTCACCCTGTGCTAGGGTCTTGCGCTTGGGGAGGGGCAATCAGGGAGCGACCGTGACGCCCGCGTGTCGGCTGACCAGACGTCAGCCGTCCCAGCCGAATACGCCGTGCCAGCGCGGATCAGGTCAGCCGAACCCATGTTCGTGATCGACACTGTTATCCAGATGTGGGCGATCTTCGCGCTCATCCTGGCGGCCCTCGTGTCCTTTGCGCGCGAGCGCTGGCCGCTGGAGCTGACCGCGCTGGCGGTGATCGCGGCCCTACTCGTGTTCTTTTATGTTTTCCCCGTCCCCGGTCCGGACGGCCGGAACCAACTCGCGCCTGCCCGCCTACTCGCCGGCTTCGCCAGCCCAGCCCTGATCACGGTCCTCGCCCTCCTGGTCATCGGTGAGGGCTTGAAACAAACCGGCGTGCTCGATCAGGCCGCCCAGGTCGTCTTCGCCATCGGCGGCAATGCGGGCCGCTCGATCGCCATCGTGCTCTTCCTGGTCATGGTGATCAGCGCCTTCCTCAACAACATTCCCGTGGTGGTGATGTTCATCCCGATCATGCAGGCGCTGGCGGCCCGCGTCGGCCGCTCGCCGAGTTCGGTGATGATTCCGCTTTCGTTCGTCGCGGTGCTCGGCGGCATGGGCACGCTGATCGGCTCGTCGACCAACTTGTTGGTCTCGGGCGAGCTCGGCATCCTTGGCCTCAAGCCATTCGGCTTCTTCGATTTCACCGTGCCCGGCGTGGTGCTGGCGAGTGTGGGTTTCTTCTACGCCCAACTCGTCGCGCCGCGGCTGCTTCCCGATCGCGGCTCGATGGCCGGCGAGATGATCGACGGCGCGGGCAAGCAGTTCATCGCCCAGCTCACAGTGCAACCGGGCGCCAAGCTCGTCGGTGCCAGCGCGGTCGGCGGCTTCTTCTCCGAGCTGCCCGACGTCACCGTGCGGATGATCCTGCGCGGCGAGCAAAGCGAGCTGCCGCCATTCGATGAGGACTTCGCGATCGCGCCCGGCGACGTGCTGCTGGTCGCCGCCACCCGCAAGGCGCTGACCGCGGCATTGCGGCGCGATCCGGGCCTCGCCGGCCTGGAGGGGCTCGAGGATGACGAGCCCGACGGGGGCCCGCGCAAATCCTCCGTCCAGATGCTGGGCGAGGTGATGGTCACACCCTCCTCGCGGCTTATCGGCCAAAGCCTGGAGCAGGCCGGCTTCCGCAAGCGTTTCGGCTGCGTCGTGCTCGGCATCCAGCGCCGCTCGCGGATGATCCGCGCCCAGGTCAACGAGATCCGCCTCGAAGCCGGCGACGTGCTGCTGATCCAGGGCCGCCGCGCCGACGTGCGGGCGCTCCGGCGCAACCCCCACGCGCTGCTGATGGAGTGGTCGGCGACCGATCTGCCGCGTCTCCATCACAGCAGCCGTGCCATACTGATCTTTGCCGTTATGGTCGCCGCCGCCGCCAGCGGGCTGGTGCCCATCGTCGTTGCCACGGTGGCCGCGGTCGCCGCGATGATCGCGGTTGGCTGTCTCAATATTCGGCAGGCGGCCGCCGCGCTCGACCGCTCGATCATTCTCACCATTGCCATGGCGCTGGCCCTCGGCGCGGCTATGCAGGTCACCGGCGGCGCCGCTTTCTTGGCCGATGCGTTGACCGGCGTCATGGAGGGCGCCTCGCCGGCCTACATTCTGTCGGCCTTCTTCTTGATGGTGGCGCTGCTTTCCAACCTGATCTCGACCAAGGCCGCGGCGGTGCTCTTCACCCCGATCGCGGTCGGCATCGCCAAGGGGCTCGGCGTCGACCCGCTGCCCTTCGCGGTCGCCGTCGTCTTTGCCGCCAACTGCTCGTTTGCCTCGCCGATCGGCTACCAGACGAATCTGCTAGTGATGGCGCCGGGGCATTACCGCTTCCTCGACTTCGCCCGCGCCGGCCTGCCGCTCATCTTCGTCATCTGGATCGTCTTCAGCCTGTTCGCGCCGTGGTACTACGGGCTCGACTAGGTGCGTCCGGTCCCTCAGCGTGCCACGTCTTTCCATCGCAATTGACGCAGTGCAACATGGCGCATAAAGTCCCGGCTCCATTGACCTGTCCCGGCTGACAAATTCGGTTGCGTCAGCCCGCTATCCCGAGCCCGATTTCCAGGAACAAGGCGCCATGAAGCCGACGACACGGCCGCGTAGTCCCAACTTCTCCTCCGGCCCCTGCGCCAAGCGTCCGGGCTGGAGCGTCGCCGCGCTCGAGGATGCGCTGATCGGCCGCTCGCATCGCGCCAAGCCCGGCAAGGCAAAGCTCGCCGAGGTCATCGACCGCAGCCGCGCCATCCTCGGCATGCCCGAGGATTACCGCCTCGCCATCATGCCCGCCTCCGACACCGGCGCGGTCGAGATGGCGTTGTGGTCGCTGCTGGGGCCCCGCGGCATCGACGTGCTGGCCTGGGAGAGCTTCGGCAAGGGCTGGGTCAGCGACATCACCAAGCAATTGAAACTGGAGGACACCCGCGTCATCGAGGCCGACTACGGCCGCCTGCCCGATCTCGCCCAGGTCGATTTCGCCCGCGATGTGGTCTTCACTTGGAACGGCACCACCTCGGGCGTGCGCGTGCCGCACGGCGACTGGATCGCGCCCGACCGCGAGGGCCTCACCATTTGCGATGCAACCTCCGCGGTCTTCGCCATGCCGCTCGACTGGGAAAAGCTCGATGTCGTCACCTGGTCCTGGCAGAAGGTGCTCGGCGGCGAGGCCCAGCACGGCATGCTCGCGCTCTCCCCCCGCGCGGTCGCGCGCCTTGAAAGCCATGAGCCCGCCTGGCCGATGCCCAAGCTCTTCCGCATGACCAAGGGCGGCAAGCTGATCGAGGGCATCTTCAAGGGCGAGACCATCAACACGCCCTCGATGCTCGCGGTCGAGGACGCGCTCGACGCGCTCAAATGGGCCGAGACGGTCGGTGGGCTCGATGGCCTCATCGCCCGCTCGCAAGCCAATCTCGGCGCCGTCGCGGCGTGGGTCGAGGCGAGCCCCTGGGCCGATTTCCTGGCCACCGATCCGGCCACCCGCTCGTGCACGTCGATCTGCCTTGCCATCACCGACCCCTGGTTCCGTGGCCTCAACGCCAACCGCCAGGCCGATGCCGCCAAGGCGGTGGCGACGCATCTTGATCTCGAGGGTGTGGCCTACGACATCGGCGCCTACCGCGACGCCCCGCCGGGCCTGCGCATCTGGGGCGGCGCCACGGTCGAGACCGCCGATATCGAGGCACTGATGCCCTGGCTCGATTGGGCCTATGCCCGCGTCAAGGGCTCCCAGGCCGACGCCGCCTGACCTGACCGACCAAACCTCACACAGCCCCGAACGAGCCGCGAGCAAGCCAATGCCGAAAGTCCTGATTTCCGACAAAATGAGCGAACGCGCGACCGAAATCTTCAAGGCGCGCGGCATCGACGTCGACGTGAAGACCGGCATGAGCCCGGACGAGCTCAAGGCCGCGATCGGCGACTATGACGGCCTTGCCATCCGCTCGGCGACCAAGGTGACGCCCGAGATCATCGAGGCCGCGGGCAAGCTCAAGGTAATCGGCCGCGCCGGCATCGGCGTCGACAACATCGACCTGCCGGCGGCCACGGCCAAGGGCATCGTCGTGATGAACACGCCCTTCGGCAATTCGATCACCACCGCCGAGCATGCGGTCGCGCTCATGTTCGCACTCGCCCGCCAGCTCCCCGAGGCCGACCGTTCGACCCAGGCCGGCAAATGGGAAAAGTCGCGCTTCATGGGCGTGGAGCTGACTGGCAAGACCCTCGGCATCATCGGCTGCGGCAACATCGGCGCGATCGTCGCCGAGCGCGGCATCGGCCTCAAGATGAAGGTCATCGCCTTCGATCCCTTCCTTGCCCCCGACCGCGCCCGCGAGCTCGGCGTTGAGAAGGTCGAGCTCGACGAGCTTCTGCGCCGCGCCGATTTCATCTCCCTGCACACGCCGCTCACCGACGCCACGCGCCACATGATCGACGCCGCGGCGATCGCCAAGATGAAACCGGGCGTGCGTATCATCAACTGCGCGCGCGGCGGCCTCGTCGTCGAGGCGGATTTGCAGGCAGCGATCAAGTCGGGCCATGTCGCCGGCGCGGCGCTTGATGTTTTCGAGAGCGAACCCGCCAAGGACAACGCACTCTTTGGTTCGGAGAATTTCGTCGCCACGCCGCATCTGGGCGCCTCGACCGAGGAGGCGCAGGAGAACGTCGCCGTTCAGGTGGCCGAGCAGATCGCCGATTTCCTGCTCGAGGGCGCCGTCGTCAATGCGATCAACATGCCCTCCATGTCGGCCGACGAGGCGACCAAGCTGGCGCCGTATATGAAGCTTGCCCATCTCCTCGGCAGCTTCGCCGGTCAGCTGACCGAATCGGGCCTGCTCAAGGTCGCGATCGAATATCAAGGCGAGGCCGCCGACCTCAACCACACGCCGATGACCGCCACCTTGCTCGAGGGCCTGCTCTCGCCGGTGCTGGAGACCGTGAACATGGTCAACGCACCGGTCATCGCCCGCGAACGCGACGTCGAAGTGACCGAGATCAAACACGCCAAGGCGGTCGACTATCAGACCCGGATCAAGCTCACCGTGACTACCGAGAAACGGGTGCGCTCGGTCTGCGGCACGCTCTTCGGCGGCGACAAGCCGCGCATCATCGACATCGAGGGCATCGAGATCGAGGCCGAGCTCAGCCCGCACATGCTGTTCACCCGCAATGAAGATCTGCCCGGCCTGATCGGCGCGCTGGGCTCGGCGATCGGCGAGGCGGGGCTCAATATCGCGACCTTCAACCTCGGCCGCGACAAGCCCGGCGGCAACGCCATCGCGCTTATCGCGGTCGATGATGCGGTCACCGAGGACGTCCTGGCGCAGGTCGCCGCCCTGCCCCACATCACCCAGGCCAAGGCGCTCAAGTTTTAGGACGGCCTCCGGCGGCCAGCACGACGATTTGCCTATTTGTAGGGGCGGGTTTTAAACCCGCCCGCCCGCGCCCGCCGGCGTCTAGCGCAGCCGGAAACTGCGGGGCAGCATACCGCCGCCGCCACTGGCCACAATGCGGCCATTGCGTTCGCTGAGCGTGTAGCACCCGTTCAGATGCTTCCAACTCCGCCAGCGCAGGCATAGGCGGTTGCCGTTGAGGGTCCAGCTTCCCGTGTCGTTGCCCGATTCGGTCGAAGAGGCAACGCTCGTCCGCTCCTCGGTGTAGGCGCCGCCGAGCCGGCCGCCCGGCATGAAGCGGAGGCGGAACAAGCGGTCGGCCGGGCCGTAGGGGCGGGTGAAATCGAGCGTCTTGCGGCCGATCGCGGCGCGAATGCGGGTGGGCGACAAACCGGCGACCTGCGTCTCGCGGCGGCGGGCTTCCTCGGCCTTGCGTCGCGCTTCCTCGGCGCGGCGGCGGCGCGCGGCCTCGATCTGGCGACGACGAGTTTCCCCGGCCTTGCGGCGTTTTTCCTCAGCCTGACGTCGGCGGGTTTCCTCGGCCTGGCGGCGGCGCGCCTCCTCGCTCTGACGGCGGCGGGTTTCCTCGGCCCGGCGGCGGGCTTCTTCGGCGGCGCGGCGGCGTGCTTCCTCTTCGGCGCGGCGGCGGGCTTCCTCACGGCTCACACCCTCGCCGCGCCGGCGGGCTTCCTCGGCCTTTCGCGCCTCCTCGGCTCGGCGGGCAGTCTCGGCCTGACGGCGCGCTTCCTCGGCTTTTCGCGCCGCTGCGGCCCGGCGGGCGGCCTCGCCCTGACGGCGCTTGGCTTCCTCCGCGCGGCGCTTTGCCTCTTCTAGCTGGCGGCGCTTGGCTTCTTCGGCGCGGCGGCGCTTGGCTTCCTCCGCGCGGCGCTTTGCCTCTTCGAGCTGGCGGCGCTTGGCTTCTTCGGCGCGGCGGCGCTTGGCTTCCTCGGCCCGGCGTTTGGCTTCCTCGGCGCGGCGGCGTTTGGCCTTTTCTGCCTGCTTACGCTTGGCCTCGGCGGCCTTGCGGGCTTCTTCAGCCTTGCGGGCTTCCTCGGCTGTGCGGCCTTCCTCGCCCTGACGACGCGCCTCTTCGGCCTTGCGCGCTTCTTCGGCCTTGCGCTGTTCCTCTGCTTGGCGGGCGATCTCCGCACGCCTGCGCGCTTCCTCGGCCTTACGCTTGGTGATTTCCTCCTGGCGGGTCGCCTCGCCGGTGCCGAAGCCGTCGGTCGCGACATAGCTTGCCACCCCGACGCCGCCCAGCATGACCACGCCGAGTGCGGCATATATGAGCGTCCGCGCCGATCTCCGGCCGCCGGAGCGCTCCTCCACCGTCTGCGGCCGACCGAGACCGCCAGATGGGCGCGACGATCCTGCCGATGGAGGGGGCGTGTAGCGCGGCCCGATCGTCCCGCCCTGGGTCGGGCGCGAGCCCGGCTGCTGGGCCACCGGCGCTACGGTGCGCTGGACGCGGGCACTGGGAACTTCCTCGCCCGGGCGGCCGAGCAGGTCGCCGCGCAACTCGGCTATGGTCTGCGGCCGGTCGGTTTCCATGATCGAGAGCGAGCGGTCGATGGTCTCGAGCAACTGTTGGGAAAAGCCTTTGCGCGCGGCCTCGGCCGCCGGCTTCAGCGGGTCGGCATTGCCCCGCGCTTGTGAAGACAGGCGCGTCGGCGCGTCGATCGGCGGCGCGTCGGTAACCAGCAGGTACATCACCGCGCCGAGCGCGTAGATGTCGGTCCACGGCCCCTGATGGCCGCTCGTCTCGTACTGTTCGTGCGGTGCGTAACCGGGGGTGAAGATGCGCGTCAGGTTCTGGCTCTTCTCGCCCAGCGCTTGACGGGCCGCGCCGAAATCGATCAGCACGGGCGAGCCGTCGTCGCGGATATAGATGTTGCCCGGCTTGATGTCGCGGTGCAGGAAGCCGGTCGCGTGCACGCGCTCCAGGCCCTCCAGCAGCGGGTCGATGATGTCGTAGATCTGCCGCTCGTCGAGCTTGCCGCCGGCGATCAGGAATTCGGCCAGGCTTTCGCCCTGCTGGTACTCCATCACCATGTAGGCGGTGCCGTTGTCGGCGAAGAAGCGGTAGACGGGTACGATGTTGGGATGGTGGAAGCTGACCAGGGTGGAGGCTTCCTTTTGGAACCGGTCGAGACCCCACTCGAATTCCTCCGCATCGGCCGAGCTGATCGGCCGCACCGAGCTGTCGTCCGGGTTGCGGTGGGCAATGCCCGAGGGCATGTATTCCTTGATCGCAACAAGCCGGTCGATGGCGAGCTCGCGCGCCATATAGGTCACCCCGAACGAGCCCGCGCCGAGGACACCCTCGACCCGGTAGCCCTCGAACTGATAGCCGTTTGGCAACGCGTTTTGATGGCGCTCTTCCGCCATGGAACCCTTGTCCTTTGCGTGAAAAACTCAGTCGCGCCGGGACCATCCCCACGCGATAAGGCCGACGCTATCGCAAAATGGCTTCTCCTGGAAGTGACGGCCGTCACGCCTGCCGCGGAAATTCGTCCGGATATTCGGCCGATTTCCATTTGCCCAACCGGCTCCGAGCGGCTAAACCCCATGCGCCGCCCCACATCGCCAACGCCAAGCAAGCCCAAAAGCGACGATATGAGCCGCGCATCGACCCGCGCCCTGCTGCCGGCGGGGCTGATCGACCATTTGCCGCCCGACGCCGCGCATGCCGCGGAGATCGTCGAGCGTCTGCTCGCCTGCTTCACAAGCCATGGCTATGAGCGGGTGAAGCCGCCGATGATCGAATTCGAGGACACGCTGCTCACCGGTCCCGCCGCCCCGCTGGCCGCACAGACCTTCCGCCTCATGGATCCGGTTTCCCAGCGCATGATGGGTCTGCGCGCCGACATCACCATGCAGGTCGCGCGCATCGCCACCACGCGTCTGGCCAAGGCGCCGCGGCCCTTGCGTCTGGCTTATGAGGGCGACGTCTTCCGCGTGCGCGGCGCCCAGCTCAGGCCCGAGCGCCAGTTCATGCAGATCGGCTTCGAGCTCATCGGCGCGCCGACGGCGGCGGCCGATGTCGAGGCGATCCTGCTCGCCACCGAGGCTTTGCGCGCGACCGGCATCACGACGATTTCCGTCGATCTCAACGTCCCCACCCTGGTGCCGGCGCTCTGCCGGGCGCTTGGCATCGATGATGCCGGCGCGCTGCGTGATGCGCTCGACCGCAAGGACGCCGCCGCGGTCGCGAAGGCCGCGGGCGCGCATGGCAGCCTCTTTGGCAAGCTCCTCGCCGCCGCCGGCCCCGCGGCCAAGGCGATCAAATCCATCATGGCGCTCGATCTCGACGGCGAGGCGGCGGCCGACGCCGAACGGCTGGCGGAGGTTGCGACCCGGGTGGCCGAGGCCGACCCGGCGCTCAAGATCACCGCCGATCCGACCGAGCATCGGGGTTTTGAGTATCACACGGGCGTTGGGTTTACCCTCTTCGCGCCGAGAGTGCGCGGCGAGCTCGGCAGCGGCGGCCGCTATCTTGCCGGTGGCGTTGGGGCCGATGACGACGGCGCGGGCGAGCCCGCCACCGGCGCCACGCTCTATCTGGAGACGATCATCCGCGCCCTGCCCGACCCTGAACCCGGCAAGCGGCTGTTTCTGCCCGCCGGCACCACGCTCGGCCGGGCGCGCGCCCTGCGCGACAAAGGCTGGACGACGCTGGCCTGCCTCGATCCCGAGGCGGCGCCGCGCGAGGAGGCCGAACGCCTCGGCTGCACCCACATTCTCTCCGGCGGCAAGCCTGTCGCCCTCGGCAAGACCGGCCGCAAGCCGGCCAAGAAAGGCAAATAGGCATGGCGAATGTCGCGGTCGTCGGCTCCCAATGGGGCGACGAAGGCAAAGGCAAGATCGTTGACTGGCTGTCGGAGCGCGCCGACGTCGTGGTGCGCTTCCAGGGCGGCCACAACGCCGGGCACACGTTGGTGATCGGCGATGCGGTCTACAAGCTCAGCCTGCTGCCATCGGGCATCGTGCGCGAGGGCAAGGTCTCGATGATCGGCAACGGTGTCGTCATCGACCCCTGGGCGCTGGTCAAGGAGATCGCGGGCCTCAAGGAACAAGGCATCGACGTCACGCCCGAGCGCCTCAACATCGCCGCCAATGCCTGCCTGATCCTGCCGCTCCACGGCGAGCTCGACCGCATCCGCGAGGAGGCGCGCGGGGCGGCGAAGATCGGCACCACCGGGCGCGGCATCGGCCCGGCCTATGAGGACAAGGTGGCCCGGCGCGCGATCCGGGTCTGCGACCTCGCCGACAAGAGCGTGCTGGAAGACAAGATCGGCCAGCTCCTTTTTCATCACAACGCGCTGCGACGCGGCCTCGGCGCCGACGAGATCGACGGCGCGGATTTGCTCGATCAACTTCTTCAGATCGGCCCGGAGATCACCCGTTTTTCTGGCAATGTCTGGCGCCGGCTCTCGGCCTTGCGCCGCCAGGGCAAGCGCATCCTGTTCGAAGGCGCGCAAGGCGCTATGCTCGACATCGACCACGGCACCTATCCCTACGTTACCTCCTCCAACACGGTCGCCGGGGCGGCGGCCGTCGGCTCGGGGCTCGGTCCCGGCGCGGTCGACTACGTGCTCGGCATCACCAAGGCCTACACGACGCGCGTCGGCGCCGGCCCCTTCCCGACCGAGCAGGACAACGATATCGGCAACCATCTGGGCGAGCGCGGCCGCGAGTTCGGCACCGTCACCGGCCGCAAGCGCCGCTGCGGCTGGTTTGACGCGGTGATGGTGCGCCAGGCGGTCACGGTCGCCGGCATCGACGGCATCGCGCTGACCAAGCTCGACGTGCTCGACGGCATGGACGAGCTCAAGGTCTGCGTCGGCTATAAACAGGGCAACAAGTCGCTCGACTATTTCCCGCCGTCGTCCTGGTCGATGGATAATGTCGAGCCGGTCTACGAGACCGTCGAAGGCTGGCAGGAAAGCACCGCCGGCGCGCGGAGCTGGGTCGATCTGCCGGCCAACGCGATCAAATACATCCGCCATATCGAAGAGCTGATCGAGGCGCCCGTCGCGATGCTATCGACCAGCCCCCAGCGCGACGACACAATCCTCGTCCGCGATCCGTTCGAGGACTGAAACACCGAAAGTGTTTCCGCGCCGACGCGGGGCCGCCCGGGCGGGTTTGAAACCCGCCCCTACAATAGGATTGGAAAGATCACGCGCCTTATTCGTAGGGGCGGGTTTCGAACCC
>Ga0209633_10005542_pt1 | contig 11045 bp, 10 predicted proteins | sample Cruoilmetagenom1_FD_187290 | JGI IMG/M metagenome (GOLD analysis project Ga0209633, IMG submission 187290) | Oil polluted marine microbial communities from Coal Oil Point, Santa Barbara, California, USA - Sample 1 (SPAdes) (version 2) | ecosystem: Environmental > Aquatic > Marine > Oil seeps ... | reverse complement strand
TGAGTTCTACACTTTTTTTGATCACTTGTTTAAGTGTTTCATCATTCATGAAATCAGCAGATTGAAGAAATTCAAAGTAAGACTTATCAAACATGACTGCCATTTTGACTATCTCAGCTATGCCCGATGCAAACTCTCTAGGAGGTAAAGTCTTTAAAAATGTCGGATCTATATAGACGGCTTTAGGCTGATAAAAAGCACCTATGAGGTTTTTTCCATATTTATTGTTCACGCCAGTTTTTCCACCTACAGATGCATCTACTTGTGAAAGCAGTGTTGTAGGAATTTGTATAAAGTCTATACCTCTTTGATATAAAGAGGCAGTAAAACCGGTCATATCACCGATGACTCCGCCACCAAAAGCGATAAGCAGTGATTTACGGTCGAGTTTATGTTCAAAACATTCATTCAGTATGCCTTCTACTGTCTCCAATGTTTTATACCCCTCTCCGTCAGGAATGGTAACAACATTGAGTTGCGTTGCAGAAACAGAAGCCAGAAGTGTCTCCAAATGGTATCCTGCAACAGTAGGGTTCGTAACAATAACCACATTCGTGTCAAAAGTCAGTTCTGGTAAAGCATCAATGGTGATGTCATATCTAATGGTTTGGGTCTGTGCTAATGCGATGGGAACGATCATCTAATAAAACCTTGGCGTGGAATTAGCTTTATTTTATCTTATTTGTGATTAAAAGGGCTTAAGGCCCCGTTAACACTATCTATTTTAGACTTCAGCAGGGTCAAAAGGAACAAGCAGTTTAGGATGCCTCGTAGTCGTAAGAAGGAAGTCTTGTATTTTCGAAGAAAACAGTTTCCTGAAACTGTCTGTATTGAGGTGTTTTTCAAAAGGAGCCACTTGAAGTATGAATTTCATATTTGAAAGTTCCCGTATAGGGTTTGCAATCTTTTGCTCAATTTTCATTTCTATATTAAAAATATGCGTGAGCGTTTCATAATGTTCAATGATCATTTTTTTACTTTCAAAGTCACCTTCCGGGTCAAAATCACCAAGGGTAAGTTTAAGTCCAAGCATGTCTGATATATCAAAAGCAGTGGAAGAGATGGATTCCATCTTCTCATTTTCACTCATAAGCACGACGCACTTATGTATATCGTACAGGTGTTCGTCTCCAAACAAATACACCAATTTCTTTAAACCATATAGCGTTTCTTTAATATCTTCCGCCTCAAAAGTTTTGATACTGTTAACGACAAGTCCAACATTCTGTCCAAATATATCATGTTCAATGACTTCTTTTAAGGCTTCATTTTTATAAGATACAGAAATGCTAACTTGCATTGATTCAAAGGTTTTAAGTTCATCGATCAACTCAAAATTATTGGGATAGAGTATACGAACAAAGAGTGATTTTTCTTCCAGTTTCTTTATCATATAAATACTCTCTTTAAGATAGCGCAAGGCATTTTTTCGATCATACCTAAAATCTAAAATAAGATAAACGTTTTTACCAAATGGTTCCGGAAAAAGTCCTACTCTTCTGTTAATCGTTCGATATACACCATCAAGTACGATGGGTTTTCCCAGTATAAGCAAGGTGTCATTTGGACGTATCATGGTTGCGGGGGTAGGAAGGATCTGTTTCGCATCACGATAAAGTGCTGCGATTTTCCATTTATTTTGACGGATAGACCCTATATGTCTAAAGGCATATGAGCTTCCAAACGGTATATGTACTTCCATGATCTCACCTCGACCAAGCCCTACATTCTGTGCAACAAGAGGTACATTGGGAAGCTGATCATAAAGATGCGCTGCAACAAGACCCGAACTATCTACTATGGTAATATTTTCATGATCTTTTCCAATTTCCTGATCATCCCATTGATTGACGAGAACTATCCTAATTTTTTGCTTAATAAGTGCAATATTTTTGAGTACATAACGAACATCTTCTATGTCTTCCATCACAATGAAAATGTTTGAAAACTTGGCAGCAGACATTATACGCCCAAGCTTCGAGAAACTTGTAGGGTCAGCATCAATGAGTGTGATATTGTTTCCCATTTTTGGAGGTGTGGTCCCGGATTTATAGCATGTAACATGGTATTGGTTTTCTGCAACCCTGTTTTTACTCACCCAATCAATAAAATTTTTAGCAATGCTACCGCTAGCTAAGATAAGTATGTTTTTTATGAAAATCCTTTTCAATAGGACATGAAAAGAGCAAAGCTCCTCTTCATTACGCTAACGCTGAGTTCGCTTCAGCAGCGGGCTCAAGCGACTAGTCGCTCCTTTACTACGTTTAAGTTATAAAAAAATAGATATACTTGCGTAATTAATTTTTGAGGAATATTATAACACAATGGAATTTCAGATAGATAAAAAAGACGGCAAAGCAAGAGCATGTACGATAAAAACAGCACATTCTACCGTCAAAACTCCGGTTTTTATGCCTGTAGGGACTGTAGGCGCAGTCAAAGCACTAGATGCTACAGATCTAGCCACCTTTATTAAACCGGACATCATCCTTGCCAATACTTACCATATGTACATTCGTCCGGGAGACGATGTCGTCGCCAAAATGGGAAAACTGCATGGTTTTACCAGGTACCCTAAAAGTTTTTTAACAGACAGTGGCGGGTTTCAAGCCTTTTCTCTCTCTGATAACGTCAAGATAGATGAAGGAGGTATTACTTTTGCCTCTCATGTGGATGGATCTAAACACTATTTTACGCCTAAAAAAGTGATAGATATCCAACATAATCTAGGATCAGACATTATGATGATTCTTGATGACCTTGTTGCCCTGCCTGCTACACAAGAACGTATTGCTGCGAGCATAGACCGTACCACACGTTGGGCACAGGAATCCATAGACTACTTTAGAGAAAAACAAAAAAAAGGTGTCGGGGTTGATCAAAATATCTTTGCCATTATCCAGGGAGGAACAGACAATGCTTTTCGTGAAAAATCAGCCAAAGAACTGTGTGCCATGGATTATGACGGTTTTGCCATAGGCGGACTGAGTGTCGGAGAAGCAAACCAGGATATGTACGACACGGTAGAGTGGACGACACAATTTATGCCTGAGGAGAAGCCTCGTTACCTCATGGGCGTTGGTACACCTGAAGACCTGGTAGAAAATGTTTCACGCGGTATTGATATGTTTGACTGTGTGATGCCAACAAGAAATGCAAGAAACGGCACACTCTTTACAAGCTTTGGAAAAGTAAACATTAAAAAAGCAATGTACACAACAGATGAAGGTCCTATTGATCCTGAGTGTGAATGTATGGTATGTAAGACCTATTCACGCTCCTACCTTCGTCATCTCTTTCGTGCCAAAGAGATCACATATTTTAGACTTGGAACCATCCACAATCTCTTTTATTACCTAAACCTGATGAAGCAAATGAGAGAAGCGATAGAAGAAGAGCGGTTTGATGCATTTAAAAGTGAATTTTACAGGAAAAGAGAAAAAAAGGCTTAGGCTAACTTCTGTTTCCAATAATTGATCCACGTGACTCTCAATCTTGATTTTTTTACTTTTCTCAAGTGAGAAGGCAGATTGGTACGTAAACTTTTTTCCAATCTTTTAGTCATTTTTTTATTTTTCATAATAGCATTAAATCCGCCTGCACCTTGTTGATGTGTGGCATAAAGCGAAAATGCAGAGACTGTATGACCACGCTTTTTCAAGCTTTTTATATTGTCTCTCATTATCGCTCTAAAAATTTTGTCCTGATTATATGGTTTTTTCCATTTACTTTTGGGTATACCTAATTTTTTAGCATAAAATTTTGCTGTACTTGGCATGATCTGATAACGTCCATAAGCACCACTTCTATAGTTTTTTACATTATATTTACCTGTGGTTGTTTCTATTTTAACAAGTTTATCAACGATCTTTTGAAAGTTGTTTTGGCTCATCCCCGCAACCTTGGCAAGTTTTGTACAGGAAGCCTGTGCCGTAGTACTCACAAGTATCATAATCCATGGGAGCGATGCTTTACGTAGTTTTTTCTCTTGTGTAAGAACTAAATCTAATACTCTCTTCATCTATTCTACCTTTAGATTAATTTCTGATCGTCAATTTAACGATCATATTCCCTTCTTTATTATACATTTCAATAACCTTTGCATCCAGTGAAGGTTTTCCAGTGATAAGAGCACCTTTAAGTGTATTTAAAACATGAAAAAAGTTTTTATTAAAAGGGGTACTGATCTGTTTGATCTTTTTCTCTTTGATCACATGAACCATGTTTTGAATACAATGCATATAATACATTTTGTTCAGCGCTCTTTTCATCTTGTATTCTCTCATTATCTCAATGTTTTTGATCCAAACTTCTTTGTCTACATGACTAAGATGGGGTAATGTTTGAATATATTCTATTTGGTGATCTATCTTCTCTTTATATTTTTTACACTCTTCCGTAATACACTCTTCAAAGTTATTTTCATAATGTATTAAAGTACTTTGTAGGTTTCCTTCTTCAAGTTTTATATTTTCAACAGGATGCATATGAGATGGTTTATCTTCATAATCATTGTCAATATCTTTAAGAACTTCCAATGCTGCTCCAAGATAAATATATTTATCTTCTTTATCATTTCTGTAACTAATACCATGATTCGATATTTCTACTCTAGGTCCTACATATTCTACTCTTGACATAATTTCACCTCTTTTAAAAAGTTTATTAAATACTTATATTATCACCTAGTATAACCAATAATAATAAAATTTTAAAAGTTAAAATATACCATATATTAATATTAATTAGTATCTATCTCATATATGGCACTTTTGCAGAAGGTGTTTCTTTTGAAGTGTGTTCCAAATGTGTATCCTGATCATCAAAAAAGATGTCAGCACCGAAAGCTTTTATAACTTCATACTTTTGTACACCCCCTTGAAAAAATGCTTCATCTACACGTACACCCCACCCTTCTAATGTACCCAGAACCCTCTCATGTGTAGAGAAGTTTCTGGCTGTTACCAGTGCGGTACGTATGGGAGACCCCTCCATAGGAAATTTGTCCTGTATTTCTGAAATGGTCTTGAGGAACTTGAAGAATGGCCCTTTAGAAAGTGGGTTTTTGGCATTTTCACGTTCATAGGATATGAAGGCTTCTAAACCGCCTTCCTGGTACACTTTTTCACTTTCATCACCAAAAATGACCGCATCTCCATCAAAGGCTATCTTCACCATATTACTCTCTTCTGTAGAAATGGGTGTATGTGGTAATATGGTAGCTGCAGCAACACCTGACTTGACGGCTTCTTCTACATCTTGTGTATGGACAGAAAGAAAAAGATCCACTTTGAAGGCTTCCAGGTAACGTGCTACGGGTGTACCTGCAGTCCATCCTGTGCGTTCAATATCTAAGGCATAATATTCTATGGAACGTCCAATGCGCAAGCCTGTAGCAGCATTATTCCTTGAGAGTATGATGACTTCTATAAGTTTGTTATCAAATTTTGAATTGATGGCAAGAAGATTCTGTACAAATCTAAAAGCAGAACCTTTGGCCAGGGGATTATCTAAATGTTCGAGTTGATGTTTATAGTAAGACTCTAAACCTTCATCATCAAAAATAGCATTTTCTTCTTCCAGATTAAACAGTGCACGTGAGGAGATAGCGATGACAAGTTTGTCCTGAAGGTCATAAGCCATGGGTTTCCTTTGGATATTTTATATCATTTATCGTATTGTAGTCAGTTTTGCTTTATTCATTCTATAAAAATAAATCTATGATAGAATGCTTTTACTAAATAAAGGCTCATATAATGGAAACACTTTTTGTCTACGGCACACTCATGCCTAACTGCCCAAATGGGCATGTACTTGAAAATATTACAGGTAAATTCATTCCTGCCACTGTAAGTGGTGAACTCATCGCTGCTGGCTGGTCTGCATCTATGGGGTACCCTGGCATAAAGCTAGACTCAGATAAAGACACGGTACACGGATTTTTGTTCTACTCTCACAACCTTGAGGATAATTGGGAGTATTTGGATGAGTTTGAAGGTGCTGAGTTTATTCGTACCCAAGTGAATGTCGAACGGTATGACGAAATGGATGTTGATACATTTATTTATGCCCTTAAACATAATAAAGAGGAACTTGAAGACGAGTAAAAAATTTCTGATATAATATTTACATACTATTTAAAGGAAGAAAATGAGTTTTGGAAATATAGTTTTATTGATTATTGTTGCTGTGGTTGGATATCTGATTATCATATACAACCGTTTTGTTTCATTAAGAGCAGGTATTGATGCTTCTTGGTCTGACATAGATGTACAGCTTAAACGTCGTTATGACCTTATACCTGCACTGGTAGATACAGTAAGAGGGTACAAAGAATATGAGGCAGAGACACTTGAGAAAGTGATACAAGCACGTCAACAGGGGCTCTCTGCGGGATCTGTAGATGAGAAAGCAGCTGCAGCCAATATAATGAGTGGGGCATTAGGTAAATTATTTGCTTTGGCAGAAGCCTATCCTGATCTCAAGGCCAATACGAATTTTCTTGATCTTCAGAATCAACTCTCAAATCTTGAAGATGCTATACAAAATGCAAGACGTTATTATAATGCCATTGTAAGAGACTACAATGCCAAAACCGAGTCTTTCCCCGATCTGTTTATCGCACAAAAGTATAACTTTACAGCTCGTGATTATTTCGAACTTGATGCCAGTGAAGCTACTGCTGTTAAAAAGATGCCTAAAATAGACCTTTAAAATGTTCAAAAAACTTCTTATTACTGCCCTGCTCTTTTTTGGAGTAGGCTCTACACTTTTTGCGGAAAAAATTTCAAACTACACCATAGATATTACTGTAGAACAAAGTGGAGAACTCTCCATTGTTGAGTCCATAGAGTATGACTTTGAAACACAAAATAAACATGGCATGTTTAGAGATATTCCTTTTACAATAAAAAGAGACTCTCGTATGATCGATCTCGGGTTGTATGAATTTTCCGTGCAGATGGATGGGGATATCGTTACTTGGGAACAGTCTACGATGAAGTCTAAGAATGCCGGAGATATCATTAGACTTAAAATAGGCTCTGCACACACCTATGTAACAGGTAAACATCTTTACAGAGTAGCTTATCGTGTAAAAAAAGGTGTCCTTCCTGCTGCACAAAATGAAGAGCGTGATGCTATCAGGTGGAACATTATCGGTACAGGATGGGAAATACCCATAGAAAATGTTATAGCTAACTTTCATCTTCCCTCTTCACTCCATAACTATGACATAGCACTCTCAAGTTATATTGGAAAGTATGGAGCAAAAAGTCCTACATTACATACTGAGTGGATCACTCCCCAACATTTGAGAGCCTCTGTCAAAAGTTTAAAGCCTCATGAAGGTGCCACTCTTGAAATGGCATTTGAAGCAGATACTTTGGATCAAAATGGACTTGACAACATAAAAGCAACTTTACTTGAATGGTTTCTTGGGGTTTGGCATTGGGGTGCATTGGCTGGATTTTTACTCTACTTTCGTCATGTACTTCAAAAGTATACAGGTTTTATAGATAGACGTTCCATTGCTGTAAAATATTACCCGCCCAAAGAGATGTCGGTACTTGAAGCAGGTCTAGTCTTAGATAAATTTGCAGATGTCAAAGACTTTTCTGCTGCAGTACTGGAGCTGGCAGAACATGGGTACATAGAGATACATCAAGAAAATAAAAAAGATGACCCTTTACTCAAACGTACAGCCAAAAATACAGTAGGTCTTGGGATGGATCAACTCTATCTTTTAGATCATGTATTCTTTAAAGGATCTTCTCAAAGTTATACACTCTCCAAAGGAACAGAATCTAAAGCAAAATCTTTACAGTCTGGGTTTAAACAGATCAATGATAATTTGTATAAATGGGTAGTATCTGATGGCTATATGCTCGAGAATCCACAAAGAATACGTAAAAACTTTCTTAGTAAAACGATACTCTATCTATTGCCTGTCATTGCTTTGGTTGTCTATGGAATCTATCTTTCTCATGGTACGGATGCCATCTTTATATTGATGTTCCCATTGATATTTGGTACCGTAGGACTTTTTGTGGCATTTTCAAATAAAGGCTGGGGAAACAAACTCTTTGGATTTTTCTTTGCAGCAAGCGGTATGACACCTATTATTGGACTGATGCAGGAAGGAATGAAGGTTAAAGAACTTATTACCGGTCCATTTACCGTTTTACTCATCATAGCAGCAGCAATATTCTATACCTACAAAAAAATAGGACGCTTCACCCAAAAAGGTGCTTACACAAGAAAACACCTTTTAGGTCTCAAAGAGTTTATATCCAGGGTAAAACAGGATGAAATAAAAAGAAGACTTGAAATAGATCCTCTCTATCTTGAAAAACTCATACCTTATGCTGTACTCTTTGACGAAACAAACCATTGGCTATCGTTTTATGATATTTTAAATGTAGAAAAACCACAGTGGTACCACGGAAACACAAGTAATATGGGAGGCTTTTCTTCTTCAGTAAATTCTGCTTCAACAGCACCTTCCAAGAGTTCTACCGGTGGAGGTGGATTCTCCGGTGGTGGCGGTTTCTCTGGAGGTGGTGGCGGCGGTGGCGGTGGAGGAAGTTGGTAATTATCCTTCTCAAGGATAATTAAACTTTCTTGGCCTTTCTTGTTTTCTACTTTACCTTATAAAATCTACTATATAGCACTTATTATAAGGTTTTCTATATATCGTTACAGCGATAAACGTTATAAAATATGTTAGATTATAAGGATTTTAAAGAGAGATGGTCATCCTCTAAAGAATTGTGTATAGAAAATTTATCTTTCACACAAATGCCCTTGTAATTTATCCCAATATTTCCTATACTATATATATAAAGTTTAAAAAGGGATTTATATGACACCAACTCAACACAGCATTGTTCGTATCGGTACTAATTGTACTAATTATAGTAGCTGTGAATATAAACAATAAAGTAGATACTAGCATGGAAACATGTGAAGCAAGACTCTATGAAAAATTAGTAAACAGTGACTATAAATTCTCAAAGGAGAGAGAACAGTAATATTATATTATATTATAACCGTAATCTTTTAACATCAAACAGTCTCCCTTTGTCACTTATCTATGAAAACATTATAAAATAGAGCCACTTGCAGATTCAACCTCACAAAGTGGCTCAACATATAATTATATAAGGTTTTAAAAAACTATATCTAATATATGAGGAATTATTCGTTATTGTAGTCAAAGGAGTAATTTATTATTTTTCTTCAACTAAATTTACTAGAAAATCGTTAAAATACGGGATATAAGGAAAAAAATGAAGAAAATAATTTTAGTAACTACAATATTCGCCAGTAGTATTTTACTTCAAGCGTTTAGTTGTAGTGATATTAAGGATAAAGCGGAGAAGTCTATAAAAGATTTTAAAAAATTTCGAAATCCTTCTGATATGAGTGCAAAAGAAGTAGTCGAAACTATGTCGATGGGAGCATTAAGTACAGATCTCATCACTAAAGCATTTAAACAAGCCTTAAAAATAGGTGTGAACAAAGCTGTTGACACGCTAGGGAAAAAAGGCGGATTTATGGATAATGCAGCTGTTAGAATCCCTCTTCCTCCACCATTTTCTCAAATGGAGTCGATGATTCGAGCAGCAGGTGGCGGTGATATGATCGATGAATTTGTTCTTTCTATGAATAGAGCAGCTGCCCGAGCAGCTCCACAAACTGCGGGTATATTTGTAACTTCAATTGATGATATGTCTTTTAATGATGCTGCAGATATTTTAATGATGGATGGGAGTCCTGCAACAGATTATTTTAAACGGCACACAAGAGAAGAACTTAAAGAGCTCATAACACCTATTGTAATAAAAGAGATGAAAACAAATAAAGTTTACAAATACTATGATGCTGTAAAAAAAGTCGCTGATCCCATGATGAAAACTTTTGCCAAAATGACAAACTTTATGGGAATGGCAAAAAAACTGGGCATGAAAAAGTATATCCCACAAGATGGTGTGAACATTGAAGAGTTTGTTACAGAGCATACGATCGATGCTATCTATTTCATGATAGGACAATCAGAAAAAATGATTCGTACAAATCCGGTACATCAAACAACTAAAGAACTTAGAAAAGTTTTTGGGAAGGTAATGCCATAAACACAAAGTTTATCGAAAACATCTTTTTTCAAAACCTTATAAGGTTTCCTAATTATTAATTCCTGACTCATTATTGAGTCAGGTCAAATTCATAGTAAGATTAATAAAACATGTCAATTTGACATATTTCATAAATTACTTTAAAATTTGTCCTATGATGTCAATATGTATAATAAAAAGAAAGAACGTCTCTATATCTGTGACTTACTCGACACGCCTGCTGTTCCCTACCCCTCCTACTATGTACTTAGCCTCTCTATGCATAAAAATGAGATGCTTCAAACTGCACTTATAGCCCTGCATAGTTTTGATTTCTCATATTATGAAACTGCTAAAAAGTATGATGATATTTTTGCTATGTTACATTCGGGGACTTTTCCTATCTATAAAGAAAAATATATTGTGGGATATTTTGGAAATAAAATGATGTATTTGGAATCTAACGGATGGAAGGGAATGCCCTCTACAGAGGACATATTTAAGATGGAAAACTGGCTTGTATGCTAAGAAATTAAAATAAGTTTAACAAAATATAATTATAAGTTTAAGACTAATTTTATCTTATTTAGTTATACTTCACTCATATCTTAGGTACAATAATTTTTTTATTCTTCCTCCTTTTAGAAAAAAGTGTCTCGGCTACCAACGAACACAATCCCTTTTGTTGTACCTAAGATAAATTAAATATCCCTCTAATAACGACTTCTCTCTTCCCTATTATTGTCATTACGTGTTCTTGTATCTCTTGATCTTGTTTTGCTAGTATCTCTTGCTCTTTTATTGCTCGTATCTCTTTTCTTTTTATTGTAATCATTTCTCTTTTTGTCATACTTGTTATTCTTATTGTATTTCTTATTATACTTTTTGTCGTACTTCTTCTGTTTATCGTATTTTCTATTTTGAGCTTTG
>Ga0209633_10005541_pt1 | contig 11046 bp, 8 predicted proteins | sample Cruoilmetagenom1_FD_187290 | JGI IMG/M metagenome (GOLD analysis project Ga0209633, IMG submission 187290) | Oil polluted marine microbial communities from Coal Oil Point, Santa Barbara, California, USA - Sample 1 (SPAdes) (version 2) | ecosystem: Environmental > Aquatic > Marine > Oil seeps ... | reverse complement strand
AGCCCTGCTGGAATCACTGGAAGGTAAAAAGGGGCAGCCGCGTTTCAAGCCGCCGTTCCCGGCCAACTTCGGTCTCTACGGCAAGCCCACCACCATCAACAATACCGAAACGCTTGCGTCGGTACCCGCCATCATGCGCAAGGGCGGCAAGTGGTTCATGGAACTGGGCAAGCCCAATAACGGCGGGGTGAAAATATTTTCCGTTTCCGGTCACGTGAACAATCCGGGTAACTTTGAAGTGCCGATGGGCATCCCGTTTAGCGAGTTGCTGGAAATGGCGGGTGGGGTACGTGACGGTCACACGCTGAAGGCCGTGATCCCGGGTGGTTCTTCCATGCCGGTATTGCCAGCCGATGTCATTATGGAAACCGACATGGATTATGACTCCCTGTCCAAGGCCGGTTCGGCACTGGGTTCCGGTGCCGTAATGGTGATGGATGAAACGACCTGCATGGTGAAGGCCCTGATGCGGGTGTCACGTTTCTATTACGCGGAATCCTGCGGACAGTGCACGCCGTGCCGTGAAGGTACCGGCTGGATGTACCGCATTATCAAGCGCATTGAAGAAGGCCAGGGACGCCAGGAAGATCTGGATCTGCTGCTCAGTGCGGCGGGTCAGATCGAGGGCAAGACCATCTGTGCATTCGGTGAGGCAGCTGCCTGGCCGGTACAGGGTTTCCTGCGCCATTTCCGTGAAGAGTTTGAATATCATATCGAACACAAGTGCTGCATGGTCGGCGCCGGTGCCTCCTCAAAAGGGGAGGCGGCATGAATGCACGCCCCGAGATCCCGGCTGAGGACGCCGTGAATATCGAGATCAATGGCCAGCCGTGCCAGGCACGCAAGGGCGCCATGATTATCGAGGTGACCGACGAGCTGGGCATTACGGTGCCGCGTTTTTGCTACCACAAGAAACTGTCGATCGCGGCCAGCTGCCGCATGTGCATGGTCGAGGTGGAAAAGGTTCCGAAACCGTTACCGGCCTGTGCCACGCCGGTCGCCGAGGGGATGAAGATTTTCACGCAGTCGGATATTGCCACCGGTGGCCAGAAGGCCGTCATGGAGTTTCTGCTGATTAATCATCCGCTGGACTGTCCGATTTGTGATCAGGGCGGCGAGTGTGAATTGCAGGACCAGGCGCTGGGCTATGGCCGTGATGTGTCGCGTTTCTCCGAGAGCAAGCGTGTGGTTGCAGATGAGAATATCGGCCCGCTGATTGCAACGGACATGACACGCTGTATCCATTGTACGCGTTGCATCCGCATGTTGCGTGAAGTGGCGGGCAAGATGGAACTGGGTGCGACGGGCCGTGGCGAGAACATGAAAATCGGCACCTACATCGAGAAGTCACTGGAATCGGAATTGTCCGGTAATGTGATTGATGTATGTCCGGTTGGTGCACTAACCTCCAAACCCTTCCGTTTCAAGGCACGTGCCTGGGAGTTGCAGCAATCTCCGACGATTGCAGCACATGACTGTGTCGGTTCCAGTCTGTTCGCACACACCCGGCGTGGTGAAGTGATGCGCGTGGTGCCGCGTGAAAATGAAGATATCAACGAGGTCTGGTTGTCTGACCGGGACCGTTTCAGTTATGAAGGTTTGTACGGCAAGGACCGGCTGACCGTGCCCATGGTGAAAATCGACGGTCACTGGGAAGCCGTGGACTGGGAGACGGCCCTGCAGGCTGCTGCTGATGGCATCCGTGCGGTCATCGATGCCCATGGTGCCGATCAAATGGGGGTGCTGGTCTCGCCCAACGCAACCCTCGAAGAGATGGTGCTGACACAGGCGGTCGCCCGCGGTATTGGCATTAACAATATTGATCACCGCTTGCGCCAGGTGGATTTCAGTGATCAGGATAATGCACCCCTGTGTCCGACACTGGGCCAGTCACTGGCAGCACTGGAAGCGGTAAATGCCGCTTTGGTCATCGGGGCCAACCCCCGCAAGGACCAGCCCATCATCGGGCATCGCCTGCGCCAGGCCGCCATGGCCGGTGCACAGATCATGTTTGTGAACCCGGTGGATTATGAATTCCTGTTTGATGTGCAGGCGCAGGCAGTGGTGCCACCCTCACAAATGACAGCAACCCTTGCGGCTATTGCCGCGTGTTTTCCGGGCGCCGGCAGCAAGGCCACGGATGCGGTCAAGGCAGCCATCTCGGCGGCTGCGCCTGACGACACGCATCGTGCCATGGCGCAGGCATTGAAAGACGCCGACAGGGCGACCGTGTTGCTGGGCAATGTGGCCACTGCACATCCGCAGTTCTCTGTCATCAAGGCACTTGCGACGATTATTGCCGCAGCCAGTGGTGCTATCCCTGGCGTGCTGACAGACGGCGCCAACGGCGCCGGTGGCTGGCTGGCCGGTGTGTTACCGCATCGAGGTCCGGCGGGCACTGCTGTGTCGACGGCAGGGCTGGATGCACAGGCCATGCTGGCGGCGCCTCGCAAGGGCTACCTGTTGTTTGGTATGGAAGCCGCCCATGACTGTGCCAATGCGGCGCAGGCAATCAAGGCGCTCGATGCGGCTGAATTTGTTGTCTCGATCACTCCCTTTGTCAGCGATGCCATGAAAGTGCAGGCCGACGTATTGCTGCCGATCGGACCGTTTACCGAAACGTCCGGTACCTTTGTGAACACGGAAGGTCGCTGGCAGAGTTTCTCCGGTATTGCGACCCCGAAGGGCGACAGCCGTCCGGGCTGGAAAGTGCTGCGGGTGCTGGGTAACCAGTTCGGACTGGATGGTTTTGAACAGCAAGGCAGTGAAGAAATTCGTGATGCCCTGCGTGAGCAGGTGGGTACGGTGAAACCGGATAACAGCCAGGTGGCCGGTCCGGTTGCCGATGCCGCTGTGGCTGATGGCCTGGAACGCATTGGGGATGTCGCCATAAATGCGACTGACGCCCTGGTACGTCGTGCGCCTGCGCTGCAGGCCACGCCGGATGCCGCGGCAGCCGGGTTGCTTCGCCTGAATGCGGCCCAGGCAGAAAAGTCAGGTGTACAGGACGGCTACACGGTGACCGTGAAGCAGGGTGATGCCAGTGCCACTATGGATGTGGAAATCAGCGAACGTGTCCCTGACGGCTGTGTCTGGTTGCAGGCAGGGACAATGGCTGCCGCATCACTGGGTGCCAGTTTCGGCCCGATTACGATCGAGCGGGTGTAACAGGGCGTACTCATGTCAGACACATATATTCAGAAATACAAGACCCAGTTGCTACTCACACTGCTGACAACAGCCATCGGGGCTGCGCTGGTGGTGATGCTCGGGTTTTATTTCTGGGACGATATCAAGGCCAACGCGGTGCTGTATTCCCTCGTCAAGATCATCGTCATCGTGGTGCCCTTGCTGCTTGCCGTGGCCTATCTCACCTTCGCCGAGCGCAAGATAATCGGCTACATGCAGGTGCGCGTCGGTCCCAACCGCGTGGGCCCGCGCGGCTGGCTGCAGCCGATTGCCGATGCGATGAAGCTGTTGTTCAAGGAAATCGTTGTCCCGACCAACGCGAATCGTTTCCTGTTCCTTATTGCGCCGATGCTCTCCATTGCACCGGCACTGGCGGCCTGGGCGGTGTTGCCGTTTACCGATACCCTGGTGCTGGCCAATATCGATGCCAGCCTGTTGTACATCCTTGCGCTCACATCCATGGGCGTCTACGGCGTCATCATTGCCGGCTGGGCATCGAACTCCAAGTATGCCTTTCTCGGCGCCATGCGCTCGGCCGCGCAGATCGTGTCCTATGAAATTGCCATGGGCTTTGCGCTGGTTGGTGTGCTGATCGCCGGCGGCAGTCTGAACCTGGTGGAAATTGTGCAGGCCCAGCAGGGCAGTGTGCTGCACTGGTTCTGGTTACCCCTGTTGCCGCTGTTCCTGGTCTATTTTATTTCCGGTGTGGCGGAAACCAACCGCGCACCGTTCGACGTATCGGAAGGGGAGTCGGAAATTGTTGCCGGTTTCCACGTGGAGTATTCCGGCATGGCATTTGCCGTGTTCTTCCTGGCTGAATACGCCAACATGATCCTGATTGCCGCGCTGGCCTCGCTCATGTTCCTGGGTGGCTGGCTGTCGCCGTTTGAGGGAATTATTCCTGACGCTTATCTCGCTGACGGCATGACTGGCCTGGTACTCGGTTCCGGAATGCATTGGCTGTTCGCCAAAATGTCGCTGATGCTGTTGTTGTTTCTCTGGTTCCGGGCCACCTTCCCGCGTTACCGCTACGATCAGATCATGCGGCTTGGCTGGAAGGTGTTTATCCCGATCACCATTGTGTGGCTGGTTATCGAGGGTGCAGCGGTAGTTGCCAATATTGGCCCCTGGTTTGATTAAGCAGGATTATGGAAAATTTTACTAACTTCCTGAAAAGTCTGTTCCTTCTGGAGCTCCTGAAAGGCATGCGCCTGACGGGTAGCCGTTTCTTCTCGCGCAAGATTACGGTGCAATACCCGGAAGAAAAGACGCCGCAGTCGAACCGCTTTCGCGGCCTGCATGCGTTGCGCCGCTATCCCAATGGCGAGGAACGCTGTATCGCCTGCAAGCTTTGCGAGGCTGTTTGCCCGGCACTGGCGATCACCATAGAAGCGGAAGAGCGTGCCGACGGCACGCGCCGTACCACCCGTTATGACATCGATTTATTCAAATGCATCTATTGCGGTTTTTGTGAAGAATCCTGCCCGGTGGACTCCATTGTCGAAACGCGTGTTTTTGAGTATGCCTTCGAGAACCGCGGCGAGAACATCATGACCAAGGACATGCTGCTGGAAATCGGCGACAAACACGAGGCACAGATTGCCGCCGACCGTGCAGCGGATGCAGCGTACAGGTAACCGGATATGGATTTTGAGCGTTTCATCTTTTACGTCTTTGCCGCGATCCTGATCTACGCGGCAGGGCGTGTCATTACCGTGCGTAACCCGGTGCATGCCGCCTTGCACCTGGTGCTCGCTTTCTTTACCTGCGCCGGCCTGTGGCTGTTGCTGGAAGCGGAGTTCCTGGCCATTACGCTGGTACTGGTGTACGTCGGTGCCGTCATGGTGCTATTCCTGTTCGTGGTGATGATGCTGGACATCAATGCTTCACCCCTGCGTGAAGGCTTTATCCGGTACCTGCCGGTGGGTCTGGTCGTTGCGACCCTGATTGTGCTGGAGATGTACCTGGTGGTACGGGCACGCAATTTTGGCGTCGATAGCGTTGCCATCCCTGCACGTCATCCGGAGGGTTACAGCAATGTCCGTGAAATTGGCAGTGTGCTGTATACCGATTATGTGTACCCGTTTGAAATTGCCTCTGTCATCCTGCTGGTAGCCATTATTGCAGCCATCGCGCTGACCATGCGCAAGCGTCCCGAGACCAAGTCCCAGAACCCGGCTGAACAGGTTGCGGTCAAGGCCAGGGACCGGGTACGGGTTGTGGAAATGAAAGCGGAAGTGAAAAACCGATGATTGCCCTGTCCGACTACCTGATTCTTGCTGCCATCCTGTTTGGACTGAGCGTGGCCGGTATTTTCCTGAACCGGAAGAATGTCATTATTTTGTTGATGGCGATTGAGCTGATGCTGCTCGCCGTCAATATGAACTTTATTGCCTTTTCCTACTTCCTGGGTGATACCGCCGGCCAGGTGTTCGTGTTTTTTATCCTGACGGTAGCAGCGGCCGAGGCGGCGATCGGACTGGCGATCCTGGTGGTGCTGTTCCGCAACCGCCAGACCATTAATGTCCAGGACCTGGATAGCCTGAAGGGATAGCGCCATGGAAAATCTATACCTTGCCATACCGCTTGCCCCGTTACTGGGTGCCATAATTGCCGGCCTGTTCGGCAGGCAGATCGGGCGTGTCGGTGCGCACACCGTCACAATTCTGGGTGTGGCAGTCGCGTTTGTGCTGTCCCTGATCGTACTGAAGCAGTTTGCGCTTGACGGTGCCGAGACATTTAATGCCAGCGTCTACACCTGGATGGTGTCCGACGGGGTGCGTTTCGAGGTCGGTTTCCTGATCGACAACCTCACGGCCCTGATGATGACGGTAGTGACCTTCGTGTCACTGATGGTGCACATCTACACCATCGGCTACATGCATGATGATCCGGGCTACCAGCGCTTCTTCAGCTATATAGCCCTGTTTACCTTCGCCATGCTGATGCTGGTGATGTCCAACAACTTCCTGCAGCTGTTCTTTGGCTGGGAGGCGGTGGGCCTGGTGTCCTATCTGCTGATCGGTTTCTGGTACAAGAAACCCACGGCCATCTACGCAAATCTGAAGGCCTTCCTGGTGAACCGTGTCGGTGACTTCGGCTTCCTGCTGGGCATTGCTGCGGTCTATATGGCCTTCAACAGCATGGACTATGCCACTGTGTTTGCGGCGGCACCGGCGCAGGCCAATGCCACTTACCAGGTGTTCCCGGGTACCGACTGGTCGCTGCTGTCGGTGATCTGCATCTGCCTGTTCATCGGGGCCATGGGCAAGTCGGCACAGGTGCCCTTGCACGTGTGGCTGCCGGATTCCATGGAAGGCCCGACGCCGATCTCGGCACTGATTCATGCCGCGACCATGGTTACTGCCGGTATCTTTATGGTGGCGCGCATGTCGCCGCTGTTTGAGCTGTCCGAGACCGCGCTGTCGTTTGTCATTGTGATTGGCGCCATTACCGCCTTCTTCATGGGACTGCTGGGCGTGGTACAGAACGACATCAAGCGCGTGGTGGCCTATTCAACCCTGTCGCAGCTGGGTTACATGACGGTGGCGCTGGGCGCCTCGGCCTATGCCGCGGGCATCTTTCACCTGATGACGCACGCCTTCTTCAAGGCCTTGCTGTTCCTCGGTGCCGGTTCCGTGATTATTGCCATGCACCATGACCAGGACATCCGCAACATGGGCGGCCTGCGCAAGTACATGCCCATCACCTGGATTACCGCCCTGATTGGTTCGCTGGCCCTGATCGGTACGCCGTTCTTCTCCGGGTTCTATTCCAAGGACACCATTATCGAGGCGGTCCGTCATGCCAATATCCCGGGTGCCGGGATTGCCTACTGGGCGGTGCTGCTGAGTGTGTTCGTCACCGCCCTGTACAGTTTCCGCATGTACTTCCTGGTGTTCCATGGCAAGCCGCGCATGGATGACCATACCCGTGAGCACCTGCATGAAACGCCGTGGGTAGTGACCGTGCCACTGATCATGCTGGCGATTCCCTCCGTGTTCGCCGGGTTCCTGATAGACCCGGTGGCGCTTGGCAGTTACTTTGACGGTGTGATCTATGTCAGTCCCGACCACCCTGGACTGGCGCATGTGGCCGAACATTTCCACGGTGCCTTCAGTTTTGTGCTGCACGCGCTGCAGGGCCCGGCGGTGTATCTCGCCGCGCTGGGTGTGTGGGCTGCCTGGTATATCACCCTGAAGAATCCCGGGTTTGCAGCCAGCATGCAGCAGCGCTTCAACGGGCTCTACCAGCTGCTGGTCAACAAGTATTACGCCGATGACTTCAATGAAGTGGTGTTCGCCGGTGGCGCGCGCGGGGTAGGGCAGTTGCTGTGGAAGATCGGTGACGTACTGATTATCGACGGCCTGATTGTCAATGGCAGTGCCAAAGTGGTCGGCTGGACGGCCAGTGTTGTCAGGAAGGTGCAAACCGGTCATCTCTATACCTATGCCTTCACCATGATCATCGGGCTGCTGCTGATGCTGACCTGGTTTGTGTTTTTGTCACCGGGAGCCGCACAATGATCGACACTCCACTACTCAGCCTGCTGATCTGGTTGCCGATTGCCGGTGGTGTGGCGCTGCTGGTCATGGATGCCCTGGGCAACACGGCCTGTCGTCAGACGGCACTGCTGGTGTCGATCGCTACCTTCCTGTTAAGCACCGGGCTGTACAGCGGTTTCGACATCACCACTGCAGCGATGCAGTTCCAGGAAAACGTTCCCTGGATCGATGCCTTTAACGCCAATTACCATCTGGGTGTCGATGGTATCTCCATGCCGCTGATTATCCTGACCACGTTTACCACTGTGCTGGTGCTGCTGGCCGGCTGGCAGGTGATCCAGACCAAGACGGCACAATACATGGCGGCCTTCCTGATTATGGAAGGCTTGATGATCGGTGTGTTTGCAGCGCTCGATGCCGTGCTGTTTTATGTCTTCTGGGAAGCGATGCTGGTACCGATGTTCCTTATCATCGGTATCTGGGGTGGTCCGAACCGGGTCTATGCCACCATCAAGTTCTTTCTGTATACCTTCTTTGGTTCGGTGTTCATGCTGGTTGCACTGATCTATATGTACCTGAAGTCAGGCAGCTTCAGTATTCTTGATTTTCACATGCTGTCCATGTCCATGACCGAGCAGGTGCTGATTTTTATCGCCTTCCTGCTGGCGTTTGCCGTGAAGGTGCCGATGTGGCCGGTGCACACCTGGTTGCCGGATGCGCACGTGGAGGCGCCCACCGGCGGTTCCGTGATCCTGGCGGCCATCATGCTGAAGATCGGTGGTTACGGCTTTTTGCGCTTCAGTCTGCCGATTACCCCGGATGCCAGCCATGCGCTCGACTGGTTGATTATCCTGATGTCGCTGGTGGCGGTGGTCTATATCGGTTTTGTCGCGCTGGTGCAGCAGGACATGAAGAAGCTGATTGCCTATTCCTCCATCGCGCACATGGGTTTCGTCACCCTGGGTATCTTCCTGGTGTTTACCCTGGTGGATAAAAACGGCTCGCTGCAGGGTGCGGCGCTGGGTATGGAAGGCGGTGTCGTACAGATGATATCGCACGGTTTTATCTCCGGTGCGCTGTTCCTGTGTGTCGGGGTCCTGTATGACCGCATGCACAGCCGGCAGATCAACGACTACGGCGGTGTGGTGAATACCATGCCGGTGTTTGCGGCCTTCATGGTCTTTTTCGCCATGGCCAACGCGGGCCTGCCGGGTACCTCCGGTTTTGTCGGTGAATTTATGGTGATCCTGGCGAGCTTCAAGGCGAACTTCTGGTTTGCCTTCCTGGCGGCGACCACGCTGATTCTGGGTGCTGCCTACAGCCTGTGGATGGTCAAGCGGGTGGTGTTCGGGGATGTCGCCAATGACAATGTGCAGGCACTTGAAGATATCAATGCCCGTGAGTTTGTCATCCTGGCGACCCTGGCCGGTGCGGTGTTGCTGTTCGGCCTCTGGCCGGCACCCCTGATTGAAGTCATGCATGCCAGCGTGGATAACCTGCTGGCACATGTGTCTGTTTCCAAACTGCCGGTGCAGGAAACCGGTGTGGCGCTGCTTAACGCAGTGCAACCCTGAGACGAGTTAACGATGAGCATTCCATTGTCTGATTTTTTGCTGCTGGCGCCCGAAATCTTCGTGCTGTCCATGGCCTGCATTATTCTGGTTGTGGAAGCCTTCGTGGGCGCGCAACGGCCTCACCTTAGCTATGTCCTGTCGCTACTGACCCTGCTGGTGGCCGCGTTGCTGACCTGGAACATGCTGGATACCGAAAGGGTAGTGGTGCTCGGGGGCACCTTTATCCATGACCCGATGGCGGCGCTGTTAAAGACTAGTATCTTCCTCATCGTCATCGGTGCCTTTGTCTATGCCCGCAGCTTCCATACCTCAAAGGGCCCGCTGCGGGGTGAATATTACGTGCTGGGCCTGTTTGCCGTGCTGGGCATGATGGTGATGATCTCGGCGCACAGCCTGCTGACGATCTACCTTGGGCTGGAGCTGTTGTCACTGTCGCTGTATGCAATGGTCGCCTTTGACCGGGATTCACCGCTGGCCTCTGAAGCCGCCATGAAATATTTTGTGCTGGGTGCGCTGGCATCCGGCATGCTGTTATATGGCATGTCGATGTTATACGGCGCCACCGGCAGCCTGGACCTGGCAGAGATTGCCGCGGCACTCTCCGGACCCGGCGAGAACAGCATGATCCTGATCTTCGGTCTGTGTTTTATCGTGGTGGGGCTGGCCTTCAAGTTTGGTGCCGTACCTTTCCACATGTGGGTGCCGGATGTCTATGACGGTGCGCCTACAGCCGTCACCCTGTTTATCGGCAGCGCACCCAAGATCGCGGCCTTTGCCATGGCCATGCGGCTGCTGGTGGAATCCATGGGCAGCCTGGCGGTCGACTGGCAGGCCATGCTGGTCATTATGTCCGTGTTGTCGCTGGCACTGGGTAATCTCATTGCCATTGCGCAGACCAATATCAAGCGCATGCTCGCCTATTCAACTATCTCCCATGTCGGCTTCCTGTTGCTCGGGCTGCTGGCGGGAACGACAGAAGGTTATTCCGCCGCCATGTTTTACGCGATCACCTATGCACTGATGGCGATTGGCGGCTTTGGCATGATTATTCTGATCAGCCGCGCCGGTTATGAGGCCAACCAGCTGGATGATTTCAAGGGTCTGAATGATCGCAGCCCGTGGTTTGCCTTCATGATGCTGATCCTGATGTTCTCCATGGCCGGTGTACCGCCGACCGTTGGCTTCTATGCGAAACTGTCCGTGTTACAGGCCATTATTCACGTTGACATGGTATGGCTCGCGCTGGTCGCGGTGTTCTTCTCTATTATCGGCGCGTTCTATTACATTCGCCTGATTAAACTGATGTACTTTGACAAGCCTGAAACCGAAGCGCCGCTGGCAGTCAGTACCGATATGCAAATGGCCATCAGCCTGAATGGCCTGCTGGTACTGGGGCTCGGTTTGTTCCCGGGTAGTTTGCTGGCCCTGTGTGCCAGCGTGCTCGCCTGACAGCGCCCCTGTGACCACACCCCGCGTGGTCTGACTCTCTTCCGGCAGATTGTTATCGCGACTAACCTGCCCTGGCTGAGTGAGCGCCAGTGCTGTATCTGTACGTCTGTCCCGGTTTGCCGCCTGGCATAGCAGTCCACTACAGGTTTTTTTCCCATTAAGTCCTGTTCGGGGTTGAAATACCGCAGGGCTCTCGCTACACTCCTCGGCCGTTGATGCGGGGTGGAGCAGTCTGGCAGCTCGTCGGGCTCATAACCCGAAGGTCGTAGGTTCAAATCCTACCCCCGCTACCAATTCTACAGCCCGGCGTGCGCCGGGCTGTATCCTTC
>Ga0209633_10005540_pt1 | contig 11050 bp, 13 predicted proteins | sample Cruoilmetagenom1_FD_187290 | JGI IMG/M metagenome (GOLD analysis project Ga0209633, IMG submission 187290) | Oil polluted marine microbial communities from Coal Oil Point, Santa Barbara, California, USA - Sample 1 (SPAdes) (version 2) | ecosystem: Environmental > Aquatic > Marine > Oil seeps ... | reverse complement strand
ATACTACTGTAATAGCTTTTGGAGCGGTTACTGCTGTAATCTGCTTTATTTCAGCTATCAGGGCTTATAATAACGCCCCCTCAATCCAATTATATTTTTCTCTTTTTACCAATTTACTTTTTATTGGAGGTTTTATTGTAACCAGTATGATCTTCAAGGAAATTCATAGAAAAGAAACTGCTCAGAATTATATACTGCTACCAGCATCAAATTTTGAGAAATTTTTAAGCAGACTGCTAATAAGTACAGTTGGATTTGCTTTATTTTCTATCATTGCAATTACTGTAATTTCATATCTTTCAGAAGGTATTAATTCACTAATTTTTAAACGACATAATGAAATTTTTAATCCATTCTCAAAAGCAGTTTGGATTTTAATAGCTCATTATATAGTTACTCAGAGTATATTCTTTCTTGGAGCACTTTTCTTTAGAAAATACCACTTTATTAAAACTATCAATGTTATTTTTCTAATCCTGCTTTCCTTATCAATTATTGCCGTGTTTTTTGTTCGAATAATATACTTTGATTATTCTCATGGTTTCTTCGGGTTGAATGAAACCAGCTTTCAAATTCAATGGGATACTCTAAAAATAAACCCCAAAACCATAAAAAGGCTTATTACAACAGGCAAAATATTGTACTGGTTTGTACCTGCTCCTCTATTCTGGACTATAAGTTATTTCAGGTTAAAAGAGGCAGAGGTGAAAAATGCAATTTAAAGATAAAAAGGCAATCTATATACAGATAGCTGATAAAATAACAGACAACATATTGTCTGAACGATGGGAAGAAGAAGAAAGAGTACCTTCAGTAAGGAAGATGGCGGTGAATATGGAAGTTAACCCAAACACAATAGCAAGAACATATGCTTATCTGCAGGATATGCAGATTATCACAAATAAAAGAGGAATTGGATATTTTGTTTCCTCCAATGCAAAGAATTTAGCAGTGGAATCTAAAAAACAGGATTTTATAAAAAATGAACTACCTCTCTTTTTCAAATCTCTGGATATTCTTGGAATTGATTTAAACGCTATTGAACCACTTTATAAAGAATATCTTAGTACAGCTGGTCGGGACTTTGTCCCTGCTCGCCAATGAATCGTACCGGAAGGACGAAGTCATGAGGAACGATCTCAGCAACCAAGGGAGGGCAAAAATGAAAACAAGTAACAAAATTTTAATTATTACAGGCCTTGTAATAGTGGTATTAGTATTTGCATCGCTTATTGGATCTAGAATATTAGTAAGTAAATATACAAACTCATATGACATGGAGAAATTAAATTATTCCAACATTGAAAATGAATAATAATTATAAGGAATAATACCAGCAATATGGGCGATTTTTGGATCGTCCATATTAGCAAATTATTTAAATTTTACAGCAGTACCATAGGCCATAACCTCAGCTGCTCCCTGCATTACAGCAGAAGATGCATATCTTATATTTATAACTCCATCAGCTCCCAGAGCTTCAGCTTCTCCCACCATTCTCTTTGTGGCCTTAGCCCTGGCTTCATTCATCATATCGGAATAACCTTTCAATTCACCACCGACAATGGTCTTAAAGCTGGCCATAATATCCTTACCCATATGCTTTGACTGAATTATTGCCCCTTTAACTATCTGAATGGTTTCAAGATCTTTCCCAGTTATAAAATCAGTATTTACCAAGATCATCTTCTTCTCCCCTTTTAATTTCTCTTATACGCTGTATAAGAACAGCTGCTGTTACACCTACTGCAACTAGAGCAATTCCTATAAAAATATAACCAATATAACCAACACCTGGAATCTCTTTAAATATAAAAAAATATAAAAGTCCAAAGACACATATTAGCAGTACAGCAAGCACAGCAGAAATAATTGATCCCGTATATTTATCTAATTTTTTATTGGCATCATCCACACTAACCCCACAATCCCAAATTTTGTAACAATAATAGATAATTTGATTTACTATGAGAAGTCTTAATAATCTGACAAGGAAAAATAACAGGGAAATGATTAATATCAGATCCCTGATTTAAATAGCAATACTTTCAGATTCTAGATATCTTTTTCAAGAACTGTCTTTCTCTTACTGCTTTTAGCACTTTCAATTGCTGCATCACATACTTCTCTGACTTTGTCAGAAAGAACATCAATTACTTTTGCAGAACAATTAAGTCCACCAACTGTTTTTATGTAGTTTTTAACTTTTGAAGCAACTACCAATGTCTCTTTTTCTGCCATTTACAACTCCTGGGATAAATTTTATTACATTTGATTAATCTGTACAAAAAACTATTCTACAAATCAACTACCTCTATTCTATCAGATATATTCCAGTATTCAATCAATTTTTAATCTTTTTTTTAAATTAGTTTAATTTTTTCCCATTTCCCACTTCTTAACCTTAATACAAGAACAAATCCTATAGATAATACAAAAAGAATCATGGATATCCACATTACTACAATGAAATCAATGAATAAAGGGGGCTAAAAGAGTTAACACTGAATTATCAGTACTATTGGAATTATAATACATTAGATAATATTCTAATGGAAATTCTTCCAATCTTTTTATACCAAAATAACTTGCATCTGCCTGTGTCTGGTGCATCATTAATGCTCTTCGTTTAATATCTCTCAGGGTACCATTTTCACTCGCATCAATATCCAGCAGGGGGATACCGCCATAGGCTGCCAGCTGTTGTACATCAACTAATTTTAAATAGGACCTAAGCTTACCCGGGTTTCTTTCTATATACAAGTTAACTGCTTTCTCAGATAAATATCCAACAGCTTCATGTTCAAAATGCTCTCTGGCAGTAGAAGGCCCATCTGGTGAGACAATTACATCGGGTTTAAAAATTTCTATTAAAGAAACAAGCTTGTTAACTAAAAAAGTCTCTCCACCCCATTCATTTAATAAAGTATTTAAATTTTTATTTACCTCTTCTGTAGTATAAGGTCTGTTCCATAAGCCTAAACGAACATAAACCTTTGCATTAAGAACAGTCAGAGCTTTTACTGCTTCCTTTACTCTAATTTTTGAAAGATCAGGAACACCAAGTTCAGCATCAGGATAGATCCCATCAATTGGCCTGTCCGGATACTTATCAAAACCGGAATCTCCATCTGTAAAAATAATTACGCCAGTAGACTCCTCCTCAGCAGCAGCTTCAGCAAGAAACAAACCATAATCCAGACTTTCATCATCCGGATGAGCATGAATAAATAGAATATCAAGTTTTTGTGGAGTGGGATTTTCCCCAGGGGCATAAACTAATAGAGAAGATTCTCCTCTTTCTTCATCAGTTATAAATGGTTGATATTCAGAACTATCAAGTTCTTCAGTAGTATCATAGGTCTGTGATGCTTCATGATCAGTCGAAACTTGAGATTGTTCATTCAAATCCAAATTTGAGTTACGGCTAATTGTGGTACAATACCATAAAAAGGAAATGCCTAAAACAACTGCTGCTGCCTCAATAAAACGAAGAATTTTCCTCTTCGGAGTTTTACCACTTACAGGTTCAGGAGGCACATCTTCTATAAAATTACACACAAATACTAATCGATACTCTCCAAGATAGATTATATCTCCACTCTTTAAATACCTTTTTCGCCATGCAACCCCATTTACCAATACAGAACGATTACAAAGCAACTCCCATCTGCCAGCATCCTTTACTATTCTTAGTCTAAGTTTTGTATTATTAAAGCCTTTAAGGTAAGAATTTAAAAAAGCATCTTCATTTTCATCATAAATAGTACATTCCACTGCATCAATATCTATAAGTGCAATCTTTTTCTTTTGATGCATCAGCACAAAAGAGAGGTAATTATTGGGAACTATATTCTTTTTATCCTTCACCTTTTCATAATATCCTTTACCATTGTTGTTCGGTACCCGGCCGTTCGCAAACTTACTCATTTTAATTTTTAGTTTTTTTTGGTATCATCCTGTTTCTGGCAACTTTAAATGCAAACCGCATTATATCTTCTGTAGATACATCAGGACCATGTTTCTTCTGCATTATTACAACAATAGCTTTTAGGGCATCTTCACTCAATGTTAGATAGATAAATCTGTCTCTTTCAGCTTCTGTCATATCTTCCCAAACAACCATACAACAAGTGTATTACGATTTTATATTAATTAACAGTATTCCTTGGATTTTTTATAATTGACTTTTACATCCTAATATGTATATATGGATTATTAATATATAAATATATAAGGAAGTTAGCATGCGCTTTACACTATCCATTTTTTTATTAATGTTATTTGTGGTTTTATCTGCTTTTTCACAAATTCGTGAATCAGTTTTTATTGTAAGACCGGAATACTCACAAGAAACTATTTCATTTCTGGAAAAAACTGCCTCTTCTCTCGATGAAAAAGGATACGGTGATTTTTCCAAAAGTATTGAAAGTATGGAAACTGGTAGGTTCGGCTCAGGATTTTTATATAGCGCAGAGAATAAAAAAAAATATATTTTAACTAACAGACATGTACTGGACGGTGTAAACTCAGTTACTATTGAGCATGAAGATCCTGATGGGAATTTGATCCGTTTTGAAGGTAATAAAGTTATTGCGGTGGATGATATTTTAGATTTGGCATTGATCCGCCTGTCCGATGATTCTGTTTCATCGCAGGGACTTAAATTATCAAATAATACATTTCATGATGGAGAAGAAATATGGTCTGCAGGTTATCCCGGATTAGGTGGAAAACCTTCCTGGCAGTTCGGCAAAGGAAGTATAACCAATTCATCTGCCCGGGTTGAGGATCTTGTTGACCCTGACCGCACAACGCTTATTCAGCATTCAGCACCTGTAGATCCGGGTAATTCAGGAGGGCCACTCTTAGTCGCTGAAGAAAGAGGGAATACATATAGTGTTGTTGGTATTAATACGTGGAAAGCTTTTTCCAGGCAAGCTGCCAATTTCGCCATACCCTCTCAGGTTATTAAGACATTTATCGACAATAATCTTACCATTAATACTCAAACTGATCGCAGTATGTTTCTGGATCAGCGAATAGATGATTTTCTTTCTCTCATGAAAATCGAAGACGAAAATGAGATGGAGAAAAATATCAGCCGCCTTGCACGTTTTATTTCAATTGAATATGTAAAAACGTATGGTGAGGATGCTCTGGAAGAGGTTCTTAAATACGCTCCAGGCGGCATAAGAAAGGAAGTAATCCATAATTTAACTCTCTCTTCTCCTATCGAGGGGATACGCCTGTCGATAGCATACAGTCTATATAATGGTTTATCTGAACGTTTCGGCGAAGATGAATTAAAATTATCCACTGATGAAAAGACAGATATCAAAGCTGGCCGTTTCGCTGTGAACTTTAATATTGGAGATGGGAACACAGTGACAAGCAGCTGGGTTGAGAAAAATCGATCATGGCATCTTGAGACAATTGACTATGGACAGAATGTTGTCCATGAAGAAGATACTAAAGCTACAACTTCCTATAGTTTCGAAAAGCCCTACCAGGTATTATTCTTCGGAGAATTGAGTAGTATATCAGATTTTGGAATCATAACTGGTGTCGGGACCCTTCTAAGCGCTCAGTTCATCTCATTCGGAGCTGCTGTAGATTATGGGGAGATTGAATACAACGATCCGATGTGGGGGTTAACAACAAGCAGTCTGGTAAGGGTATTAATGATTTGCCGTGCTCAATTTCCTATTGTAACTGATACTCTTATCATTAATCCATATTTTGAATTGCGAGGAGGTATTCAGGTTGATACCGTAATGGATCTGGGTGGTATTTTATCCAATTATGGTCTGGGATTTCAACTGGGATACAACAAGGGAACCATGGGGTATCTTCTGAGTATTGCCTGGAACAAGGAATCTATTATAGGTGATTCTGATAACCAGGATTTTTACAAATATAATGTTTTTACAATTTCTCTTGGTCTGGGCTTACGTTAAAGAAAATAAATATATAAAATATATTAATATAAACAGGAGGTTTTAATGTGGATAGATTAAAAGTTTCAAAGCTTGGTTTGATCATCATGATCGCAACAGTCGGTTTAACACTTATCGGGTGTGCTACTGGTCCGGAACCATACCCGACAGTCAATGATGACGCCATAAAGAAAAAGGAATACGCGGCAATGGAGGATCATACTCTTATTTTTGGATATATTGCCCGTGAAAAATCAGTTTTTTCATTTGGTGAACGTAAACTCCCTATAGTGGAGTTTGCACAGATAAATCCCGAGGGCGAGGCGATGTTCATTTCACCCGGACGCTCAGGCTCTTTCTTCTTTATACAGCCAGTACCTATAGACTCCTCTCTTCATCTTATATTTCACAGATATAAAGAAGGAAGAACAACCTACTATACTTACGAGGGATTACAAAAAGGCTATGATATAACCATCAATGCAATTAAACCAGGGTTATATTACGCAGGAAGTTATCTCCTTCAATCCGTAGGAGAGGATTCGGGATCGTGGATTAGTTTTATCATGAGTCCTGATGGCTTTCTACCCAACGGAGATCATACTGAACTTGAGGGGCTTAAGGATCTTCTAAAAAAGATGAAGAATACTGAGTGGGAAGAGTTAATTACAGCACGAATAGAGGAGTTAAAAAATGAAAGTTAGAACTAAAGTATTTTTTATCATATCTCTGCTTGTTATTGCCGTATCCCTTCATGCAGCTGAGGATAAATACGATAAGCCCCGGAAAGATGAGGTAATTCTGGTGATTCGTGTAGTTATTACCCCCGAAATTGATGATGCGTTTTACTCCCAATATTGGGATTTTGACAGTAATGTCATTAAGATGAAGAGGAAAGGAAGTGAAGAAGGAGAAACAATCCAATCAGAGGCATACCTGATGACAGGTTCGACTTATTTAATGCGAAATAGTCTATTTCTGGGGAATATCGGAGAGTTCGCCTCCATAAAAGTATCTATACCAAAAGACCGTGAGATTGATATGGATACGTTTTCGATTTACCCTGCAAGTGTAAGATTTTTCAAATTTCACCTGCCTATATTTGCCAGCTTAAAAATACCTGAAGGTGATAACTATATCTATCTCGGTACCTTCGAATTCGAGAGAGAAGGTAATCAATTCGAAATAGTCAATATCAATAAGTATGATGAATTTGATAAAGCGAAGGAGATTATCTCTGAGCGTTACGGTTCAAGCGCCCGCCTTGTACGTGTTCCACTACAGGAACAAAAAGATTAAAAAACATTTTCGGGGGTTGTCTCATAAGTAGTGAGACAACTCCTGATATTTAATTCTTACATATCACTTGCTCTTCTATTCACAGCAGAATTAATTAAATTTAAAATAGACAATATCAGTTAGATAAAACTCTTAGATTCTGATTGCCTAAATTAATTACCACTTGATACAACTTTAAGGTATACTACAGAATAGATACAGTAAGGATTAATTATTATTTGATCTCTGATTTAAATTTAACACTGATTTGGAGGATAAAATGAAAGAAGGCATGAAAAAATATTACGGTGTAACTTTTTTAATAGGTTTAGGTTTTTTTACCATGGGTCTAATGGATCCCCTGTATGATACCTATATTCCAATATTTCTGTCCAGATTCATAGGATCTAAAGGTGTGATTGGATCAATAATGACCCTTGATAATATATTCGCACTTTTTCTTATACCTATTGTTGCAGCAATGTCAGATAAAACACATACAAAAATTGGTAGAAGAATGCCCTATATTATCGTTACGCTCCCCTTATCTGGTATTTTCTTCGGATTAATTCCTTTTTCTGCCCTGTGGGGTTTAACCAGTTTGATAATAGCAATATTCCTTCTAAATGTTTTTAAACAGGCTGGAAGAGGCCCTGTAGTAGCACTTATGCCGGATACAATTCCTGGAGAATATCGATCTGAAGCTAATGGAGTTATAAACACTATGGCAGGAATTGCTGCTATTGTTGGAACAATTATTCTTGCCAGACTCATGGATATAAAAATCAATCTTCCCGGCAGAGGACCTACAGATGAAATACTGGCTTTCCCTATTGCCGGTGTATTGGTAATTATTGCAACCCTGTTTCTTTTTATATTTATAAAAGAAAAACATAGAGCCGAAGACAAAGAAGAAAAAGTAAAAATAATGGAATCTATTAAACTAATATTTTCCAGTGAGGATAAAAGTGCTTTTCTAATACTAATCTCCCTTTTTCTATGGTTTCTGGGTTATCAGGGAGTACTTCCATTTATAGGTCTCTATTCAAAGGAAGTAATTGGTGTTTCATCTGGAACAGCAGGACTTGCAGCAGGAATGGTTGCAATTTCCTATGCCCTTTTTGCTATTTTAAGCGGTGTTATAGCTCATAAAATAGGAAGAAAAAAGACAATAAGAATCTCTCTTTTTATGCTTACCATAGTTACTCTGCTTCTTGCTGCACATCCAGGAGTTAGTAAGATACTTCAAATATCACAAACACCTATGCTCCTCAGTTTCTTTCTGCTTCTGTTTATTTTTGGTACATTCTGGGTTTCTGTAGTTACTAATTCTTTTCCTATGCTCTGGCAAATGGCAAGTTATGGAAATATGGGCATATATACAGGGCTCTATTACACCTTTTCACAGGCTGCTGCAATTGGAGCACCACCAGTTACAGGGTTTATAATAGATATATTTGGGTTTTATGGTATTTTTCTTTTTGCATCTATATGTATGTTTTCTGCATTTCTTGTAATGGGAAAGGTAACGAAAGGTGAATCGAGATGACAGTTGAGTTGAAAGATTCTTACTCTACTATTTTCCAATTTGTAGTGATTAAATAGTTTAATTTGTAAGTCAAAAAAATTTAGTTTGCATTGAAATAAATAATGGAGTAAAATTGTTATTGTGAAATCTACAAAAATTGTATGTACAATTGGACCTCGAAGCCAGGACGAAGAAGTTCTCCTGAAACTGGTAGAAGCGGGTATGGATGTGGCCAGAATGAACATGTCTCATGGATCTTATGATTTCCATAAAACAACCATTGATAATATACGTAAAGTATCAATAAAAACAGGCAAATTCATAGGAATACTCCTGGATCTTCAGGGTCCTAAAATAAGAACAGGCAAACAGAGTAAAGATATTATCGAACTTAAAAAAGGGTTCGATCTGAAACTTACTACCGAAGATATTGTTGGAAACTGGAAAATGCTTAGTATAAACTATGAGCCTCTGCCTGAAGAAGCAAAACCAGGAGAAAAAATACTTCTGGATGATGGAAATATAGAATTAAAAATTAAAAGTATTGAAAAAAGAATTATAACCTGTGAAGTTATGAACGGTGGAATGATTCGTTCTTTTAGAGGAATTAATTTACCGGACACTCCTTTAAGCACTCCGGCCCTTACCGGAAAGGATCTGGAAGACCTTGATTTTGGTCTTGCACATGATGTTGATTTTGTTGCCCTTTCATTTGTCCGCCAGGCCGAAGATATAATTTGTTTACGAAATGAAATTGAAGCAAAAGGGAAAAGTGCTTTTATTATATCTAAAATTGAAAAACCCGAAGCAATAATAAATATTGATCGTATTATTGAAGAATCTGATGGTATTATGGTTGCAAGAGGAGATCTGGGAGCAGAAACATCAGCACAGGATGTTCCTGTTCTTCAAAAACAAATAATCCATAAGTGCAACGTGGCACATAAACCTGTTATTACAGCTACACAGATGATGGAATCCATGATTTCAAAACCTAAACCAACCAGGGCGGAAGCAAATGATGTGGCCAATGCAATTTTTGATGGAACAGATGCTGTAATGCTTTCGGGAGAAACTGCTATGGGGGAATATCCAGTAGAGACTGTAACAGTTATGTCCAATATAGCTGAAAGAATAGAAAAAGAGATAAACTACTTTGAGATTACTGAAAAAATATATGATTTATCAAGTAAAACAGAGGATGATGCTGATGCTCTGTGTTATTCAGCATGTACTCTTTGTAATACTCTATCTCCTAAATTCATGGTAGCTTTCTCAAGGTCAGGTCGTACAATTGAAGCTTTAAGTAAATACCGACCCTCAAAACAGATACTGGGAATGTCCCCTGACGAAAGAGTACTAAGACGACTCACAGTCTTTAGAGGAGTGTACGGTATTAAAATAGAAATGGCAAATTCCAACGATGAATTATTTGATAATACTGATAAAATACTGAATTCCAGAGGGTTCTGTTCACAGGGAGACAAGGTAGTTGCAGTAAGCAGTATGCCTCTGACGGGTGTCAACAGAACCAATATGATTAAAATTCATTCTATAAACTGATTACACATCACCTTCAGTGGGTACTATACACATAAAAACAAACTCGTCTTCACCCTTCTGGGAAAATTGATGTACTGTATCGCCCGGAACTACAGCTACAGAGTCACCACTTACCGGATATTCAGTATTATCAATAGAAATAATACCTTCACCCTTTACAATATATACAATATGTTTCCATGGGTGGCTGTGTTTAGGAGAATAACCATCCTTTCCCAGAGTAAACATTCTCATTACATGACTATCCCATCCTTGGTCTCTACCTATCAAAACCTGTTTCTGAACATTTTTCATGGTATCTGTATTAAATATTTTCTTATCAATTTCACTTCTTTTCTTTACATACATATTTGCACCTCCACTCTAATTGAATTATAATATAACACAGGCAGCAGGTATATAACATACCCTGAAGGCTTTTGCGATGCCTATTGAGTTGGTCTGTTTTTGGCTGCATAATAATAAAAGATAATGGTATTGGTTCCCTAAGTCTGATTTTTAAAAATTCTTAATTTCCCCTTTCCGGCTTATTCAAACCATGGATTTATTATACTGTCAATATCCGGTTTATACCTTGTATGAAAAAACTCATTTGTGTTCATATTATAAGCATAGTCTTTAGAAAGACTTTTACTATTAATTGTTATCTCTTCCAGAGCATTCATAATGTAATCAAGCTCTTTTTTTGTCATTGTAGGATGAAGAGATATTCGAACCCAACCTGGTTTTTCGGATAAATCAT
>Ga0209633_10005539_pt1 | contig 11051 bp, 9 predicted proteins | sample Cruoilmetagenom1_FD_187290 | JGI IMG/M metagenome (GOLD analysis project Ga0209633, IMG submission 187290) | Oil polluted marine microbial communities from Coal Oil Point, Santa Barbara, California, USA - Sample 1 (SPAdes) (version 2) | ecosystem: Environmental > Aquatic > Marine > Oil seeps ... | reverse complement strand
TATGTCAGGCACAATAATTAATATACCCATCAATATAACTGGTACATAAATAGATAAATTATAAAGTAATGCTCTTTTCAATTTAAATTTATCACCACTAATATTTTTCTTATCATAATAAATCCCTACTAATATAGTCCCAATAGCTACTAATATTGCAACAGCTAAAATTATTTTCATTTGAAATCCTCCTACTCTAATCCTGATGGTTCAAATTTATACCCATCTCCTATATAATACTTACTAAAAATTTCATAATACATTAATCTTAAACCTTGAATAAATACAATTAATCCTTCTAAAAGAATAATTATAATATTACCTACAAAGAACATTGAAATATTACCCGCAGTCGATCCAATCAATCTTGCCATTGTATGAAACGCAATAAATAACCCTACATGATTTAATGCAAATGCTCCAACCCTAATAAAACTAACAGTATTAGAAAGCATACTTAAAAAAGTTTCTAAAAGTTCAAAACCACTTTCCACATAATAATCTGAAACTGATTCAGAATATAATTTGTCATTTTTCAATATTTTATTTGTTATAGGTTCTCTTATTAATAATAAAATTACTGATACAATAGCTACAATAATAAATATCGAAGTATTTATTGTTATGCTTTCAATTAATTTTACAAGTACTATTATAAGAAGAGAACTATATAATACAAGCCCAGTAATACCATTTCTTCCAAATACACCCTCTTTAATATCACCAATTTTCAACTTATTATAAATTGAATATCCAAATCCAATAAATAATAATATAATACCTAATACAACAGCTGTTACCAGCATTATATTAATATTTTCAATAGGTCTTATATATATATTTAAAGGTATAATTTTACTTATAATGTGTTCATATCCAAAGAAGGAATCATAAAGAAAACCAAAAAACATTGAACTGATTCCAACTCGAAGTGCAAGTCCACCAAATATATCTTGATTTTTTATTTTAATTAAATATAATCCAACCAGAACAAATACTAATCCTTGCCCTAAATCACCAAACATTGCTCCAAATAAAATCATATACGTAATTGAAAAAAACATAGTTGGATCAATTTCATAATAATTTGGTACTCCATACATATTTACTAAAGTTTCAAATGGTTTTGAGAACCAATTATTTTTTAATTTTGTAGGAGGTTTTATACTTGATTTTGAATTATCAACAAATTCAATTATTACATTACGTCCATTTTCTTCAATAAGATTCTTAGTGAATTCAATTTTACTTTCAGGAATCCAAGCTGATAAATAGAAGAAATGCTTAGTTGACGCAATCAAATTGCTAAATTCAATTATTCTTTTTTGCATCTGAATAAAAGAAAAAGCTTCATAAATCTCATTATAATAGTTTTCTTTCATTTCACTCATTTTTCCGTGTAAATTATTAAGCTCTTCTTTTAACAACTTCATTTCTGTTTTAATTGCTTCTAATATTTCAATAGGTTTTCCTAAAAATTTTTCATCAATATATATTTCTTCAAAATAAACTGATTTTAATATCCTCTCAGTTTCGTTTTCTAATTCTTTAGGATATACAATTAAATATAAATCATCTGCATAATGCGTTTCAATATGCATTACAGCAGCTGTAACATTTTCATAATTCATATTTAATCTTTTTCTATTTTTAATGTCCATTCTACCAAATTTAATATCAAATACATTCATTGAAAATAAACTTCTAAAATCAAAGTCAATATTTATCAAAGCTTCAACACTCAGCATTTTTGTTAAAATCTTTATCTTATTAATTATTGATTCAATTTTTAAATTGTCTTCTTCAAGTAAATCATATACTACATTTATTTTTTTTACTACCTCTTGAAAATTAAAAGATTTTTTTAAAACATCAAAATCTAAATTAAACTCATCATCAATATTTTTAATTATCTCATTTAATTTTCGCTCAATCTCTGATATTTCAATATCATTTTCATATATCCCAATATGAGACATATCAACAATTTCATCGATATTATCCTTTGCCATTTCTAAAGTGAATTTGCTTTCATCAATTTGATTATAAGCATTAATCAATTGAATATTATTCGCTAGAATAATTTCTCTCATAATATCATTGTAATCATCCAACTGCCCAACTAAATTCATTATTTTCATTTTTTCAACAGACACATTTACCTCCTTTCCAAATCTCGTACTAACATTTTTCTTAATTCATCCGGATTATAATTATATTTTACCGCTTCCATTATTGTAAAAACATCTCGCATTTCATATTCTAGTTTATGCATATATGAAATTGATTTGTTTAAATTCATTGTAGATATTTTTTCAATATTTTTAAATAAATTATAAATATATCTTTCAACATTTCTTTCCATTAAAAGTTCGAAATTTCCTTCTTCATTAAATAAAAACCCATATTTTGATTCTTTTATTTGGTTTACTAAGCTATCTATGTTTTTTGAATAACATAATTCCTTTAAATCTTTATAGTTCAAATTACTACCTGTCAGTAACACATAATTTAGTAACTCTTCTGATGATAGTTTGTAATTTTTAAGACCTCTATATATCCATTGAATATTTAATAAATCAGAGTTTTTTCCTAAAACTTCCAAAATTGTATTTTCTTTATTTCTGCCAATTGTTTTTTTCATTTCTTTATCGAGCTCTTTAAAATAAAAAATATCCAAACTCATTTCCATATAAAACAATCTGTTTTCATCATTTACATAGTACGATAAAACTTCAAAATAATCAGTTTCTTTTAAATTTTCCACTAATTCGTTCATATTTTTAGAACCACTTATTTTCTTATAATCTATATTTGAAAATTTTTCATTTTCAAACATATGATATAATTCCTTAACAGTTATCCCGCTATCAATTCTTCTAATATAAACCTTTAGATTTTCAACCTCATATCGCATGAAAATTTTCTTGAAAAGTCTTTTATAATCAAGTTGTAAATAACAAATTATTTTATCATATTTTACCAGCAAATTATCATAAAATAATTTTTCTACATTTGCAAGATTATATTTTTTTGAATTTTCAAACAATTTAGCATATGAAGTATTCAATTTAAAATATTCTACAATCGAATCTAAATTTTTTAGTTTTATTAAGTGTAAATAATCATTGTCTTTTAACATTTCACGTTCCATTACTCTTATTTTTGTATTTAACGCAGCGAAATCAGCAACATTTTTCATATAAACACCTCATATTAAATATTGTCTAAAATTTTGGTAAATATTTTACTCTTAATTTCATCAATATTATTATTTAATAAAAATTCTAATCTTTCAACTTCTTTCTCTGTATTTCTATTTATACTATTTACAATATCATTCATTTCTTGAGCAATTTTTTCTTTTTCAACTTTCACTTTCTTTCTAGCCTCTTTAAAATATTCGCGTTCTATTTCTCTTTTTTTAAGGGAAATTTCTTCGTTGTATTTTTTCTTAAGAACGGATTTTTCATTTCTCTTTTTTGATGCTTCGATATCAATTTTCAAAATTTCTTCTAATGTTCTTTCAATATCATTGCTCTTCATTTAAAACACCCCCATACTTAATAATACCACTTTTTGATACATCATTAACAATTTATTACAAAAAAAGCAGGATTTTAATCCCGCTTTCAATAAACACTACTAAATAACTACTAATCAACAATAACAATATTTTTAGCTTGAAAAAGTTCCTCTGATACTTTTACACCTGAAATATAAACTTTATCATCTTTTTCAAAATCAATAGCTTTGAAATTACTATCTATACTAAAACCAACTTTAATACTTTCATTGTTTTGATTTAACACTTCAATTAAATTTAATTCCAAATAAATGTTTTTAACTACACCGCTAAACTTAATTTCTTCAACTGGTTTAACTAAACTTATTTTAGAAATACCCATTGCATTTACATTAAGCTCGCAAGCCCTTGAAAGTCTTAAATCATAAATTTTTAAATTTTCATCTGTATTAAAATCTACAATTTCTGTATTATCAAGAATATTAAATCTTTCAGATAAACCGTCTTCTTTAATTATAAGAATATTTGGTGTACTTGAAATTACAATTTCACTAATTGTTCCATTAACTACAGATTTTTTACCAGTTGATTCAACTTTTACTATTTTTCCATAATTTAAATATAATTTTACAATTTCGCCTCTTTGAACCGTTCCATCAATATTTTCAGCAACTCCAATAAATTCAGTTCCATCACCAAGTTCAACTTTAACAAGATTATTAGTATCTACAGGTCTTGTTAATACTCCGGTTAAAATACTGCTTTCACTATATGCTTTAATTATTTTTGCATCTAAATCTGAATACTCTACAACAACTTTATAATTCTCAATTAAATTTTCAACTGAGCTTTCTTTTTCATCAATTTTAACATATGTAGAATCAAATATTTTTAAATATTTATTATTTCCTTCCGCATCGCTAATTGCCATTACTTGATATGATTCTATATCAGTTACAAATTTTTTAGAAAGTTTAATAATCGTACCTTCAACTTTATCATATGTTTGAACTACATTAATCTCAATAATTTTATCATCTTGATATGAATATGTTACACTTTGCAATGCTTCTAAATTTGAAATATTTGCTTTATTATTATTGATATATACTTTAGTATTATCTAAATCATAAACATGCGAGCTATTATTTTTATCTTTTATTTCAATAATATTCATTGCTTCATGAACATATGAAATTTCTCCTGAAGCTTCAACAATATTTCCGATTTTAGCATCATCAGATTCAGATGGAACATCACTTTTTTTTATTGCGCTATCAAAACCATTTGCAAATACTGCTAAAACCACTCTATTTAAAATTTGATTTGGATTGAATTTACCTTCCCCATCACCTTTTTCTGAAACTATATTGTGTTTTATCAATAAATCTACATAAGGAGCTGCAACTTTGGTAATTTCAAATTGATCTTTATAATCAAAAGAAATAATATCATCATATAAATTTTCTTTTTTAACTAAATTTAATGCTTTTGCATAAAAAATCGAAACCTCAATTTTTGATATAGATGATAATTTTGAATCTTCAATAAAATATTTTAATTCTGATTCTGTAATAATGTCATTTTTTAAAGCAAATGCAACTGCAGGATAAACCTCTCCATCACTATAAGGTGCAAGCATTGGTGGAATTCCAATTTCTTCCATTACACTTTTATATTCATTAACTAAAGCTGTTACATCTTCAACATTTAATACTTTATTGTTTTTCATTGTTTTATAAATTGTCAATATTGCTTCAAGTTTTGTTGCTTCATTATTAGGATAGAAATTTCCATCATCAAAACCTTCCATAACCGAATTTTCTGAAACAGTTTGAATTACATTATAGCCCCAAAACTCACTTGTAACATCTGAAAATTCAGAAACAGCAAAACTCATTGGCACACTTATCAAAAGCATCACTAAAACAATTGAAATAATTTTATTTTTAAACATAAATCGCCTCCAAATACTATACATTTATATATATTATACCATTTTTTTTTAGCTTTTTTATTACATTTCAATTACTTTATTATTTTTCTTGAATCATTCTTTTTTCTAGATCTAACAAAAATATTTTTTCATTATTATCAAGCCTATTCATAAGTTTTTTCCTATATTTTATTCCGACTTCTTCTTTTTTAAACACTTCATCATTTTTAAGATCAGACCATTTCACTTTTTTCTTATTTAAAAACAGATCAAGATCAACAAATCTATCACCATTATCTAAATATTCTGCACCCACTAATATCCCTTTTAAATTCTCTTTTTTTATAGTAGAATATAAAAATATTTCATATACTTCAACATGTCTAAAAATAGTTCCAGCATCAAGTCCCCAACCTTCTTTCAGAACCAATCCCAAATTTAGTATATCAATTAAAAACAACAATCTATTATAATGATATTTATATTGATCATATGAATCATATATTTTAATTTTATATTCATTCCATCCTGTTTTTGAAATACTTTCGTTAATATATTTAAAAATATTAACGTTTATTTGATTTAAAACATTATTCTTCAACATTGACGTGTAAATGGCTTTTTTATATAAATTATTAACCTTTATTTTTTTATTAACATTATGATCAGTTATTGTTATTACAGTACCACTATTTTTCGTTTCTAGAAATTTAAGAGCTTCTCCTTCTTGACCTTTAAAATCTTCCTTTATACTTTTAAAAAACTTCTCTATATCACCATAATTTCGCATTGTTATAAGCTCTGGACCTTTTCGTATTTTATCAATTAAATGACTAACATCATTATTAATAATATCTTCTAATATTCTATTCACATTTTCATTAATTATAAATATTCTTTTAGCATCTTCACAAGAAATAAATTTTTTGAATTTATCAGTAAGCATAACTATAGTACTACCTTCAACCGCTTTATCCAAAATTTTTTCAATATCAGTTGAATATTTTTCATCTAATTTTTCTTCAGAAAATATTCCATATTCTATTTTAAAATATTCAATCATTTTTTCGTATTCATTTGTAAACACTATTAAATTTCCTGGGCAATTTTTAAAAAATTTCATTCTTTCACCACCTTTAAATTCCTAATCTAAATTTCATTAACCTACTATCATCAGTTCCTCTTGGATATCTGAATCTTTGAACAATACTTAATTTAGGATAGATTAAATTTATCGATTTCAAACCATTATAAAAATTACTGCCTTTTTCAATTTCATCGTTATAATATGTATGTCCATACAAAATATAATCAAAATCATCAAAATCATTTCTTTTGAAAATATCTTTAACATCATGAACTATTAAAAATTTCTTATTTTCAATATCTGCCACTCCAAATTTTTCAATAACTATAATATCTTTAAATGTATCTGAAATAAATTTATAATCATCATGATTTCCAATAGCAATGATAATATTGTCACTATATTTCATTAATTCTAAAATAAATTTTTTAGCACTTTTCTTATAATCGTCTATTCTATCAGGATATAATTCTAATTTAATATTATCAACAATATCCCCCGTATGAATAATATAATCTGGTTTAATTTTTTTTATAAATTTTATTAATGCACCATGCGAAACTAATGGAGTATCTGTTATATGAAGCACTTTCACATCATTTAAAATAGATTCTACTCCATAGTAAACACGACATAATAATATATCAAATATCTTTTTTATATTCATATTTTCTCCTACTTTCCTATATAATAAAATGTTTATTTTTTGAATTTTGGTGTATATATATTATAGATAGTATTGTAATAACCTATAAGGAGGTAAAGCATGAAAAACTTATTTACAACAGAAACATGGACTGAAAAAATTACTGATTTTTCCAGTTTATCATTGGATATGCAAAATGAAATTGATGAAATTAAAAACATTCATAGTAATATACAACCTCTCATTTTAAAAATACCTTTTGAAAAAAATCACAATTTATCCGAAACATTTATTTTATCATTCGATTCATCCATATATATCCTTGAAACTTCAGAAAAAAAAGTAATAAGAACTGAATTAAAATACGCTGATATTAACTATATTGAATTAACAATAATTCTTCTAAATTCATCATTACTAATTAATAATGGATTAGTAAATAAAAAAATTTACTTCAATACAGCAAATGAAAACTACTTTCATACAATAATAAATAAAATTAGAAATTACCAAAACAATCAATATTTCAAAGATTTAAAATCATCAAAATTAGATTATTTAAAAGATATCAATTTAAAATTATTCAATTATTCAAAATTTGCAATGAAACGTCGTGAAGATATTATTGATACAGTATATCAATCAGCAAATAAAAAGCAAAATACACAAAGTAATCTAACAATTTTAAGTACTAATGAACTTATTTTTATAAAAGAAACTGATGAATTAAACAAACCAGATACCAGTTTATATGGCGGAACATGGTTGTATATTCCTATAAAAAAAATTGAAAACTTAAAAATTAAAAATAATAAAAACGAACTTTTATTTTCACTAATATTAAAGTTTAAGGACAATACCACTTATAAAATCATTTACACATATGAAACTAAAAGCTCATTTAAAGAATTTGATAAAGAAATTAAGAAATTATTATAAAACGCCATATTGAAAAAGAACTTTAAAAAATACTAATAGAATTATAACTAAAATTATAGGTCCTATCACTTTTAGCCAACTTCTTCTTATAATAATTTTACTTGATTGAAACTCAATATTATTTTCATTATTAAATGTAGCATAATATTCACGAGATAAATTATTATTATAGTGAGCATTAATTATTACATTTACAGTATCAACATACTGAAAAGGGCAATAAACCAAATTGCCCTTTATTTTTATTGGTATTTTATTTAAATAAAACATCTTTAAAAACATTTCTTCATCTTCAGATCTAATTTGCATTGCTTTAAACCACGAATATTTTCTTTTGAAATCTTGCATTTCCCACCTCAATATTAATAATTTAAATCAATCACATTCCCATTTTTTCTTTTTCTGCCATACAAATTAACCACTTTATACTCTTTATAAAACTCTTTTTTATTTAATAAATATTCTTCATCTAAAAAATCAAATTTCACTCTATTTTCCATGCTAATTATATCATCAATTATTAACTTTACTTTAGAATACTCATTCCTAAGAGTTTTAATATTCTCATCACTTATTTTCTCTTTTGAATTAATTAAAAATTCAATATTATTTTGAACTTTTAATTTTATATCCATAGAAACTTGAGCTCTTTTTAATTTTAAATATAAATTTAAAATTTTATAATTTATACCACCCATTCCTTTTACAGTTAATTCAATCTCTTTTAAAGCTTTGAAAAAATAAATTTTTTCATTACTACCAATTAATATTCTATTTGGAATTCTTTTTTTATTTTGCATATTTAAATCAGTATAAATTTCATAATATATATAAGAAACAATATATTTTACATCAAAATAGCATTTATTAGTTTTTCTTTCAGAAGCATTTTTCAAATCAAATAGTGCATATTCATATGCTTTTCTACTTAAATAAATTTCACTTCTTAAAACTAAAGCCATTGCAATTAAATCTTCTGACTTTGAATTTATAATTAAATCATTAGTAATTTCTTTTGATTTATCATATAGGTTAAAAGAATAATACATATTTCCTAAATAATAATTTTCAGTTTCATTTTTTATTTCAATATCATTTATATAAGCTAAAGCATCAATATCCATATAATCTTTTATAAGAATCATTTTAAAAATGTTTTTTAAAATGATTTCATCCTCAAAATTTTTATCATTAAAATAATTATTAAATTTCTCAATAATTGTTTTTTCATCACTTTCAAAATTACTAGCTATGAATTTATTACTCCATTTAATGAAATTATTAAAAACATATAATTTTGAATAAGAAAATTCATCAATATTCTTAAGCACATATAATAAATTCTTTAATGAATTTTTATAATCACTATATTTAAGAAGTAATTCGAAAATTTCTATAAATACCCAAGGATATTTATATTTCTCAATATCGTTTTTTTTCAATCTTTCTATAGAAGAAACTATTTTCGTTTTAATAAGTGATTTTTGTAATCTGTTTTTAGACAAAGGATTATTATCTTTTGTTTTACCAATTTTAAGATATTCAATAAAATATTTTTCTAATGAAGTCTCATTTTTATAATCAATAAAACGATTAATTTCTTTTCTATAAAAATTATCATTTTTAATAAACAATTTTGTTTGAAGATAATCAATTATAACAAATTCATTTTCTTTTGATTGAAATTTAAGATATAATTCCTTTGCTTCATCATATCTATCAAGAGCTAAAAAAGAACTCAATATAATAAAACTATTATTATCTTCGATTTCATTGAATAAATTAATAACTTCAAAATATTTATTATTTTTAAAATAAAGTAAACTTAATTTTTCCTTTGACTCTTTAATATTTGATTTTCCATATAATTTAATTGCTTTTACAATATCATTTTTATTATGGAAGAAACTTGCAGAAACATAATATTTAATATTATCATTATCTATAAATTTAACTAAATCATAAGCTTTTTGATACTCTCTTACCATTACATACATTTGAGCTAAAATATCTACATTACCAATTTTACGCACTTTTGAAATATAATTTACATCTCCATTTTTTTTAAACATTTTAAAATATATTTTAGTTTTTAATATTTCCTTCTTCATATTATATTTTTTTTCAACAATTTCCATATTTTCAAGAACATCAAGTGCATTATTTAACTTTTCTTCATTATATAATTTATTAGCTAATTCAAGTTTAAGTTTAAACACGTTAAATTTAAGAAGTCCAATATTTATACTACCTTCAAAATGATTACCATTTATTTGATAATCATTTAATAAATTTTCGCCTATTTCAATAGCATTTAGTAAATATATATTTTTATCCTCAAATTTATATTTTATAGATGCAAACTCAAATTCAATCATCCTTCTTTTTGTATCAATATTATTATATTCTAAACCCATCGTTTCCATTTTATTTGCTAATTCAATTTTTAATACATCATTTTCATTAATCAACAAACTGTTCTTATCAATAGATTTTTTCATAATATTTTTAATGTTTATAAACGATTTTGAATAATAAATAATCATAATTAATAATACAACAGTTACTGCAAACATTATACCTAAAAAAAACTGAAAATCTAAAATCGAAATCATTTTTCACCTCCAAATAAACTATATCTCAATAGTATCATAATTTTCATTATTTCTAATCATTTTTTAATAATCCATTTAATTTTCATTAATAATTTCAGTTTAGAATTATGTTTTTTGCAACATCATTATTAATTAAGTTATTAATAGGTATTAATGATTTCTATTTCTTTTGTTATATTTCCAGTTATTGCAATAATGCTAGTTCCAATTTTAATAATTACTGCTTTTATCGGGCTTTTCAAACTAATTTTTTAATTAGTTTGATTTATATTAATTCCTATGCTATAATATCTTGAGTTTTG
>Ga0209633_10005538_pt1 | contig 11052 bp, 10 predicted proteins | sample Cruoilmetagenom1_FD_187290 | JGI IMG/M metagenome (GOLD analysis project Ga0209633, IMG submission 187290) | Oil polluted marine microbial communities from Coal Oil Point, Santa Barbara, California, USA - Sample 1 (SPAdes) (version 2) | ecosystem: Environmental > Aquatic > Marine > Oil seeps ... | reverse complement strand
CATCGAGGCCGGTGACAAGTTTGGTCGCTCCGAGTTGGGTAAGGGCAAACGCGTGCAGGTCGAATTCGTCTCGGCCAACCCGACGGGTCCCTTGCATGTCGGCCATGGACGTGGTGCGGCCTATGGCGCAACCGTGGCTGATCTATTAGAGGCCGTCGGTTTCGATGTGCACCGTGAATACTACGTCAATGATGCCGGTCGGCAGATGGATATCCTGGCGACGTCAGTCTGGCTGCGCTATCTCGGCCTGTGCGGTGTCGAACTGACTTATCCTGGTGAACAGGATTTCCCGAGTAACGGTTACAAGGGTGACTATGTCTGGGACATCGCGGCGACCCTGCACCGTGAAAACGGCGATGCCATGCAGCATAGCTGGGAAGCGATCAGCGAAGGTATTCCCGCTGATGAACCTGATGGCGGCGACAAGGAAGCGCATATCGATGCCCTGATCAACAAGGCCAGGACGTTACTGCGTGATGATCAGTATCGACTGATCTTTGACCTTGGACTGAATTATATCCTTGATGATATTCGTAATGACCTGGAGCGTTTTGGCGTCACCTATGATGAATGGTATTTCGAGCGTTCCCTGACCGACAGCGGTGCGGTGATGAAGGCGCTGGAACGTCTGCAACACAGCGGTCATACCTATGAGAAGGGTGGCGCCATCTGGTTCAAGTCATCCGACTTCGGTGATGAAAAGGATCGCGTACTGGTGCGTGATAATGGCCAGTCCACTTATTTCGCCTCGGACATCGCCTATCACATGGACAAACTGGAACGGGGCTTTGAGCGGGTGATCGATATCTGGGGGGCGGATCATCACGGTTATGTCCCCCGCGTGAAGGCCGCACTGCAAGCACTGGGTGATGATCCGAAAAAACTCGATGTCCTATTGGTCCAGTTCGCCGTGCTCTACCGCGGCGGTGAGAAAATGCAAATGTCGACCCGCTCCGGTGAATTCGTTACCTTGCGTCAGTTGCGTAAAGAGGTTGGCAATGATGCGGCGCGTTTCTTTTATGTGATGCGTAAAGCCGAGCAACATCTGGATTTCGATCTGGACCTGGCCATGTCCCAGTCCAATGACAACCCCATGTACTACATCCAGTATGCCCACGCACGCGTCTGTAGTGTGTTTCGGCAGTTGGAAGAAAAAGGCCAGTCACACGATTCTCAAAACGGTGTGCAGCAACTCGACAAGCTCGATACCGAGCATGAGATGGCTCTGTTCAACAAGCTGGGGCGCTATCCCGAAATCCTTGAGGCCGCCGCACTCAATCACGAGCCCCATCAGCTGGTGCATTACCTGCGTGAGCTGGCAAATGATTTTCATACTTATTACAACGCCCACCAGTTCCTGGTGGACGATGCAGCGCTACGCGATGCCCGCCTGAGCCTGAACCTGGCCGTGCGTCAGGTGCTGGCCAATGGCCTGAAACTGCTCGGGGTCTCGGCACCGGAAAGTATGTAAACATACAGTGGCGAGGGTCGAGGAGATCACCTGGAACGGTGTACTTTGATATACTCTGAATACATAGAAGCTCGATAACTCGCTACTTATCACTCGAGCCTCGTTACTGGAAGTTAAATGCCGCGCGATTACGCCAAAAACAGCAAAAATAAGGAACGGGAGTCGATACCGGGCTGGGCCTGGATGTTCGGCGGCCTGACCATCGGTCTGTTTGTCGCCGGTCTGGTGTATCTCAATGAACACACGCCAAAACAAAAGCAGACACTCCTGACCAGTGCGGTGAAGCGCACTATCAAGGATGCGCAAAAGGTGCAGGTGGAAAAGAAAAATGGCAATGGTGATCAAAAGCGTCCGCGTTTTGATTTTTATACCATCCTGCCGGAACTGGAAGTCGCCATCCCGGAGCAGGAACTGCGCGCACCGAAAAGGCAATCTCCGGCTAGCAAATCTTCATCGCAAGCAGCGCAAACAAATGATTCCTTCACCCTGCAGGCCGGTTCGTTTCGCAAACTGGGACAGGCCGACAAACTCAAGGCCAGACTGGCCTTGCAAGGTGTGGTCGCCGATATCCAGACCGTAAGCATCAATGATGGCGACACCTGGCATCGGGTACGCATCGGCCCGAGCCATGATCTGAACCAACTCAACAAGACACGTAAACGCCTGAGCGATATTGGCGTTGCGACAATTGTCGTCAAAAATAAAAACTGAGCCATGCACTTTATCCTGCTGATCCTGTTGGTGCTGGGGGTTGTCTTTGGCCCACAACTCTGGGCGCAATACACCTTTAAGCGTTACAGCAAACCGCTTGAACGTATTCCCGGTACGGGGGGTGAACTGGCCGTTCACCTGTTAGAACGACTCAAGATGGATGGGGTCAAGGTCGAAAAGGCCGAACGCCAAGGTGACCACTATGATCCTGTTCGCAGGGTGGTGTGCCTGAGCCTGTCCAATCACGATGATAACTCTTTAACTGCTGTCGCTGTTGCGGCCCATGAAGTGGGCCATGCCATCCAGCATCATCGTGGTGAAGCCATGCTGCAATGGCGAACCCGTCTGGCGATGATCGCCATGGTGGTGCAGAAGATCGGCGCCGCCGCCATGATGGCCATGCCGCTGGTGATGGTGATCAGTCGGGCGCCGGTATCGGGCCTGTTTATGGCCGCCATCGGCATCGGCTCCATGTTACTGGCGACCCTTGTGCATCTGGTGACCCTGCCGGTGGAGATCGATGCCAGTTTTGGCAAGGCCCTGCCGGTGTTGAGGGAAGGACAATATATTCAGCCGCAGGACGAACCTGCCGTACGGCGAATCCTGCGCGCCGCCGCCTTGACCTATGTAGCGGCCTCCCTGGCCAGCCTGCTCAACCTGTGGCGCTGGTTTCGTATCCTGCGGCCATAATGAATTTGCACAAGTTCTGTGCTTTTTTGCGGTGAATTTGTATCGAGTTTGACCTGTATCACGGACTATTGACCGAAATGGTATTAACTTAGTGGGCCTTTAGGTATCATTGCGCATCTGGTTTTCAGGGCGAGTCTCGTGATATTGAGAGAGAAAATCAACATAAAATAAACAGAATTCTTTTTAGTGTGTTAGTCGGGAGTAGTAGAAATGAGCAGGAAACAAAAATTATTCGCATTACTGGCCGTGGCCGTAATGGGATTCTCAAGTGCAGCCAACGCAGAGCCTTTTAACCGCTATTTTTCAGCCCAGGGCGCGCTGGCCGATGTCGATGGCTATGACAGTGGTATCGCGGGTGTGGCCACCTATGGTATTCGTGTACCGGAAATGCACAAGAACTTTTCCGTCGAAACGGAATTTTCCATGACCTTTATCGAGCCGGAAGGCAAGGTTGTTGGTACAACCTTTGAAGTGTCTTATTTTACGCTGGCGGGCTACGGTGTTTATTCACATCCAGTGAGTGAAAAATTCCATGTCCGTGGCCGTCTGGGCTTGCTGTATGAGGATGTTGAAGTCAGTTCAGCCGCTGGCGGTAGTTCTGAAGATGATTTTGGCTTGAGCTTCGGTGCCGGTATTACCATTGGCTTGAGCAAGGAAAGCCGTTTTATTCTGGAATACACCGTGATTGAATCCGATATCAACCATATCTCGGCAGGTATGCAGTTCAAACTGTAAAACCTGTTTGAACCGAATAAAAAAGCCGACATCTGTCGGCTTTTTTGTTTGGAATCTCTCACCACCAAGTCTCCAAGACACCAAGAAAAATGAATAAACCAAAGAGGATGCAGAGGTCCAGGTAGAAAATGTTTTAATAATAACTCTGTGTACCTCTGTGGTTAAGCTTTTTAATCTTCGAGATAAGTATAGCCATGCAGCCCTGCTTCCAGTTCCGTTAGATATAGATCGCGCTGATCCTCATCCAGTTGGGCTGTGCCGATCTTGTCACGATAACGCTGTAACAGATCATCCACATTAAAGTTAACGTAGCGTAGGACATCATCGACGGTGTCGCCTTGCTGGGCTTCGCTGAGGTGATGGTCACCGTTTTCATCCAGCACAATATTGACCGAGTCGGTGTCGCCAAACAGGTTGTGCATGTCACCGAGGATCTCCTGATAGGCGCCGACCAGAAAAATACCGAGTAAATAAGGCTCGCCGTCATTGACGCTATGCAGGGGCAGACTGCTTTCGATACCTTCGCTGTCGACATAGTGATCGATGCGGCCGTCGGAGTCACAGGTGATATCTTCAAGTATTGCCCGACAAGTCGGTTCTTCGAGATGGCGATGCAGGGGGGCGATGGGAAAGATCTGGTCGATGGCCCACACATCGGGAATGGACTGGAAGATTGACAGGTTGCAAAAATATTTATCCGCCAAACGTTCGTTTAGTTCATCGAGGATTTCACGATGCACGCGCCTGGCCGGTTGCAACATGGTTTGTATCTTGCGAATAACGGCGTAATAGAGTTCTTCCGCCTCGGCGCGCTGGGCGAGATTTAACACGCCGTGGGTATACATACTATGCACCTCAGACAAGGCATGCTGGGCATCGTGATAAAGCTCAACCACGGCGCGCTCGGCGCTCGGTTGCAGCAGGCTTCGAAGACTTTGCCACAGATCGTGCAGGATCATCGGTGCATCATCGGCAGGTTGCTCGACCATGTGTGGGTTGGGTAGCTGGCCGGTTTCGATCACATTGGTGATCAGCATGGCGTGATGGGCGGTCATGGCCCGGCCCGACTCGGTGAAGATTTCGGGATGGGGCAGACTATGTTCCTCACAACTCTCCCGGATCACATGCACCACGTTGTTGGCGTATTCCTGCAAGCTGTAGTTGATTGAGCAAAAACTGCGTGAACGGGTGCCTTCATAATCCACGCCCAGACCACCACCCACATCGATGACCTTGATGGGCACGCCCATGTTGTGAAGTTCGCTATAGTAACGGGCGTATTCGCGAAAGCCGCGCTGGATATCGCGGATGTTGGCGACCTGCGAACCGAGATGACAATGCAGCATTTGCAAACTGTCGAGCATAACCACTTCACGCAGGCGTTCTACGGTCTTCAACAGCTGTGCGGCGGTCAGGCCAAATTTGGATTTGTCACCACCGGAGTTTTGCCACTTGCCCGCACCGATAGAAGCGAGGCGCATGCGTGCGCCGAGTAAGGGCTTCACGCCCAGGCTGTTGGCCTCCTCGATCACCAATTCCAGTTCGGAAGGTTTTTCCAGCACGATATAGATGCGATGACCGAGTTGACGGCCGATCAGGGCGAGACGGATATACTCCCGGTCCTTGTAGCCATTACAGACAATCACCCCATTGTTTTGTTCGACCAGGGCCAGCACCGCCATCAGCTCCGGTTTGCTACCGGCCTCCAGCCCGACACGACTGCCGCCGTGACCGATGATCTCCTGCACCACGGTATGTTGCTGGTTGACCTTGATGGGGTAAACCGCAGTGAAACGGCCTCGGTAATTATCGGCCCGCATGGCGGTCTTAAAGGCCCCGCACAGGCTGTCGACCCGATCATGCAGAATATTGGTAAAACGCACCAGCACCGGCAGGGTCAGGTTTTGATCCGCGAACTGTTTGACCAGCTCATGCAGGTCGATACCCGTCGCCGACATGTCACGCCGGGGCCAGGCGGCCAGATTGCCCTGTTCGTTGATGTCAAAATAACCGCCGCTCCAGTGGGCGAGGTTATAGGTGGCGCGGGCCTTGTCGAGGGTCCAGTCTGTCATTATGTCTTCATTGGCCTTGCATGGTTTCGGTGGAATTGGCGACAATATATAAGAATAGACCGAATTGGTATACATCCCCGGCATGGGGTCCGTTAATTTTGTTGGAGAGTGGTGATGGCATTGGGCGAAGACTGGTTTACCGAAGAGTGTGAAGAGCATGGTTCGGCCTTCTCTTTAAAGGTGAAACAAAAACTGCATGAAGAGCAGACCCCATTTCAAAAGATCGAGATCTACGACACCACCCGGTTCGGCAAGCTGATGATCATCGATGGTTTTACCATGGTCTCGACGCGGGATAACTTTCTTTATCATGAAATGATGAGCCACCCGGTGCTGTATACCCATCCCGCCCCGCAACGGGTGTTGATCATCGGCGGTGGCGATTGCGGTACCCTAAAGGAGGTGCTGAAACACCCGGAAGTGCAACTGGCCCAACAGATCGAGATCGACGAACGGGTCACCCGCCTGGCAGAGCAATACTTCCCCGAACTGTGTGAATCCAACGACGACCCGCGTGCCGAACTGCACTTTGTCGATGGCCTCAAGTGGGTGAATGAGGCCGAGCCCGGCAGCTATGATGTGATCATCGTCGACAGCACCGACCCGGTTGGTCCGGCCGAAGGCCTGTTCAATGAAGCCTTCTATCGCGACTGTTACCGAGCGCTGGGCGAGCAGGGCATCCTGGTACAGCAGAGCGAGTCACCCCTCTACCATGCGAAACTGATCAAGGTCATGCGTGAGGCCATGCGCAAAGCCGGTTTCGAACAATTTCGTACCATGGACTTTCCTCAACCGCTTTATCCGTCCGGTTGGTGGTCTGCGACCATGGCGGCCAGGCAGGGGGTATTGGATCAGTTTCGTGAGGCGGATAGCAAGAACAAACCGTTTGCCTCGCTTTATTATTGTAGTGAGAGGCATAAGGTGTCGATGGTGGAGGTGCCGTTGTTGGCGGAGGCCCTGGATTAAGTGTTTTATCCCCTCTCCCTCTGGGAGAGGGCTAGGGTGAGGGAAAGTTGATTACTCTTTTCTTTATAATTTGAATCGCTATCGCGATGCTGGATCTTAAGTCCGTTCTCGGATGGATGACCTGAGCGATAGCGAAGTAATGCCGAATGAAACCCGAAGGGGTTCTACGGTGCAGCCGAGAAACTTTTTTAAGCACAAAAAAGTTCCCAAAAAGTGCTCCCCCTAAGCTGGCGCAAACGTGTTTTCAGGTTTTGTATTCAAATTGATGCTCATCAACGGCACGTCGTGTGCCGGTGATGAGCAGCGCCGCGTCCATGCGGCGCACTTATTTTAAATTTTATGAATACAAAACCTGAAAACGCGCCAGCAAAGGGGGCGGGCCCCAGCAAATTGGCTGTCATGTTTATACAGAGTTAAAACATTCGGCGGATTACGCTTCGCTAATCCGCCCTACGTGCTCATGGGCAACCACCTGTTTAATGATGTGAGACATAGCTGCTCGTAATTGTTCAATTGCCATAGAAGGTGAATCCTTGAATGGAAAAACCTTAGCATTAGCGACTTGTTCCGGCAATATGGGAATGTGTACGAACCCGGCCCGAATATCGATATTTTTTGTTGCCGCCATATGGAGCATAGAATAAAGAATATGGTTGCAGGTATGTTGGCCTGCGTTGTTTGAGTGCCCAGCAGGTATATTGTTTTGGTTTAGCACAGCTGGTATCTCCTCATTGCCGGGAAGATTGACGGAGTATGCAGGTGGTGCATTTTTGTCAATCGGTTTACCCAAGAAAAAGTTTGTGGTAAAACGCTCGATGCGGATACGATTATAAGAGGGAGCTTGACCGGTAAATATACAAATTCCTGGATCGTGGTGTTTGATTATACCCTCTAACTGTTTAACCAAGTGTCTTTGACATGCTTCTGGCGATGTTTCGTCAGTTTCTATTAGTTCAAATTGAAGTCTGTGTGATATGTCTTTAAGTTCGCGAGGAAGATCCTCTATTAGAGACGCAACCGTACTACCTGATGCGTTTCCCAGTTCATTTGATCCCTCGAATCCTGTAATTAATATATTCATTGTATATGTATCATGAGGCATAACGTTTTAGCTAACCAGCAGGCGCGTCTTCTGCGCCTGTCTGGTTGAGCTTGTTGTTAGATTATTTTTCTGATTGGTAAATCATGCTAACTTCAAAAGTTGGTATTTCATCAATTTTTGTATTATTTGGATCTTTGCTATGAAACAATATATGTGTATTAGTCGTTAAAGTCATATTGCAATAATTATCCACATTAATTAAATGCAATTGTGCTTTGAACCCTTTCTCGAAAGAATTGATAAAAGCTCGTAGGGCGGATTAGCGAAGCGTAATCCGCCGTATGTTTAAAATTTAAACCTATTGTGTATGAGATTACTCTTGCAGAGAGTGTGGATCAATCCCCCTTTGCTGGCACAAACGTGTTTTGATGTTTTGCTTTCTTGAAAATATAAAATAGGAGGCAGCAAGGATGCTGCCGTGTGAAACAGCCGGGCCAAGGAAGGCCCGTCTGCGAACCTCTACAAGAAAGCCAAACATCAAAACACGTTTGTGCCAGCTTAGGGGGAGCACTTTTTGGTTTCTTTTGTGTGCTTTGTATAGACTGGGTACATGGTTTACAAAAAAAACTCGGCTGCACCGTAGAACCCCTTCGGGTTTCATTCGGCATTACTTCGCTATCGCTCAGGTCATCCATCCGAGAACGGACTTAATATTCAGTTCACGTTAGCGACTCAAATTAAGAGGTAGTAGTTACATCACGAGATTGCTTCGTCGCAAAAAACGCTTCTCGCAATGAAAAAAACTACCCTGACTTCTTCCCAATCTTCCCAATCTTCCCCTCTGCCCCCGACAATAAATTCTGAATATTACTCTTATGTCGCCAGAACAGGATGATGGTCATGAGCGTAGTGAGAACGATCAATACATTGTCGCCCATGATCAACCAGACGTAGACCGGTGCAAGGGCGGTGGCGATGAGGGCGGAGAGGGAGGAGATCTTGAGGCCTTTGGCGACCAGCAGCCAGGTGAGTCCGGTGGCAACGCCGACCCACCAGTTAAGACCAAACAATACCCCGAGCATGGTGGCGACGCCTTTGCCGCCTTTGAAGCCGAAGAAGACCGGGAACAGGTGGCCGAGGAAGGCGGCGAGGCCGACCAGGCCGAGGATCAGCGGCTCCTGGGTGAAGGCCTTGGCGATGAGGACGGGCAGCAGGCCTTTTAGCATGTCGCCGAACAGGGTGATGGCGGCGGCTTTTTTGCCGCCGACGCGCAGTACATTGGTGGCGCCGGGGTTGCCTGAGCCTTCGCTGCGGGGGTCGGGTAAGCCCATGAGTTTGCAGACAATTATGGCGGTGGACACGGAGCCCAGCAGGTAGGCGAGGAGGATCAGGGCGGTGTCGAGCACGGTGTTCGGTTCTCTCTATATTATATGGAGGTGAGGGAATTATAGGGGCAGGGGTGGGGGGGCTGTCCAGTGGGGTGTTCAGGAATGGGCAGTTTCCCGTATCATTAGCGGCTTCATTACGATCAGGCAGACAGCAGACTAAAACCCATTATGGATATTATTTACCTCAACGACCTGCGCATCGAGACCATTATCGGGATTTTCGATTGGGAGCGGAAGATTAAACAGACCATCAGTTTCGACATCGAGATGGCGACGGATATTCGCCAGGCGGCGGCTTCGGATCACATCGACGACACGCTGGATTACAAGGCCGTTTCCAAGCGCTTGATCGATTTTGTTGAAAAGAGTGAATTTCAGCTGGTGGAAACCCTGGCTGAACGTATCACCGAGATCATTATTAACGAATTTAATGTGCCCTGGGTGAAGCTGCGCCTCAACAAGCAGGGCGCCATCCGTGGTGCGCGGGATGTTGGGGTGTTGATTGAACGTGGTACGAAACAGTAAAAAAATGAACCACCAAGACGCCAAGACACCAAGTAAACTTATTAAAATATATTTTTTTACCTTGGTGTCTTGGCGTCTTGGTGGTGAGAAATAAAGAAGAACTTTGCAGGAAAGAGAAAAGACCACCATGCATCGCGTCTATATCAGTATCGGCAGTAACATCGAACCGGCCCGCCATGTGCGTCTGGCCGTTACTGCCTTGCATGAATATTACGGCGAGTTGGCGATCTCCAGTGTCTATGAGAGTGAGTCAGTCGGTTTTGCCGGCGACAACTTTTATAATCTGGTGGTGGGGCTGGATACCGAGCAGGAAGTCAACGAGGCCAATCGTATCCTGCATGAGATTGAGGACCGTTATGGCCGTGAACGCAGCGGGCCGCGTTTTTCGGCGCGAACCATCGACCTTGATCTGTTGATGTACGATGACCTCGTCCTGCAACAGGACAAGCTGGTTTTGCCTCGCGAAGAAATCCTGCAAAATGCCTTTGTGCTCTGGCCACTGGCGGAAATTGCGCCCGATTTAACACATCCAATTGAACAAAAAGCGATGTCGGTGTTATGGGAAGCGTTTGATAAGAGCAGGCAACAGTTAACACCTATCGAGTTCGATTGGTATTAATCAGCTCTTGAGTGAACGCCCACCATCCAGGGTCAGCACCTGACCGCTCATATAACCCGCATCCTTGATCAGATACAGGATCGCCCTGGCGATGTCGTGTGGCTCGCCTTTTCGTTTCAGGACGGTGCGGGAGATGATGCGTTGTTTGGTGACCTGGTCAAGGTTCTCGGGCCACATGATCGCGCCGGGGGCGACGGCATTGACGCGGACATCGGGGCCGAGTTCAACGGCCAGGGCCTTGGTCAGCATCACCAGCCCGGCCTTGGCGGCACTGTACACCGGGTGGGCCTTGAGTGGCCGGTCGGCATGCACATCGACAATGTTCACAATGCAGCCCTGCTGTTTGGCGAGATAGGGCGCGGCAGCCTGGGAGAGAAAAAACGGCGCCTTGAGGTTGCTGCCCATCAGGTCTTCCCACTGGTCTTCGGTGACTGAACCGAGCTGGGTGGGATAAAAGCTGGAGGCATTGTTGATCAGCACATCCAGCTGACCAAGGGAGTCGATGGCCTGGGTGACAATGGTCGGCATGCAATTGATAGAGAGCAGATCAGCCTGTACCAGGATGACCGAGTCGGCCCGTTGTTGGTTGAGTTCCTTTTGCAGGGCCTGGGCGGCCTTGCGGGAATGGCGGTAGTGCAGTACCAGTCGCATGCCTTCTGCGTGCAGGGTGCGGGCGGTTTCTGCGCCGATGCGGTGGGCCGAGCCGGTTATTAATGCGACTTTGTCCGTCAGCATAGTGTGGTATCCTCGCCGTTTTCGTGAATCAGGGCGCACACTTTAACGTAAAATGTCTGTGCCCGCCCATGATACTCTGGATTCAATTTAAATAGGAG
>Ga0209633_10005537_pt1 | contig 11053 bp, 13 predicted proteins | sample Cruoilmetagenom1_FD_187290 | JGI IMG/M metagenome (GOLD analysis project Ga0209633, IMG submission 187290) | Oil polluted marine microbial communities from Coal Oil Point, Santa Barbara, California, USA - Sample 1 (SPAdes) (version 2) | ecosystem: Environmental > Aquatic > Marine > Oil seeps ... | reverse complement strand
ATATCAGTAAAAACCCACCCTGCTCTTGCGAGAATCTTTTATCTTCATCCGTGGCAATATTAAGGTATTTCGCGCCAAATGACTCAACAAAAGCACGCTGGGAATCACCTTCTTCGCGACGGCCAAGAACACTTACGCCATAGCCCTCGACCATCAGCAGTAAGGCCGCTAATATACCAATCGGACCGTGTCCTGCCACCAGGGTATTCTCCTGCTTCTCGCGAAACGAACAGGCGCCATTGAAGCACACCCGTCCCATTAACCTGGCGGCCACCTCATAGGCCTTTGCCGAAACACTCATCGGCTCCGCCAACACACCCATATTTTCTATGTCTTCAGGCACACGAATGAGATATTCCGGCTTATCGGTAAAATACTTTGTAAAAAAGCCATGAACCTTGTGGATACCGCGCTCTGTGTACCTACCTGTATAGCAATAATCGACGTGTCCTGTCCGGCAGGCATTACACTCACCGCACCCGCGGCGCACCAATACGGTTACCAAATCACCCGGTTGTAAATCGGTACCGGCTTCATCACCGACACTCTCAACCCTGCCCAGACATTCATGTCCCAGAACCAGAAAATCTTCACCCGGCGGAACATCCGGGATACCTCTACGAATAATCTCCCTGTCGGTTCCGCACAATCCGCAACGAACAGTCTTAACCAGTACTTCATTGGTCCTTGGCGTCGGTTTGGGAATATCAATCAACTCGACCGCTGTTGAATTTTTGCGTAACGCAATTGCCTTCATAGCTTAATACTCCTATCGGATGCTATTCGGGTCCCAGCAAAACGATTATTGCTTCTTCCTTCACAAAACATTCAATTCTCTCGGTAATCCGGTTCCTGATACGCCTGAAAATCTCAAGTACATCTTCTTCATCTCCGGTTGCGTATGCGGGATCGTCAAAAGGCCAGTGAAACTGTTCGCCGGATTGACCGATAAAAACCGGACATGGATTATGTTCCGAGTTGTCGCATACAGTTACCACATAATCAAACCTTTGGCCGGCGAATTCATCTACACGTTTGCTTCTCTGGCCGGATATATCAATACCCAACTCTGACATAACTTTAACAGCGTTGGGGCTGAGTCCACTTGCCACAGTGCCGGCACTATAAACATCGTATTTGCAGGACGCTATGGCACGTAAAAAACCTTCAGCCATCTGCGATCGGCATGAGTTGCCGACACAAAGAAACAAAACTCGCTTCTTATCAGTCATTTTACCCTGATACCTCTCTGCGTCCATCGCATTTTTTCTCATCGATTTTTACAATGTTCCGCAACACCATTTTGAAATTCTTTTTAGCCCACCATCTCTGCCAAATCGTCATCGACATTAGCGATTCCGCCTATTCCGAAGTTTTTTACCAGGACACTGACGACCGTAGGCGAGAGAAATGCCGGCAGTGTCGGGCCGAGGTGGATATTTTTTACTCCAAGATGAAGCAGTGCCAGCAACACAGCCACTGCTTTTTGCTCGTACCATGCGATATTGTAAGCGATCGGCAGATCGTTGATATCTTCAAGCCCAAATGCTTCTTTCAGTTTCAGAGCGATTACCACAAGAGAATAACTATCATTACACTGGCCTGCATCGAGAATCCGCGGAATCCCGCCAATATCACCGAGGTCCAATTTATTGTAACGATATTTAGCGCAACCGGCCGTCAGGATAACGGTATCTTTCGGGAGCTTTTCAGCGAATTCCGTGTAATAGCTTCTGCCTTTTTGGCGACCGTCGCAACCGGCCATCACAACGAATTTTTTGATTGCGCCTGATTTGACGGCATCGACTACCTTATCCGCCAGGGCCAGCACCTGGTTATGAGCAAATCCGCCGACAATTTTACCGGTCTCAATTTCCGTAGGCGATTGACAACTCTTAGCCATTTCGATTGCTTCCGAAAAATCCTTTACGCCGCCGGCTTTTCTGTCCGCGATGTGCCTAACGCCTGGAAAGGCAACGTTTCCGGTGGTGAAAACTCTGTCTTTATATGAATCCTTTGGTGGGACAAGGCAGTTAGTCGTCATTAGAATCGGACCATTGAAGGTATCGAACTCTTTGTTTTGGAGCCACCACGCGTTTCCGTAGTTGCCAACAAAGTGATCGTATTTCTTGAAAGCGGGATAGCAGTTCGCCGGAAGCATCTCGCCGTGAGTATAAACATCGATGCCGGTGCCTTCGGTCTGTTTCAGAAGTTCTTCCATATCTTTCAAGTCGTGGCCTGAAATAAGAATACCGGGATTTTTGCCAACGCCGATATTTACTTCGGAAATTTCAGGATTACCATAGGTCTCTGTGTTTGCCTTGTCCAGAATGGCCATTCCATTGACGGCCGCTTCACCGGCCTTGAGGACTTTGGCAATCATTTTCCCGACAATGAGGTCTTTAGTGGTCGATGCCATTCCTTCCACAAGATAATCAAAAACGGATTGATCTTCGAAACCGAGGACCGCCGCGTGATCGGCGTAAGCCGCAACGCCTTTTAGTCCATAGATAAGAAGCTCACGCAATGAACGGATATCTTCGTTTTCTGTGGCGAGAACGCCGACTGTTTCAGCTTTTTTCAGGAATTCATCTTTAGTTTCTGCGTTCCAGACGGCTGAGTCGTGCAAATCGCCGGAAACGTTGTATTTGTTTTTGACTTCGTCACGAAGAACTAATCCCTGCTTGATGATATCGATAAGACGATCATCATCGAAACTAACATTTGTAATCGTTGTAAAGAGTGCTTTCGCGACATAATGTCCGACTTCCTTGTCAACCGTTCCGGCCTTTTCCGCAACTACGGAAATTCCTTTTACCGTGTGGATTAAAAGGTCCTGGAGATTCGCGGTGTCTCCTTTCTTGCCGCAAATACCATTAACAGTACATCCCTGATTTTTCAACGTTTCCTGACATTGATAACAAAACATAGTTATTTCCCTTTCAGTTATTTATAATGGTGCAATACATCGCACTCTACTTTTTTTTCATTTATTATTCAACAAATCTTTCAGTGTTATTTTTCCGAAATAGTCATCCACTTTTTTCTGCAATCGGCGTAATACGATACTGACCGGGCAGTTCGGCTGACGAGGGCAATTATCGTATTTGTCCGTACACCGATTGACGGTTATATTACCCTGCATTGCCTGAATTACATCCCGCATAGTTATCCGCTCCGGCTCCCGGCAGAGCCGATACCCGCCGGCAGGCCCCATCGCGCTTTCCACCAGACCGGCACCCTGTAGTTTCTGCAATATCTTGCATGCGAACTGGTACGACACATCTTCCTGCCGGGCCAACATCCGTACCGACACTGCCTTTTGCCCATAGTTGCCAGCCAGATTGCACATCATCCGCAACGCGTAATCCGTATTTTTACGAAGAACATTCATCCAAATCCTACCAAAACAGACTATCAAAAAATGATAATCACCATATAGGATAATAATAGTCCTATATATACCTTTTGTCAAACGAAAAAAAGGATTTTTTTCAATTTTTTTACCCGCACTTCTTTCGGACACATAAGTATGTTATATACAAACAGTTACAACGACGACAGTTAATATTTATGCCGACACAAGCACTTTTTTTAAAAAAAATAAAGATAATGATTTGACGTTTCGATATTTTAGTATATATTAACATAATAATATACTGATATTAAAAGAGAGTAACCGTTCGTGCTTCTTACAGATTGCTTTCTTTCGCCCTTTCGGCTGTGCTCAGGGCAGGCTCTTTCAGGGCGAATAAAGAGACGAATCCCCCGATTTCACATCGGGGGCTACTAACAAACCCGCGAACGGTTACGAAAAAGAGAGGTTCGGTATGGTTGAGACAATGAAAATGGAAACTGCCGAGCATGTGGCGGAAGTATTGAAGGCTATAGCCCATCCTGTACGGTTACAGATAGTTGCTCTGCTGGAGAATGGGGAGATGTGCGTAAATGAAATTGTTGCCGCTCTGGGAGCGAAGCACGCCATTACCAGTCAGCAGTTAAATATGATGAAGGCCAGGGGGGTATTGGCTTGCCGGCGGGATGGAGCGAAGTCTTATTATCGAATACAGAACCCACAAGTAATCAGGCTGTTGCAATGTATTTATGATCACTGCCAACAAACGAAGTAAAAACCTGAATTACGGAGAACAAATATTATGATTAAATTTGCGGTAATAATAATAATTGGCGGGATATTGGGGGCGCTGATGGGCCACTATGGCAAATGTACATCAGGAAGTTGTCCCCTAACGGCTAATCCGTATCGTGGAGCGATTTATGGCATATTGATGGCTACTTTACTGGTTTTCGCACTGTCGAAAACCGATTCCAGTAAGTTGCCATCGAACAAGAGAAAGGAAAATTCAATGGTTCTTCAGTTGGAAAAAGAAGTGGATTTCAAAAATCAGGTTCTGGAAAGTAGTGATGTCTGTCTGGTGGATTTTTTCTCACATAGCTGTCCGCCATGCAGAATGCTTGAGCCGACTATCAAGCAGTTGGGACAAGAGTACGACGGCAAAGCGAAAATCATTCAGGTCAATCTGGATCAGGTGCCGGAGTTGGCTCGTCAGTTTGGTATTAACGCGATACCAGCGGTTATATTTTTCAAAAACGGCAAGGAAGTGCAAAGAATTGTTGGCCTGCGTTCGAAAGCCGAGTATAGCCAACTATTGGACAGTTTAATCGACACAGATGGTCAATGAACTTAATACACAATAAGGAGATTATTAAGATGCCCTGGATCAAGCAGGATATGTGTGCCGGTTGTGGAATTTGTGTTGAATATTGTCCGACAGGCGCTATTCGACAGGAAAAACCGGAGAGGTTCTATCTAATCGATGATGATAAATGTATCCGGTGCGGCAAATGCCATACTGTCTGCCCAAAAAATGCCGTCAGACACGACAGCGAGAAAATTCCAGAACTGGTAGAACAGAATATGGCCAAAACCTCGGTTTTGTTGAAAAATTATGACAAGCCGGATGAACAGCGCGAATTCATTGATCGAATGGTCAGGCACTATTTAATGCAACGAAAAGTAGCGGATATTACCGTAGAGCAATTGGGAGTTCTAAAGACTAATCTGCGTTCAGGTAGTAATGCAACCAATAAGAATAGTTGATAAACAGAAAGGAATATATTGTGGAAAAAGATGGACTATTGTATGAGACAGAAACCTTGAGACCAATTCATGAGTTTATAGAAAACATAAAGCAGAATGCGTCTCGATTTAATTATCACATTCGGCATATCCATAATTTGCGAGAGGAATATCAAGACAAAGGTATTGACCTGGATGATGATTTCGAGATATACCAGATTGTAGTGTGTTCTTTCAATTATAAAGGCCTGCAAAAAAACATTAGACGATGTGCGGTACTGTTAGCGCCCAAGCAAATTGTAACCTTCAGAGAAACAGGAAAAACCATTGTAAATTACCTGCCGTTTCACAATTCATTTATTCAGCAGGCATTGCCTGAAGATAACGATTTTGCGGAAAACCAGAGTAGAGCATGCCAACAAATAATCCAGTTGATCGAAACCGCGATTTAAGCTTTGGGTAAATGTACAAAAAATAACAATTTCATAATAAGCAAATATATCAGAAAGAGTACGTTGAATATGAAAAAAACATATAAAATTAAAGTTGCTTCTTTGCCGACAATAAAGGGTATAGGCTTGTTTGTGCTGATAATGTCATTACTATCCGTAGGCACAGCTAATCAATTGTCCGCGGCAGACAACGAAAAGGACACTTTGTTACATAAAGACGATTCATTTTCATTGGGAAAATATTATTCACTGGAGAAAGAGGGTTTTCAGCTTTTCGCCTCTCCCGACGGAAAGGAAAAGTTGACTCTCGGTGGAAATGTTATCGCACGATACGCCTTTTGGGACTGGTTCGAAACCAATAAAGGCACTAATACGAATAATGACTATAGTTTTGGTTTTCAGCGAACTCGCTTAAACCTGAAATATACTTCGGAAGATATGAAATTTTTCCTTCAGCCGCAGTATGTTCACATGTTTAATTTGCCCGACGATGCTGTTTCAGACAAAACCGGCCCTTTTGGCATGGGCGGTTTATATTATCTTCATAATCCGGAAGAAAACCCTTATGATTTTGGTATCCACCAGGCTTATATTCAGTTCAGGAATCTCTTTGACACGGATATGTTCTTTAAGGGTGGCAGATTTGAATACAGTGACGGTTTGGAAGTACGAGATAAAAAAGATGGAAAGAAATTTAATATCCTGAAGAATATGCGCCTTGCGGACAGGATGATTAGCCCATTCGGATGGTCGGCTTTTGGCAGAAGTTTCGATGGGGCTATGGCTGGATGGGATGATGATAAATTTAATTTGACCACTTCTTTTTTCTACCCCACTCAGGGAGGCTGGGAAAAGGATATTGACGAAACCATCGACGACATCAGAATTACCACTGCTACATTGACAGCTAAAAAGGGTTCGTTGGTTCCTGATACTGAATTCGCCGCGTTTTTCTACAATTACGATGACAAACGAGATTGTACCCAGCGGCCTGATAATGTGTGTTCAACATGTTCTCATGCTGATATAGATATACAAATGTATGGTGGACACATATTAGGTATATATGATTGGGGTCCGGGCCAATTGGATACCCTGTTATGGGGAGGTGAACAATTCGGCGATTGGTATGAATTGGACCATGAAGCTTACGCAATTGCCGGCGAAATCGGCTATCAGTTCACAAAAACGCCATGGAAACCCTGGCTCAGAACAGGATATTTCATAGGTTCCGGAGACGACAATGCCAATGATGGCGATCACCAGACCTTTTTTCAGATGGCTCCCGGAACGAGAAAATATCAATTATACCCTTATTATGACCTGCAGAACAACAGAGATTTTTTTGTACAACTGATTACCAAACCAGGCAAAAAACTTACTACAAGAATGGATTATCATATTGTTAAGCTGGATGAAAGTGCGGACAGATGGTATATGGGAACCGGACCAACACAGAAAAGAGGGCAAATTTCCGGTTATATCCCTCGACCATCCGGAGGACATGATGCTTTATCTCAGGAAGCAAGTATTATGTTGAACTACGCATTGAGCCCAAATTTCAATCTCGTGGCATTCTATAGCCATGTGTGGGGCGAAGGCGTGGTGAAAAACGTATATGAAAATGAAAATGAAGCTGACTATATTTCAATGGAAATGCAATTCAGATTTTAGATTAATAATTGGTATTTTGTTAATAATTTTGTAAGAAATAGTAAAAAAGATGCAATCGTCAAAAATCCGAAAAACGCTGCAAAAACAACAGCAACGCTCCAAAATCGAGAGGGTAAAGTACTTTTGACGCTGGCGTCAAAAAAACGTAACCGTTCACGGGTTTGTTAGTAGCCCCCGATGTAAAATCGGGGGATTCTTCTCTTTATTCGCCCTGAAAGGGCAAAATAGACTAACCCAGGGCAACGCCTTGGGCGACGAAGCAAGCAAACATCTTAAGCCCTGAAAGGGCGAAATAAAGTCCGCCACAGGCGGATAAAAAGTGTGAACGGTTACAAAAAAACTATATAATATGTACCACCATTAGAAAGGAAGTTAATAGTATGCCTGGTCAACAAAATAATCGTCAGAACAAATCCGCTGAAAGGCTGCCGGCAAAATATATCCTTCGCTGGTTTTCACCTCGCTGGTTTATCTTTATTATGGGGACAGGAGCACTGGCAAACGTGTTTCAATTATTGTCCGGTGGAAAACCCGGCTTCCTGCATACCCTGGCGCTTTTGTTTTTGGTTCTTGCAATTGGGGTATTCCCTATAGCGCTGTTTTTTATTGTGATTAGGTTCTTTGTTGGTTTAGATTGTATTCTGAAAGAGTGGCGACATTCGAGTTTGATACAGTTTTATTCGGCTGTTTTTATCGCCGCAGCAGTATGTGCTACCGGTTTGCTGAATATTCCTGTGTCGTTTATTCCCACGGGCACTGCCTTCAGCTTAGCACTGGTTTTTTGGTGGATTGCTCTGGTACTCGGTTTGTTTTTTGCCATATTTACTTCTTTTAAGATTATGATCGGTAATCATGCCGAACCACGACGTGCGCTTGGGTTTTGGTTTTTGCCTCCGGTCGGTCTTTTTGTAGTAGTGTTTGCCGGTAATTTTCTGGCAATGCATATTCAGAGTGTATCGTATGCGAAGTGGATTTTATTTCTGAACACTTTTATTTTGGGTGCGGCCATCCCGATGACGGTTGTTATATTTACCGTTGTTTTGTTTCGTGCGCTCTTTTATAATTTTCCGCGGAAAGATGTTGCGCCAAGTTTTATGATAGGAGTCGCTCCGATTGGCGTGTCCATTGTGGCAATCAATACCTACTTGCCACTGCTGAAAAAATTAGCCCTGCCGGAATTGATCAGTGTTGAAGCTCTCGCTCCGCTGGTGAAGCTTGTTTCTCTGTTACTTTGGGGATTTGGGTTGTGGTGGCTGCTTATTGCCATTATGGCCATAACCTATTATTTCATAAAACAGGGAGTTCCTGTAACACTTGGATATTGGGCATTCATATTTCCACCGGCGGCTTATACAATTGCTACGTTGATTCTCGCCAAAAGCCTGAATATGCCGTTTATGAAATATTTTGCTGTTGTGATGGCGACCGTTTTGGCAGCCGCATGGACTGTAAATTTAATCCTCACCGTCAGGGGAATGATAAACAGAACTATTTTTGATGTCTCTCCCACATTTAAGGGCGACATTCCATATCTCTAACTTGTCTCTAACAACGAAACGAAGGTGAAATTGTGGAAAAAAAACTTACGTTTATGAAAGGTGAAGAGTTTGTACGAAAAATTCTCTTGGGAGAAAGAGACTTTTCTGATATAAATCTGGAGCAGGATTTCAATTTATGTGGTTATGAAAAATTCGAAGAAATGCAAAAGTACCTTAAAAACACCGATCTTGAGGAAAACCCGGTGATCGTTGAAAACTCCGTGTTCAGACGATTGGACGCTGATGAGTTATATCTGCCTTTTTTAAGAGCTAACAACACGAGTTTTAAACATGCAGCGTTTATGGGAGCTGACTTAAAAGGTTCTCAATTTGAAAATACTAATTTTCGTTATGCACGATTAGCCAAGGCAAATATGATGGATTCCAATCTTAAAAATGCGGATTTACAATTAGCAGATTTAAATCTTGCTTCGTTGATAAATACGATTTTGACTGGAGCAGATTTTTCCGGAGCAGATTTGCAATACACTAATATGCAGAAAGCGGATATAAAAGGTATAAAGAATTTGGAACTGGCACGATTTGTGGAGACAGTAAATTTTCAATTTGCTGATTTAACCGAAAAAGAAAAAAGTATTATTCGAAATGAATTGTGGGCTCAACAGAGCAAAAAAAGAAGGTTGTTTGGGGGAGCCGGTTAATAATAGTTACGATTATCGATACAACTTATATAATAATTGATATATTAAGCAGGAGTTATAACAATGCCGATATTCGAGTACAAATGCAAAAAATGTGGTCACGTAATGGAATTCCTGGAAAAATCCGCCAATGCCTCTAAACACGTTTGTGAAAAGTGTAAGGAGTCATCATTAGAGAGAATACTATCAACTTTCTCCACGGGGCAAGACAGTGGTTCTGCATCGCAGGGCAATGATTCCTGCCCCACAGGAACATGTCCGTTTTCGTAAAAATGAAAGGTGCGGTATGGAGTTATTCGAAAACAGTCTGTCAAGACAGGCATCACAGCCGGCAACAACATCGATGAGTGGCATAAGTGAGACACCACTCGGGTCGCCCGTTGAATATGGCGGCAGCAAAGAAACATTAAACCCGGAAGAAATGTTGGTTGCATCTGTCAACAGTTGTATTATGCTGGTTTTCTATCACTTTGCGGCAAAATTTAATGTAGATATTTCATCATACACATCTCATGCCGAGGGCAAAGTCGAGAAGACCAAAGACGGACTTATATTCACCAGTATTAATGTCAGAGCAAAAATAAGCTTGAGTTCGAATCGGCCAACTGATGAAGTCAAAAAAGTCGCTCAGCTTGCCGAAAAATATTGTTTGGTCTCTAATTCATTAACGTGTCCTGTGCAATACGATGTGGAAGTCGAATAATCCCGATATAGGCAATCAATACACAGGAGGCAAACAATGGATTTAAAACAATCCATAACAAACACATCCATTAAACACTACAAACTCATAACGATATTGATGGTTGTGTTCACCCTGGCACTTGGCGCGATGATTCCTTTGATACGGGTGGACACCGACCCGGAGAACATGCTTTCTGAAGATGAAGCGGTTCGGGTCTTTCACCACCTTGCCAAAAAGACTTTCGCACTGAGCGATATTGTGGTTCTCGGCATCGTCAATAACAAAGATGAAAACGGAGTGTTCAATCCGGCCTCTCTCGAAAGAGTTTATGAGTTGACTCAGTTCGCCCTGGAGGAATTGCAGTGGGAAGACCCCCAGAATACCGGCCGATATATCGGTGTCAAAAAAATCGATCTGCTCGCCCCATCGAGAGTCGATAATATCGAACAGGGCGATCCGGGCGAGATAAAATTCGAATGGCTGATGGCCAACCCGCCTTCAAGCAGGGAAGGGGCTTTGGCAATCCGCGATAAGGCACTTTCCAATCCGTTGCTCAGGGGTACCCTTGTCAGCGAAGACGGCAAAGCGATCTGCTTATATCTGCCGTTGACAAGCAAGGATTTGAGCTATCGGGTCTATAGTGCTCTGAAAGAAAAAACAGCGGAATTTTCCGGCGATGAGCAATATTATATCACAGGCCTGCCGGTTGCAGAAGATACCTTCGGCGTTGAAATGTTCATTCAGATGGCGGTGTCGGCGCCGATGGCGATGGCGGTGATTTTTATACTGATGCTGTTTTTTTTCCGCAAATTGGTATTGGTTATCTCGCCGTTGATTGTTGCGGTGGTTACGGTAATCTCGACGATGGGACTGTTAATCGGATTTGGTTATCCGGTCCATATAATGAGTTCGATGATCCCGATATTTCTGATGCCTATCGC
>Ga0209633_10005536_pt1 | contig 11054 bp, 11 predicted proteins | sample Cruoilmetagenom1_FD_187290 | JGI IMG/M metagenome (GOLD analysis project Ga0209633, IMG submission 187290) | Oil polluted marine microbial communities from Coal Oil Point, Santa Barbara, California, USA - Sample 1 (SPAdes) (version 2) | ecosystem: Environmental > Aquatic > Marine > Oil seeps ... | reverse complement strand
GCGGGCGCCGCCGGTTCCTGTTCGCTTGCGCGGCTCACAATAAAAAACGTCTGCTTCGGCCATGGGGCTCGCATCCTCAATGCAAAAACAGCCGCGAGCGTGGGCGTCGGGCCCTCACAGCGGCTACAAAGTCCTGAATGAGCGGCGGTCTATAGAGGAAAGCCCGCCCCCGCGCAAGCGGCCAAAACGCGGTTTTTCGGGCCTTTCCAGCCCCTTTGGCGCGGGTTGGCCGGCGCGCGCGGCCGGCCCTGCGGCAGCGGGCTCTATGGCCAAAAAGAAGTCGATATATTCCAAGGACTTCCGTCCGCCGCTTCGAAGCTTACCGTCTAGGGCGCAGCCCATCGACCGGATGCGCTATCTGGCGATGTGGTCATTCAACCGCTAACCGGCTTATGGCTGAGGCGCCCGCTTACGCCCTGATCGGCTTCGCAGCTTTGCAAAGCGCCATCACGCAAAAAGCTAACGGTTCTAGAACTGAAGCTTCTCCTCTGGAAAAGCAAAAAGGCGGATCGCAGCCCACCTGCAAACCCGCTTCAAGCTCTTTTAGCGAGGCCAAGGCGGGGGAGAAATCTCCCGCCGAAGCCAATTAATCTAGGCGAAAATCTCTATAAAATCAATAATATTGGGCGATGTAGCGCCGGGGCGATTAAAGCAAGTTCCATTGTCCATGCGCGTTACATGATAAAAATACGTTCCATGACCCAAGCACCTTCCCCGGTCGTCTCACAGTTCCACCATGACGCTTGTATCGTATGGTTTAACGTATTAATACATTGAAACAGCAAGCAACGGCTATCGCCGCGTAGGGCGGGCTTCAGCCCTCCAAGCAAGCCTCGCAACTGAAGGCCGGTTTCGCTCGCCGACTGCCGGAGCGTTCGAAGAGTGGAGCGCGCAAGCGTGAGCGCGACGTCTGGCTGCGTGGTATTGGGAGCATTGCATAAAAGATGATGACGATCTTGCGCGGCATACTGACTATATTCATTGGAACCCGGTCAACCATGGGCTTGTTGAAGATCCTGGCGACTGGCCCTATTCAACATGGGCGAAGTGGAACGCAGAGGAGGGGCGGCCAATCAGTATTCCGCCGGAAGATTGGGAACGGATCACCCAGGCGAACAGAAAGAATTGGCGGGCTGAATCCCGCCCTACGCGGCGATAGCCGCATGCTTGAAGCGCGGTGGGCGCGTCTACACCATCGCTGTGAAGGATGCCAAAGCGAACACCCTGATCCCATCATTGCTTGCAAAGTTCAGCCTGGCAGCGTTGTCTATACTGATAGCTACCGACCCTATGACACGCTCGACATCACTAACTTTCGCCACTTTCGCATCAATCATTTAAAACTGTTTGCAGATCGGCAGAACCACATTAACGGCATCGAGAATTTCTGGAACCAGGCCAAACGTCACTTGCGAAAATTTAATGGTATCCCACGCCAGAACTTTCCGCTCTTCCTCAAGGAATGTGAATGGCGTTTCAATTATGGCCCATCAGACCAGCTCTTGAAAATCTTGCAGAAATGACTCAAACTATACCAGAAAAACTAAATCTTCTGTGCCAGCCCCAACAATTAATAGGAAATATTATGCCATCACTACTAAAGTTACTCTCATTTGCATTATTTACATTTGCATTATTTATAGTAACAACCCCCAGCCAAGCAACAGAGCTTACCTTAACGACAGAGCAAGGTTTTGAACTTAAAACTGATTATTATCAACCTGAAAACGCTGAAGAAAGAGCAGTACTTTTATTACATCAATGCAACTTTAACCGCACTATGTATGACGATATAGGTAGAGATCTCAGTCTACGTGGTATACATGCACTAAGCTTAGATTTTCGTGGGTTTGGTGAAAGTATTAACGAAGAGACTGACATGAATAAATTCGGAAGAAATGCTTTGAGGGCTTATTTAATGCATTGGCCAAAAGATGTGCAATTGGCTTATGACTTTTTACGCGAGAAAGTAGGCGAGAATGGCATCATTGGTGTGACAGGAGCAAGTTGTGGTGGCCGTCAAGCAAAAATATTGGCAGAAAATAACCCTATCAATGCGATTAGTTTTTTTTCATCAGCCGTAGTACATAATGACGATGACGATACGATTGCTAGTTACAAAGCGATAGCTGAAAAACCAACTTTATTCATTTCGGCAGAAGAAGACGTCACCTTTGCCGGCACACAGAGGGGTTTTACGTTAAATGAAAACATAAATTCTAAATTTATATCCTATAAAGGTAATGGTCATGGTTACCCCCTGTTGGGACAAGATAAACACTTAGCTAAAACGCTGGTTGATTGGTTTGATAGCAACTTAATTAAATAATCACTCGATTAGTAATCATTGGTCACCATTCAAAATGGCAGGCGTTTAACGTCTGCTTAAGAGAAGATCAAATTCCTAAGTCACGAACGTGTCCAGCCCCACTTTTATCACCCTAGTCGTGTCGGCAGTTCCACGTTTCAACTGCGCCATGCATGATTATCGGCGCCTTTACACCGATGGCGGACATACTTTCTGATCGCTTGCCTTGAAGACCGGCGCAGCCGCATGACCTCCTGCCGCTTGTATTGGCCGGGTTCATGTATTAATACATTAAAACAAAAAGAGCAGATCGCTAATCTCAACGGCTTAGGGAAAATAGTTTCGACGTGCGCATAAGAACAACCATCGGAACAAACAGGTTATTGAAAAATGCGCGGACCGGCGAAAAGAACTTACAACGTAAAGCGCGCGAGGGATGAAAAGGCGCTGTTTGGCGCTTTCGCGAAGTTGAAATCCGGCGCGGAGGCGGCGCGGTTTCTGCGCGATCTTGCAACGCCGGCGGAGCTGGAAGCGTTTGCTGAGCGCTGGCGTATTGCGCGGATGCTGGACGAGGGCGGGCATTCCTATCGCGACATCGCCGCGGAGACCGGCGCCTCGACAACCACTATCGGGCGGGTCGCGCGGTTCCTGCGCGAAGAGGCGCATCAGGGATATCGCCTGGTGCTTGATCGCCTGCGCCGATAATGCGCCTCCATGCCGACTTGGCCCGCCGGCTCCTATCGCAACATGTCTGTACAGTTTATCCAGGGCTATCAATTTGAAGTGCGTATTAGTGTATTAATACATTGCGCTATCATTATGTTTTATGTCGTGTTTTGAGCTGGGCCGTTTTAGATTAATGAAAGCCTGTTGACGGGCCTGCGTTGCGGTTTCGCCCCACCGGAAAGCCAGTGCATCGCAAGTTTTTCTCGGTCAATTTTTCTCTGACATCCCCTCGCTTCTCCTCTGGCTTCACCTCGGGCATATCATTGCATTTCCACGGCATCCCCTCAGGCAATTTCCCTCTGGCTTCCTGTCCTTGGCGTCCCTACCGGCATTTAGCTCCGGAAATTTTAATGAACACGAGTTTGTGTGTTGTCTTACTGTATTAATACAATATAACAGTCGTAATGACCTATGCGGATGACGGCGGGCAGCGGACAGCGGCTCATCCCGGCCGCGCGGGACGAGTGTTGGTTGCGGCGTGCGCAATGACCATGGGGTTTTGTCTGCAGCAAGAGACTAAGGAGTGGGTGAGTGATGGAAGAACGATTGCGGATCGCGATTCAAAAATCCGGGCGTTTGTCGGAAGGCAGTATCGAGCTCTTGAAAAGCTGCGGCCTGAAAATCTCGCGCGGTAAAGACAAGCTTTATGGCCGCGTGCAGGAAATGCCGATCGATGTCTTGCTTCTGCGCGATGACGATATCCCGGAATTCGTCGCCGACGACGCCTGCGATATCGGGATTGTCGGGCAGAATGTTTTTGAAGAAGAGCGTCTGGCGCAAGCGCAGGACGAGCCCGCCGTCGAAGTGATGACGCTCGGCTTTGCGCGCTGCAAGTTAATGCTCGCCGCGCCGAAGGAGTGGGCGTTTGACGGTGCGGCGATGCTGGACGGAAAGCGCATCGCAACGTCTTATCCGGGGCTGACAAAAGCGTGGCTTGAGCGCGAGGGCGTCAGCGCGCGCGCCGTGACCATGAAGGGATCGGTTGAAGTCGCGCCGCGCCTGAAAATCGCCGATGCGGTTTGCGATATCGTCTCCACCGGCGCGACGCTTGACGCCAATGGGCTTAAGGCCGTTGCGACAGTGTTTGACAGCCAGGCGCTGTTAATCCGTAACGGGAAGAAATTTTCCAGCGACAAGCAGGCGATTTTTGATGCGCTGATGAAGCGGATCAATGGGGTTCTCACCTCCCGCGACGCCAAATATGTGATGATGAACGCACCGCGAAGCGCCATTGCCGCGATTACTGAATTTCTGCCGGGCGCCGAGGCGCCGACCGTCCTCGACCTCGCCGGCAGCCCCGACAAGGTCGCCATTCACGCGGTCTGCCGCGAAAGCGTCTTCTGGGACACGCTAGAAGAACTCAAAAAACTCGGCGCTAGCGCTATTCTTGTCTTGCCGATTGAAAAGATGATGGTGTGACGCCGCTCATTCCTTGCGAAAAGGCAAGGCGTTGAGGCGCGCCGGCACGGGCGGCTTTTCGAGTGTTTCAGGATCGCGCGCCTCCGGCGCGTCATCGGCGAGGATGTCGATCATGTGTTTGATCTCGCGCGCATAGTCGCGCGCGCTTCGAAGGTCTTTTAAAAACCCATCAAGGGTTTCCTGTGGCGCGGCGAAGGGCAGGGCGTCGCCGCGCCGGTCGACCTTGATAATTTCGTCAAGATAAACGCCCGATGGCGTCAGCGCCGGGACGCCGTGTTCGACGATGTTCCGGTTGTTGCGAAGCCGGTTGTAAATTGTCAGGAAGTGGAACAGATGCGCCTTGATTGCATCGTTCATCTCAAAGCGCTCAACCAGATAACGGATAAATTCCGCCTTCGTCACATTGCCCATAAAGGCGAAAATATGCGCGGCGACATCGGCGTCGACCGTTAGATAATGGAAGCCGAGTTGCTGGAGATCATGCTCCAGATAATTCCATTCAATGGTGATATGGCCGACGGCGAGGGCGTAGCGGTTTTTGTCGTTATGATGTGGCATTGCGCGAGGCTAGCCGCTTGTGAGGGGTGCGTAAATGATGACGGGGGTGCGCGGAGAGATCTGGACTTCGCCCGGCTGCGTTCGCTTCGCGAACGGTCCGGGCTCATGGTGCTGCCGGAGAGAACGAATTGGCTCTAAAAAACAGCTCTAAATCATTGATTTATATGACAAGCAACGTCTTAAAACTTCCGGTTAATGCCAATTTTGTGTAGCTCTGTGTGTAAGGCTTATGCGGTGTTTTCGTCAAGCAAATTGGTGATTTGAGTTTGTATTGCGGCAAAAGTCGTTATTAGAAAACACGAACTCGAAAGAGCATTTCTGGCCCAACACCGTCAGTGGGTTCCCTACTTTCTAGGGCGACTTTGCACTGCAAGGTAATCATTCATAAATGATCTAAATCTACGGCTGAAGGAAAAGCAATATAGATGCTAGATGGCGAAGGTGCTAAAATATTTGCAAAAAACCTCCCGGACGAATCCGGGAGGTAAGTTTGGCAACAGTCAGGGAGACCGGTTGCCTTAGGTTATAGAAAAACTGCAGGCAGCTTTCGCGACGGGAACGCATGCGTCTTCTTGCCATGCGTGCACATCAGCCATGGCCAGGCGACGACCTAGTTTTGCGATCCGGACTGATGCATACAACTTATGTATCTTGACTGAATTCAAATAGTCCACGTTAATGTTGATTGCTTCGATTGGCGCGCCGCTATCCAAAATATGTTGCAATTCGCGATAAGCTGCATATTCAAGGAATGTGGCAACGACGCCGCCATGGAGTGCGCGGAGTAAGGGGTTGCCGATATGCTCATCCGTCGGTGTGATTGAATAAACTCTCTCGCTATCCTCCTCGCGTGAAGAAAATCCAAACCAGTTTTCAAGCGGGTTTTCTTCGATTTCCGTTGTCATGAACCGGCACCTGATTGCAGTGTCTTGAAATCCGGGCCACCGCTTCCAACCATGAAAGCGCCTGTCGCCGTTGCAACGAGCAAATCGTTTTCCGCCTCCCGGATTTCACCCCGGACATAGGCGACATTGTCGCGGCGGGCGTAACACTGCGCCGAGCATTTAATCTTAAGCCCCGATGCTGCTGGCGATATATAATCGGTTCTCAAATTGATTGTCGCGATCGATTGGAAATTTCGCAATTGTGCGAAGATAGTAAATCCAAAGACCGTATCTAATATGATCGTGAGTGCGCCGCCATGCACACGTTTGCTATTCGCATTATACTCAAATAGGCCGTTGAGCGTTGCGGTTACGCACACTTCGTCGTTCCCGATTTGAACTGGCTTCATATCGAGCCGTGAGAACAATGGATGCGCACTGGAAAAAAATTTTTGCGCGCCTTCCAGCCATTCAAGATGTGCATCTGGTATTGCTTTTTCGACTGTCACGAAATTCTTTAGCTCCGGATAAATAATCTGGTCTACAACTCAATAAGCTATTTCGAAGTGCGCTTCGTCGCCTCGCGTCGCTGCGGGCGCTTGAGTGGAGCGACTGCCAGGTCATCCGCCGCCTCGATGTTATCGCTGGCAAGGTCCGTTAGGTTTGTCTTGGCGGTTGCCAGGACATCTATGAACGCGTCAATTTTCTTTTGCGACACGCCGGAAAATGCGTCCGCATAAAGACTTTGAGAGTTTGACCGCATCGCCTCGATCAAGGGCAAAATCTGGTCGGTCAGAAAAACCAGCTTAGCGCGCCGGTCATTCGGATCTGGCGCCCGTCGCACCCAATCACTCTCCTCCAGCCGGTCGATCAGCTTTCCGAGCGGCGCCGGCTCCATGTCCAGTTCATCAGCAAGAGCGCGCTGCGTGCGGCCGTCATCGCGGTAAAGATGAGCCAGAACAAACCATTGCGCCCGCGTCAGCCCCATATGTTTGACGCGGCGGTCAAATTCCCGGCGCAGAAGGCGCGCAACATCGTGCACCAGATAGCCGGGATTTCGCTCTAATCCGTCTTCCTTGTCCGCCACGGTTGATTCACCCTTTGCAATTCATGTTTATAATATACTAAGATATTAAATGATAGTATATCAATTAGAAAAACCGACAAATTTGAGGTTTGCGCAGAGTGTTGTGGTTGCTGAAAACCGACCAAGTTCAAGCCATAGGGGCGGCTGGTCTCGCTCTCGCCTGTCTCCTTGGCGTAGCAGCATGCAGTGATGACGCCGCGAGCACCGCCGAGAATGGGCCATCCACAGGAACGGCGGCTGATGGAGCCGCAGCGGCGATAAAAAATGTCAGGATCGTCCGACCAAAGCCAATCACCGTTCAGGAAAAAATTGTCGCGACGGGATCGATTGGTTCAAAGCAGACCAGCAATATCGGGCCGCTGGTGGAAGGTGTTATTGAAACAATCCATGTCAATGTCGGCGACCGCGTGTCAAAGGGCGATCCGCTGTTTCAAACCCGCCCGGCGCTCTATGAGCGTGAGGTCGACGAAGCCGAAGCCAACCTAGCTTTGGCTCGCGCGAAATTGACCAATGCGCGACTTAATTATGAACGGACAAAAAAACTGATCGATGAAGGCTTTGCGACGCAATCTCGGGTGGATGAGGCGAAGACTGCATTTGATGTTGGGCGGGCAGAAACTCGAAAAAGGGACGCCGAGTTTAAAACTGCGCGTCGCAATCTGGAAGATACTATTGTCAAGGCGCCCTATGACGGCGTTATTACCCGCCGCTTCAATGACGAAGGTGTTTATCTTTCGAACGTACTCTCAAGCGGGCCGGATAGCGCGGTTCTGCAAATTCAGGAAAACCACATTGTTGTTGCTGTCGTGCATGCGCCAGAACAGCATTTGAAGTCGCTGAAACTAAAACAAAAAGCACTCGTTTATGTCGAGTCGCAAACGGCACCGCGCGAGTCTTATGTACTCGTTCTTAACGATATGCTCGATGTGGGCGCGCGCGCGGTCGAATTGCGCCTACCCATCGATAATTCGGATTACTCGCTGAAATCTGGGCAATTCGCCCGCGCCGAAATATTCACCGAGCTGAAGACGGTGTATGCCATTCCGCGCGAGGCCATCTTCGAGGATGGCGGCGAGACCTATGTCCTTGTACGTCGCGGCAATGTTGCGGAGCGAATGAACATTGTCTTTCAGGAACAAGAGGACGGTAATATTGTTGTAGAGGGCCTGGCTCCTGAAGACGATATAATCATCCTCGAAACCGAGCCCGTCAAGGCGGGTGATCGCGTCAAGTCAGAGGCTGCCTGATGTGGCTCGTTGATATCTCAATCAAGCGCCCCGTCTTTGCCGTAATGATGATCGGCGCGCTTGTCGTTCTGGGATGGATTTCGACTGGACGCCTGGGTGTAGATCTTTTTCCCAATGTCGAATTTCCTTACGTCGCCGTGACGACGACGCTTGAGGGTGCGAGCCCCGATACGATGGAGACCGAAGTCTCCGACGTCATCGAAGAAAACGTCAACACGATCTCCGGCATTAAACAGTTACGCTCCACAAGTGCTGACGGCATTTCGCAAGTTTTCATCGAGTTCGAGCTTGATGAGAATGTGGACGTCAAAGCCCAGGATGTGCGCGACAAGGTAAATATTGCGCGCCGCGACCTTCCAGAAGACATTGATCCGCCAGTGATCGAAAAGGTCGATCCTGATGCAGCGCCGATCTTGTCCATCATGATCGCGGCGGATGTGCCGATCGGCGAGATCACCACCTATGCAGATGAAATCGTCAAAGAAGCTGTGCAACGGCTGCCGGGTGTCGGCTCCGTCTCCATTGTCGGTGGACGCAAGCGCGAAATCCGTATCTGGCTCGATGCTGATAAATTGCGCGCCTATAGCGTCACAGCCGATGAAGTCGTGCGCGCCGTTCGCTCAGAGCATGCGGAAGTGCCTGGCGGGAGGCTTGATGTTGGTGGCGGCGCCCGGGAATTTGGCGCTAAGACGGTTTCCGAAGCGGTGACGCCCGAAGAGTTTGGTGATCTTGTTGTCGCTTTTCGGGAAGGCGGCGTACCTACGCGCATCAGTGATGTTGCGCGAATTGAAGACGGGCTTGAAGATGATCGAAGCTATGCGGCGTTCAATGGGCGACCCGGCGTTTCCCTTGAAGTTCGCCGCCAGTCAGGGCGAAATACGCTCGAAGTCGCAGAAGCCGTGCATGCCGAAATCGAACGGCTGCAAGGGTCAGCGCCTTCAGGTTATGATGTTGTTGTCGCCCGCGATGTTAGCCGCTTCATTAAATCATCGGTCGAGGATGTAACCCACGAGATCCAAATAGCGATTGTTCTTGTCGTTATCGTCACGTTCTTTTTTCTGCTCAGTTGGCGCGCCACATTAATGGTTGCAATCGCGATTCCGACGTCGCTCGTCTCGGCGTTCTTTGCTTTCGATGTTTTCGACTTCACCATCAATATGATCACCCTTTTGGCGCTGACCGTTACTATTGGGCTTTTGGTGGACGACGCGATCGTCGTTATTGAAAGCGTACAGCGCGATATAGATGCTGGCGTTCCAAGCGACAAAGCTGCCAGAGAGGGAACTGCACGCGTTGCGCTTGCGGTTTTAGCGGGCACATTCGCGACATTGGCCGTGTTTGTCCCAATCGCCTTTATGGAAGGCATTGTCGGCAAATTCTTTTTTCAATACGGGTTGGCCATTGTTTTCGCAGTATCGGTCTCACTTCTCGTGGCGTTGACATTGACGCCGATGCTTGCGGCGCGGTTTTTAAAGCCCGAGACCCATCCATTCTTTCTGCGTCCAATTGAGGCTTTCCATAAAAGCCTCGACCGCCTGTACAGCGGCCTTGTAGAAGTTGTTGTGAGATGGCGGTATATCGCTTTGGCTGCCGCCATTGGCTCTCTTTTTATCGGCGGTTTTTTTGCCGCGCGCGTGCCAAGCGCCTTCCTGGCAAAGGCTGATCGCAGTGAGTTTCTTGGCGCCATTGAATTGCCGCCCGGCTATGGCGTTAGCGAAGCAAAAAAATCAATAGCAACAATCACTGAAGCGTTGGGCCGCGTCGAGCATGTCGAAAATATCTTTCTAACCGCCGGCTCCGGCAGTCAGGCGAAAGCCAATGTAATTGAACTGTACGCTTCTATAACCCCTAAACAGGAGCGGCGCGTCGGTCAATTTGAGGTCATGGACGCGGCAAGAGCCGCGATCCGGGAGGCAGTTCCGCAAGCGAAGGAGATTACCGTCGCTGAAGTCACCTGGATCTCCGGCGGCGGTATTTCATCTGCGGACGTAGAGCTCGTGGTGCGCGGCGACTCGATCCCCGAGATTGAGGCCTACGTCAATCGGATTGCATCAAAAATGCGCGCGACCGGACTCTATTCTGATCTGCGCACAAGTCTTGAAGAAGGACGTCCTGAATTACAGATCAGTTTTAACCGAATTCGCGCGGGAGATCTTGGCGTTTCCGCACGAGGGTTGGCGACAACGGCGCGAACAGTCATTGGCGGTGTAACAGCAGGAACCTATGAAGAAGGAGGGCGCCGCTATGATGTGCGCGTGAGGCTTGAGGAAGCACAAAGACAGAATCGCAATCAACTGCAACTCATTCAGGTCCGCGCCCAGTCTGGCCGCCTTGTCGATCTAGCAAGCGTTTCAGATATTCGATTCGCGACCGGCCCCGCGCAGATCGATCGTCAGGACCGCGCACGGAAAATTTCCATTCTGGCAAATGCGGCCTCCGGAGTTGCGCTTGGAACGGCGACAGAAGCGCTTGAGGCTATTCTCGCTGACGACCCACCGCCTTCGACTATGCGCATCAGTTTCGAGGGCTCGGTGCGGCGCATGAAGGAAGCACTAACGGCGATCATCTTCGCGTTCGGCCTCGCCATGGTCGCCCTTTATATTGTTCTGGCGAGCCAGTTTAATTCCTTCGTTCAACCCATCATCATTATGCTGACAGCGCCTTTGTCGTTCTCCGGCGCCTTCGCCATGCTCTATTTTGGCGGACAGGAGATGTCGCTCTTTGCCCAGATCGGCTTCATTGCGCTGATGGGTATCGTTATGAAGAACGGTATTTTGCTGGTTGACCGCGCCAACCAGTTGCGCGCTGAAGGTATGGCTGCCCAT
>Ga0209633_10005535_pt1 | contig 11056 bp, 8 predicted proteins | sample Cruoilmetagenom1_FD_187290 | JGI IMG/M metagenome (GOLD analysis project Ga0209633, IMG submission 187290) | Oil polluted marine microbial communities from Coal Oil Point, Santa Barbara, California, USA - Sample 1 (SPAdes) (version 2) | ecosystem: Environmental > Aquatic > Marine > Oil seeps ... | reverse complement strand
GAGCGCCACCATGGCGATGATGTCTTCGAAGCGATCTGGTTTGAGCATGCGGAGGCTTTCACGCATGCCGGACCCCTCCAATTGGAACACGCCGACGGTCTCGGCGCGCGTTAAGAGCGCGTAGGTCTCTTCGTCATCGAGCGCCAATGCGATGGGTTCGATCTCGATGCCGCGGCGGGCGATAAATTCGACGGCCTTTTCGATTACGGTCAATGTCTTGAGACCCAAAAAATCGAATTTTACGAGCCCAGCGGCTTCCGCCCATTTCATGTTGAATTGGGTTGCCGGGAGCTGCGAACGCGGGTCGCGATACAGCGGCACAAGGTCGATCAGCGGCCGGTCGCCAATGACAATTCCGGCGGCGTGAGTCGAGGCGTGGCGATAAAGTCCTTCCAGGCGCTGTCCGATATCGAGCAATTGCGCCACGAGGGGTTCGCTGTCGCGGGCTTCCTGCAAGCGCGGCTCGGACTCGATCGCCTCGGCTAGCGTTGGGGGATTTGCCGGATTGTGCGGCACCAATTTGCTCAAGCGATCGACTTGGCCGTAAGGCATCTGCAGCACGCGGCCGACGTCGCGCAGAACGGCGCGGGCCTGAAGCTTTCCGAAGGTGATGATTTGCGCCACGCGGTCGGCGCCATAGGTCTCTTGGACGTAGTGGATCACCTCGTCGCGGCGCTCCTGACAGAAATCGATGTCGAAATCAGGCATCGATACGCGCTCGGGATTCAAAAAGCGCTCGAACAGCAAGCCAAACCGCATGGGATCGAGATCGGTGATCGTGAGCACCCAGGCAACGAGCGAGCCGGCCCCCGAGCCGCGGCCCGGCCCCACGGCGATGTGCTGCCGCTTGGCCCATTTGATGAAGTCCGCGACGATGAGAAAATAGCCCGCATAATTCATATCGATGATGATCGCGAGCTCGTGCTGCAGCCGACTGGCGTAGTCCTGCTCGCTCATGCCCTCGGCCAGACCGTGTTCGTCTAGGCGTGCGCGCAGGCCTGCTTCCGCCTGACCGCGCAGTTCGTCTTCTTCGGTTCTGGCGCTGCCTTTGGAGGCACCGCCTGATATCGAGATAGAGTTCGGCAGGATCGGTTCGCGCGTTTCTGGACGGAAGGCGCAGCGCTTGGCTATTTCGACCGTGCGCTCGATCGCATCAGGCAGATCGGCAAACAGGCTCACCATGGCCTGGCGGCTCTTAAAATGATGCTCAGGGCTTAAGTGTCGCCGGTCATCGCTCGATACGTAACTGCCCTCGGCGATGCATATGAGCGCATCGTGAGCCTCAAAATCTTTGGCATCGGCGAAATAAGCATCGTTGGTCGCCACGATCGGCAATTCGAATTTGGCGGCGAGCGCCAGCAAGCGCGGTTCGACCGACTGCTCCTCGGCCAGTCCATGGCGTTGCAACTCGACATAAAGCCGATCGCCGAAGAGATCGCGCAGCGCCTGCAGGCGCGCCGTTGCGCCCGCGTGATCGCCGCTCGCCAGGGCTTGATCGATCGGACCTTCGGGCCCTCCGGTCAGCGCGATCAAGCCCTCATGGTGGTCCGCCAGAGTTTCGAAAGACACATGGGGTTTATCGGCGTCATCGTGTTCGAGATAGGCCTTGCTCGAAAGGTGCATCAGGTTGGCGTATCCGGCCGCGTCCTTGACGAGCAGCGCGATAACACCTCGTTCCACGGGGCCTCGCCCATGCGCCCCGTTCATGCCATTGGATTTTGCTTGTGTATCATCCTTTGGAGCGAACGAGACGACGAGACTGCAGCCGATGATGGGTTGAATGCCCGCGGCTTGAAAGGCTTGCGAGAATTCGAGCGCTCCGAACAGGTTATTGGTATCGGTCAGCGCCAGTGCAGGCATGCGCTGCTGCAAGGCGAGCTGAACCAGCTCGGGGAGCTTGAGCGCGCCCTCGAGCAGGGAATAGGCCGAGCGCACACGCAAATGTACGAAAAGCTTGTCGGTTTCGTCCGGCTGGTTCTCCAAGCCATCCTCCCCGGCGCGGCGTTGGATCGGGCCCGGCACTTGTCGTACCGGACTTCTTGGCTTGCTCGATTCGCGCGCCAGCCGCAATGCGGGCCAGGCGTTTTACACAGCAGCAGGCGCCACTTCGACCAGCAGACCGTCCTCCAGCTGCCAGACGCGGTCCATGCGGCGGGCGACGTCGAGATTGTGGGTCGCGATGATCGCGGTCAGACCCGAGCCGCGCACCAGATCCATCAGGTTCTGAAACACGCGTTCAGCGGTGTGTGGGTCGAGGTTTCCCGTTGGCTCATCGGCCAACAGCAATTTCGGCTCGTTGGCGACGGCGCGGGCAATGGCCACTCGTTGCTGTTCACCGCCAGATAGCTGTGCCGGACGGTGCTCGGTACGGGCGCTCAATCCAAGCGCGTCCAGCAGTTCATTGGCGCGTTTTTCCGCATCTTGGCGCGAGGATCCAAGGATCATCTGCGGCAACATGACGTTTTCGATGGCGGAAAATTCCGGCAGCAGATGGTGGAACTGGTAGATAAATCCAAGATTGGTTCGTCGCAGGCGCGTTCGTTCCGCATCGGACAATTGGGCGCAATCTTCGCCCTCGAAAATAACGGCGCCGCTGTTGGGCTGATCGAGCAGGCCCACGATATGCAGCAGTGACGATTTCCCCGCCCCGGAGGGCCCCAGCAGACCGATCGCCTCACCTGCCATTGCAACCCCTTCAGCCCCATCCAGGACATGGATGTCCCGCGATCCTTGGCTGTAGGTGAGATGTAAGTCCTGCAACTGCAGGATGGGTTGGGCTGCGCTCTTTTTCACGTCGCCTACTCGTATCTCAACGCCTCGACGGGATCGAGGCGCGAGGCGCGCCAGGACGGATACAGCGTGGCCGCAATGGAAAGGGTCAACGCCATGATGAGCACCGAGACAACCTCCCCCGTCTCCATCTGTGCCGGCAGCTTGGAGAGGTAGTAGAGCTCGGGCGAGAAAAGATCCGTATCCGTAATATAAGCAATGGCCTGCCGAATTCCCTCGATATTGGTGCAAACGAGGACGCCCATGACAAATCCCGCAAGGGAGCCGACGACGCCGATGCTGGCGCCGGTGATGAAGAAAACCCGCATCACCGCACCGCGGGTGGCGCCCATCGTGCGCAGGATGGCGATATCGGCGCTTTTGTCTTTCACCAACATAATCATGCCCGAAACTATATTGAGCGCGGCCACCAGCACGATCAGCGTCAAAATCAGGAACATGACGTTGCGCTCGACCTGAAGCGCGTTGAACAGCGAGGCGTTGCGCTGGCGCCAGTCGGACACATAAATGGTTGGGCCGCCGGCCTTGAGGATGGCGGGCCGCATCGCTCCGACGGTGTCGGGTTCATCGACAACGACTTCGAGCACCGAGACCATTCCGCGGCGATTGAAATAAAGTTGCGCTTCGTTCAACGGCATGAAGACGATGGTGCTGTCGTATTCGGACATGCCCATTTCGAATATCGCCGCCACATCGTAGCGCTTCACTCTGGGCGCGGTGCCGAAGGGGGTGGTGGCGCCACGCGGCGCGACGAGCGAAATCTTGTCGCCCACCTTGACCCGCAAATCATTGGCCATGCGCGTGCCGATCGCGACGGCGGCCTTACTGTCGAAGCCATCCAGCGTGCCGTGGCGGATGTTGCCGGAAATCGCGCCCAGCTTCGTGATATCGGCCGCGCGCAAGCCGCGTACCAGGGCGCCGTTGGCAAGAGCGGGGGTTGATATCATCGCCTGCCCCTCGATCAGCGGCAGAACATGCTTCACGCCATCGATTTTTTGCAAGCGTTCGGCCACCGCATCGAAGTCGTCGAAGCGCCCTGAGATGCTGTGGACGACTATGTGGCCGTTCAGGCCCAAAATCTTGTCGAACAGCTCCTGACGGAAGCCATTCATCACGGCAAGCACGATAATCAGCGTTGCGACGCCCAATGTGATGCCGACAAAAGAAAAGCCGGCTATAACCGAAATAAAGCCTTCCTTGCGCCTGGCGCGCAGATAACGCAGCGCCAGCATCCACTCGAAGGCAGAAAAAATGCCGGGTTCCTGATTTGCAGCCATGGTATCGCGCGTGCGCGCAGTCTCCTCAGCTCGCGGCCGCCACAAGGGCTTTGACCGCTTCGTCCGGACTTAGTTTCTGGCGATCGCCGCTCGCCCTGTTTTTCAATTCGACCTGACCTTCTTTTAGGCTCTTGGGGCCCACGATCAACTGCCAAGGCAGACCGATCAGATCCATAGTCGTGAATTTGGCGCCGGCGCGTTCGTCGGTGTCGTCGTAGAGCACGTCAAGCTTGGCACCAAGAAGCCTGTTGTACAAATCTTCGCAAGCGCCATCGGTTGCATCGTCACCAGGCTTGAGGTTGATGAGCCCGACATCGAATGGCGCCACCTGTGCGGGCCACACAATGCCGGCATCATCATGGGAGGCTTCGATGATGGCCCCCACCAGCCGCGAGACGCCGATGCCGTAGGAGCCGCTTTGAAGGGGTATGAGATTACCGTCGGATCCTTGGACATGGCACTTCATCGGCTCAGAGTATTTGGCGCCAAAGAGGAAAATATGACCGACCTCAATGCCGCGGGCAGAGAGTCTCATGTTTTCAGGCACTTCTTTCTCAAATCGCTCCGCGTCATGCATTTCCTCGGTGGCGGCGTATTTGGCCGTCCATTGTCCGATTATGGGCGCGAGATCGCTTTCGAAGTCGATATCGTCCCCTGGCGCCTCAAGCGCAATTAGATCTGCATGGCAAAAGACCGCGCTCTCGCCGGTCTCGGCCAAAATGATGAACTCGTGGCTCAAGTCGCCGCCGATGGGCCCGGTTTCCGCCACCATGGGGATCGCTTTGAGCCCCATGCGCTCGAACGTGCGCAGATAGGCGACAAACATCTTGTTGTAGGAGCGTTCGGCCCCTTCGACGGTCAAATCGAAGGAATAGGCGTCCTTCATTAGAAACTCGCGGCCCCGCATCACGCCGAAGCGCGGCCGGATTTCATCACGAAATTTCCATTGGATATGATAGAGATTGCGCGGCAAATCCCGATATGAGCTGACCGCGTTGCGGAAGATTTCCGTTATCAGCTCTTCGTTGGTGGGACCGTAAAGCATGTCGCGACCGTGGCGGTCGCTGATGCGCAGCATTTCCTGGCCATAATCATCGTATCGACCGCTTTCGCGCCACAGATCAGCCGACTGGATGGTTGGCATCAGCAATTCGATAGCGCCCGCCCTATCTTGTTCTTCGCGCACGATCTGCTCGATTTTCTTCAAAACGCGAAAGCCGAGCGGCAGCCAAGAATAGATTCCGGCGCTTGCCTGGCGCACAAGCCCTGCCCGCAACATCAAGCGGTGCGAGACGATTTCCGCTTCCTTGGGATCGTCGCGCAAAATCGGCAGAAAAAAACGGCTGAGGCGCATGGCCGGGGCAGCTCCGCAGATCGGCGAGCGCTGCTTGAACAAAAATGAGCGCACCCTGTGCGCCGCATCCATCAGCAGCTGTTGGCGGGTACCGAAAAGACCCTGCGCGCTAATAGCTTACTTGGTGGCTGGGATGCAATCCTTGACCATCGGGACGCCGTTGACGCTCAGCTCCCTGTTTGCAAGATCATAATAGATGTCGCCGGCCGAGAGATAGGCATGGTGACCGCCGATCCATTTGTGTCCCAAGTTGATATCGACGTCCACGCCGGCTGGAACCCCCTCTTTGTACCTGCGGGGCAAATCGGCCGGAATAACGGGATCGCCCCACGCATCGACGCCTGGCACATAATCTGGGCTGAAGGCGCAATCGCGGGTGCGTGCGGCGCGGGCTGCTTCGTAGTGATGTTGGTTGGACCAGCGCGGCGGGCGCTGGCGTGGATGCTGTTGCTTCACCTGATCGCGCATTTGCCGATCAATGGCGGGTGCGTCATCGTAACCCAGGTCATCACTGCGCGCGGCCTTGGGCATGGTCATCAGCGTTACCGCAATGGCCAGTCCAATCAGATAAACCATAATGTATTCAAAGCGCTGTAAATACTCGTTCATAACGCCAAGTGCTACCACAGTTGCATTAAGAAGCGGCTAATAAGAAGAAATTTTTAGCATGGCCGGGCCGGTAAATAAGCGGGGCACGTCGGCGGCCGCAAATGACTGATGACTCGCCTGCGGCCTTGGGCTACTGTTTTAGAATAATTGAAAAAAGGCGTCTGGATCGGGATAGTCTCGTGGCCTCGCTTAAGGGCGATGCTGTTGTCCAAGTCTTGGGAGGAGAGATACTCCGGCCTCGCATCGACTCGATCGAGTTGCAAGCGTGGTTCAGTTCAATTGCTTCTCGCCGGTACCGCGTAATTAGATGGTGAGGTGTTCGCAGTTGGACGTCAAAGGAGTTCTTTGACTGGCAAGCAAGGCCTCATTTGGCCTTGCTTTTTTTTGTCTTCGATTCGTCGTGAAGATCGCCTACGGCCGATCTCCTTGAGACTGGAATTCGGGCAAAAAAGGAATTGAGTCGAGCGCCAGGAGTTCGAATTCCCATGCGGCGTAGATGGCCGCGAAAATTATGCCCGACAGCAACGTGGTCGCGGCCAGCTTGACGAAAATATGCGCTTTTGCCGGCGCGCTGGCGGTGGTGCCCGGCGCGACATTGCCCTCTTCGTCCTGCGTTCGAACTCCGACAGGCAGCACGACAAAGAGCACAAGCCACCATATGATGAAATAGACGGCGACCGCGAAAATGGACGACATGAGTTGGCCCTTCGGCGAGCCCTAGCGCTCTTCCAATTCCACAAGCGTTCCGCAGAAATCCTTGGGGTGGAGGAACAGTATCGGCTTGCCGTGTGCGCCGATTCTGGGTTCGCCATCGCCCAAGACGCGGGCGCCTGCCTGCTTCAACTGGTCGCGCGCGGCGATGATGTCGTCGACCTCATAGCAAATATGATGAATTCCGCCCGCAGTGTTGCGCTCCAGGAAGCTCGCGATTGGCGAGGCGTCGCCCAAGGGCTCCAGCAGTTCGATCTTGGTGTTGGGAAGCTCGATGAACACCGTTGTGACGCCATGATCGGGTTGGGGAACGGCGTCCGACACCTGAGCCCCAAGGGCATTCTTGTATATCTCGACCGCGGCTTTCATATCGGGAACCGCAATTGCTACGTGATTTAGTCGTCCGATCATCACACATCCATTCGTATTTCGACGTCAGGGTTTAGCTGATTATCTCCGCCTTTTATGGCGGAAGAGGTGGTGGCGCAACCGTGCTCGAACCGCAGCGCGAAAACCAAATCTCAACGGCCTAAAGCCGCGACACAAGAACGTTGCAAACGGGCTTCTTGCCCCAGCTTGCTCCAAGCTCGCCGCGGACAGCTCGGCGGACGGCCTCGCCGACCCGTGAGGAGTCCCTGCGGCGGGGGCGCGGCATTCCATCTATCGCGTTCATAACGGCCGAGAAGACAACGTTCTGCAGCGGTCTGCCGCTTTCGTCGAATTCCGGCAGACCAACGAGCGACATTTGAGGATCGGCGGCCAGGTCGCCCTTTTGATTCAACACAATCGATACGCTCACATGTCCCACATAGGAAAGCTTGCGGCGCTCGGCCACCGCCGGCCCGTCGGCTGGAACGATCAACCGGCCGTCGCGATAGACCCGTCCCGTCGGCGCTTGACCAATGATGTCGACTGGACCGGGAAGCAGACGAACGACGTCGCCATTGCGCGGGCTGACGACTGTTTTCACGCCCAAGCGACGCGCCAAGCGTGCGTGTTCAGTCAGATGCAGTGGTTCGCCATGCATTGGGATCGCGGCCTCCGGGCGCACCCAAGCATACATCTCCTCGAGCTCGCCGCGGCGGGGATGGCCGGAAACGTGGACCATGTCGTCGGCATCGGTGATGATGTCGACCCCCAGATCGGCCAAGTTATTTTGCACGCTGGCGATGGCCTTTTCATTGCCGGGAATCGTGCGCGACGAAAAAATCACCAGATCGTCACGGGCGAGCGTCACGTTCGGGTGCTCGCCGCCTGCGATCCGCGCCAAGGCTCCCCTGGGCTCGCCCTGGGATCCGGTGCACAGCGCCACAACTTTATCGCGCGGCAAATGGCCGTAATCGTCCTCTCCCAAAAGCTCCCAGTCCTTCGGCAGATGGCCGGTTTCCCGCGCCACCATAATGATCCGCAGCATGGCGCGGCCGACGACAACCAGATGGCGGTCGGCGGCGCGGGCCGCCTCCATCACAATGCGCAAGCGCTGCACGTTCGAGGCGAATGTGGTGACCGCAATCCGGTGTTTGGCGTTGGCGAAGATGCGCTTCAGGGATTCTGCCACGTCGCCTTCGGAGGGCGAATATCCGTCGCGGGTGGCATTGGTCGAATCGCAAACGATCGCCGCAACGCCCTCGTCTCCGACCTGCTTCAGCCGCGCAGTATCGGTCGGCGTTCCATGGGGCTGGTTGGTGTCAATTTTCCAATCGCCGGTATGCAAAACGGTTCCCATATCCGTTCGGATCACGACGCCGTTGGCCTCGGGTATGGAGTGCGCCATGGTGATCAGTTCCACGCCAAAGGGCCCGATTTGCACCGTTGAGCTGGGTGCGAGTTCTTTGATCGGCAGATCCTCCGGCATACCGTTTTCGGCGCACTTGACGCGCAGCAACTGCGCGGTGAACGGCGTCGCATAGATGTCGCAACCAAGACGAGGCCACAGCTCGCCAACGGCGCCGAAATGGTCCTCATGACAATGGGTCAGCAGGAGGCCCGCAAGATTGGCGCGCTCGCCTTCCAGAAAAGAGATATCAGGCAGCACGACATCGATGCCTGGCTCGCGCTCGCCGGCAAAGGTGATGCCGAGGTCAACCAGCAGCCATTTCCGCTCGCGCGGCGGGCCAAGCCCGTAGAGATAAGCGTTCATGCCAATCTCACCGATGCCGCCCAATGGCAGAAAAACGAGTTCGCTCTCCCTCCGGCGTGCCACGTCAGATGTTCCCGTTGGTTGTTTTCAGGACGTCACGTTTTGATGAAGACGTCACCGGCGGAAATCAAGCGTTCCGCGCCCGTCTCGTCGCCCAGGCGCAGGGCGCCGGTTGGATCAATTCCGGCATAGACACCAATCAGCTCTTTGCCGTCAAGGCGGACGCGCAAGGTTTCGCCCAGCGGAATCGAGCGTTCGAGCCAAGCTTCGCGCACGCGATTAAAGCCCGCACCCTCATTCCAGCAATCGAGCCACTCGGCGGTCTTGAGCGCAAGCGTCTCGAGCGCCGCGGCCGGCTCCACGATCACGCCGTCATGGGCCAAATCGCTAGCTGGATACAGGGCATTATCTGGGTGGGACGTTAAGTTGAGGCCTGTCCCGATGACGACCGCCAGGCCGCGATCGTTCGTGTCTTCGAAACTTTCCAGCAAAACACCCGCAATTTTCTTGCCCGACAGCAGGAGATCGTTTGGCCATTTGAGCGCCAAGCGATCCGACAGTCCCTTCTGGCTGGGGAGGCTGGCGACGGTGTCATAAATGGCGATACCGGCAACGAGCGAGAGCTCTAGAGCGGTCGCAAGCGCGCAATCGGGCCGCAGCAGCAAGCTCGTGAAGAGATTTCCACCAAGGGATTCCCAATCGCGACCGCTGCGCCCCCTGCCCTGTCGTTGTTCAAGCGCCCAGATCCACAATTGTCCCTGGCCGCCAGCATGGGCGCACCGCACGGCCTCGCTCATTGTCGAATCGAGGGTGTCGAAACGCGCCAGACGAAAGCCGTGCGGCAACGATATCTCAGATTCCGACATCGGCTAGAACAGTGATTTCGCCGCCACCGCCGCCGCGGCGATCAAAGGTGCGGGATAGGCGAAAAAGAAAATTACGATGATGCCACTGACGCCGAGAACGCTCTTGAGCGCCACCGGCATGGGCTCGAACCGTTCGGCCGGGGCGTCGAAATACATGATCTTGATGATGCGCAAATAATAATAAGCCCCCACGACGCTTGCCAGCACGCCGATCACGGCCAAGGGATAAAGTCCGGCGCGAATTGCCGCCAGAAAGACATAGAACTTGGCAAAAAAGCCGGCCAATGGAGGAATTCCGGCGAGGGAAAACAGCAGCATCGCCAACAAAAACGCCATCAGCGGGTTGTTGGAGGAAAGACCTGCGAGTTCGTCGATGTCTTCGACCATGCCGTCGCTTCGACGCATTGCCAGAATGCAGGCGAACACCCCAAGGTTCATCACCAGATAGATGGCGAGATAAACGATGACGCCCTGGGCACCCTCGACATTGCCGGCAGCAAGGCCAACGAGGGCAAAACCCATATGACCGATCGAACTGTAGGCCATGAGGCGTTTGATGTTGGTCTGACCGATGGCGGCGAATGCGCCAAGGAGCATGGAGGCAATCGAGATAAATACGATTATCTGCTGCCATTCGGACGTCACGGCAGGAAAGGCCGTGAGCATGGCGCGCACGAACATCGCCATGGCCGCGACCTTGGGTGCGGCCGCGAAAAACGCCGTAACGGGCGTTGGCGCTCCCTCATAGACGTCGGGCGTCCACATGTGGAACGGCACGGCGGAGACCTTGAATGCGAGGCCGGCGAGGAAGAAGACAAGGCCGAAGATCAGGCCAAGATTTGCGCCGCTCGTCTCCAGCGCCTGGGCAATGCGTATGAATTCCGTCGAGCCGGTGAAACCATAAATCAGCGAACAGCCGTAAAGCAGCATGCCGGACGACAGCGCGCCCAACACGAAATATTTGAGACCCGCTTCGCTCGAGCGGATCGCGTCGCGGCGAAAGGCGGCAATCACATATAGGGCGAGGCTTTGCAATTCGAGCCCCAAATAGAGCGCGATCAGATCGTTTGCCGAGATCATCATCAACATGCCCAGTGTGGCCAACACGATGAGGATGGGCAGCTCGAACTTCATGATCCGGGCTTGGCGCAAATAATCCAACGACATGAAAATGGCGACGGCCGAGCCCAACAGGCTCAAAAGCTTGAGCAGTCTCGCGAAGGGATCGACGATGATCGTGCCCTCAAACAGCAACTGGGTTTGGCTGCCTTGAGCCAGAATGAAGAGGGCGGCGACCGCGAGCAGAGAT
>Ga0209633_10005534_pt1 | contig 11057 bp, 13 predicted proteins | sample Cruoilmetagenom1_FD_187290 | JGI IMG/M metagenome (GOLD analysis project Ga0209633, IMG submission 187290) | Oil polluted marine microbial communities from Coal Oil Point, Santa Barbara, California, USA - Sample 1 (SPAdes) (version 2) | ecosystem: Environmental > Aquatic > Marine > Oil seeps ... | reverse complement strand
TCCTGTTGTTTAATCAGACGGTTTAAATGTACATAAATGAAGTTAAGTCCTGGCGTAGTGCCCCAATGCCCTAACAATCTGGGTTTCACATGCTCCAGAGTCAGCGGTTCCTTGAGCAAGGGATTATCCAGTAAATAAATCTGACCAACAGAAAGGTAGTTTGCGGCACGCCAGTAGGCATTTATTTTTTGCAGTTCATCTTGATTAAGTGTCACTTCTTCGAGTTCTTCTGGTAATGTTGTTTCGTTCATAACATTCTCCATGATAGGATTTTGTATAAAATTTTTAATCGCTGTAAATTGGTTTTGGATCAAATGCAAGCCAAGGTCTGTCGAGCAATCTCCGTCTCTTCATCAGTGGGGATAACCAAAATCTTAACTGGGCTTGTGTGGGTCTGGATTTCTGTTGCCTCAGTAATTGCAGCAGAGTTCTTTTCCGGGTCGATATGAATCCCAATATTTTTCAGACCCTGACACACTTGTAACCGGACAGTTGGGCTGTTTTCGCCAACACCCGCTGTAAAAACCAGAACATCAAGCCGCTCAAGGATGGCAAGATAAGCACCGATATATTTTTTAATACGGTAGCAATACATCTCGATTGCAAGCCTGGCTTGTTTGTCTCCCTGGTCTGATCGTTGCTGTATTTCCCGCATGTCATTGGTTCCACAGACACCTATTAAACCAGATTTCTGGTTCAATAAGGTATCAATTTCATCAAGATCAAGCCCTGTATTTCTAGCTAAATAAAAAATAATGCCAGGGTCAATATCACCACTGCGTGTACCCATCATCAGACCTTCCAGCGGTGTCATTCCCATTGAGGTATCGACAGAACGACCGCCTTGAATAGCGGCTGCGCTGGCACCGTTGCCAAGGTGTAGTGTTATAAGGTTGAGCTGTGAAATAGGTTTATTCAATACTCGTGCTGCGCAATGGGCTACATATTGATGGGAAGTTCCATGAAAGCCATAGTGACGAATTTTATGTTCAGCATAAAGGGATTCAGGCAACGGATAGCGGTATGCTTTGGCCGGTATAGTTTGGTGAAATGCGGTATCGAAGACAGCCACCTGCGGTGTTGAGGGAAAAGTCTCCCGACAAATCTCTATGCCCTTCAGATTAGCGGGATTATGCATCGGTGCCAAGGGAATAGTTTCACGAATCGTGTAGATGACTGATTTTGTAATTAATACTGGCTGCGTAAATTTCTCTCCTCCATGAACAACGCGATGCCCGATAGCAGCTAAGCTACTTGAGCCTCTAATGAATGCCATATTGCGGAGGTGGTCAACAAGAAGTTTAAACCCCTCTCTATGGCTATTGATAAGACAAGACTCTTCCTGGCTTTTATGAATACCTCTTTTGTTATATAAGAAGCAACTTATTTTGCTGTGTTCAGTTCCAATGCGTTCAAGGATACCTCTGACTACGGGAGAAAAGGTTTGACTATCCACTAGTCGAAATTTTATCGAAGAACTTCCTGAATTAATTACCAGAATTTTCATAGAGTGTCTTGTCCTTAGTTAAGGATTTTTTTTCACATCCCGAAAAGGAAAATAAACCTTAATTAGGTAAAATCATATACCTATCGTATGCTGAGTGATGTAACCTATGTAACAATGCAGAAGAAATAAAAAAGAAGGCTCTGTTCGCATTAAATGTTGGTCACCCGATAGCAGCAGCCAGGTATGTTTGAGAGGAAAGCTCAGACCCCCGTTTTTCAAGCAGCCTTCGCCATCCCAAATAATGGGGTAAATATTTGGTGGCAACTCCTCTAAATCGCATCATCCATCCTTTTAAGCGACTGTCATAAGCATTGACATTCTGGATATGAAAAACCTTTTCTTTCACCCGTTCACCTTGACTGGTTATTAATGCGTGATGTTCAATTCCTTCTGTTATAGCCAACGCTTTATAAACAGTGGCTCCATCAGTACAAAGCAATGCATCTTCTGCCAACACCGGTTTTAGAACCGCACCGACCGTTTCTTCCGAGACTCTTTGCAGGACGCTATCGGTAGTTGCTCCGTAACGATCACGAACAATCATGACCGGTATCTGCTCGAGCGACAAGCCTCGTTTTTTAGCTTTACCTCCTCGTTTCCGAGGTGCCCTGGGCAGATCACGACTGCCTTTAAAGGATTCTAAAAAATACGTTTCGTCCGCCTCTACAATACCCTGAAAAAAATCATCTTTCTGATTTTGCGGCATCGCTAAAAACCGGTGTCGCCATCGGAAACTAGTTGTACGATGAATGTCACAAGCCTTCGCCGCTTTTCGTATACTTTCTCCCGCAATCATGGATGCCATATAGTCTAACCACTTATCTTTGTGCCGTAGCCGTGCCAACGGCGTTCCCGTTAAACCCGTGAATGTCTTATTGCAATCATAACAACGGAATCTCTGGAGATTATCGGTACTGCCCCAGCGTTGTATATGTTCACTTTGGCAGTGAGGACATTTCGGATCATTTCCAATATGCTTTTCTATTTCACACAAAACGGCTTCTTGTGAAGTTTGCATGGTAAGCCGTTCTAGCAGTGTTTCTCGCTGGTTTACCGTTAAACTATCTACTTGATCAAGATAACTTTGGAAACTTTTGTTTCTCATCGGGTGCTCTCCAAATGTATTTTCCATTACATTATAGAGAGAACCAACAGAGAACGCTAACAGAGCCTAAAAGAAAGACAATATGAATAACGCGAGCCACCAAAGTTCGCTCTACTCCTATAACCGCCTTTCAACTTCTAATACATGGATTGTGGTTTTTAATACTGAGTCAGGATTCAAACTAATTGAATCAATACCCAGTTCCACCAGAAATTCTGCCATTTCAGGATAATCTGATGGTGCCTGACCACAAATGCCAGAATGACGGTTGTTACGTTTTGCGCCCTCCACAGCCAAACGTAATATTTCCTTAACGCCTTCATCTCGTTCATCAAAGTCGAATGCAACTTTTTCCGAGTCTCGGTCGACCCCTAAAGTTAATTGAGTAAGGTCGTTCGAACCAATGGAAAAGCCGTCAAATAATTTGGCAAATGCATCAATCAAAATCACGTTGTTAGGAATTTCACACATCACATATATTTTTAAGCCGTCCTCTCTCCGCTTCAAACCGAATTCAGCCATTTTTTCTAAAACCAGCTGTCCTTCTGCAACGCGTCGACAAAAAGGAATCATCAAAATAACATTAGTTAATCCCATATCATCGCGTACTCGTTTCATTGCTGCACATTCCAATGCGAAACCTTCGGCGTAATCTGGATGAGTGTATCTTGAAGCTCCCCGAAAACCCAGCATAGGGTTAGCTTCAACAGGTTCAAATGCACGACCACCGATGAGTGAGGCATATTCATTGGATTTAAAATCAGACATGCGAACCACAACTGGTTTGGGGTAAAATGCAGCGGCGATCGTTCCAACCCCTTCTGATAATCGTTGTACAAAATAATCTTCAGGTTTGCTGTATCCCAGAGTGAGTCGCTGAATTTCAGCTCGCTCAGCATCATCTATTATTCGTTCTGGATGAAGCAGAGCCATGGGGTGAATTTTGATATATTCGTTAATGATAAATTCCATTCGCGCCAGACCCACGCCATCATTAGGAAGAAAACTGGTTTTAAAAGCTAGCTCGGGGTTACCCAGATTTACCATGATGTCAGTGTTAGGTCGAGAAAGCGTCGAAAGATCGGTTTGAGTCACCTCAAAAGGAATAGACCCTCGATAAATCTTTCCTGCATCACCTTCGGCACATGAAACCGTAATTTGTTCACCATTCTGGATTTTTTCTGTTGCCTGGTCTGCACCTATCACCGCTGGAATACCTAGCTCTCGAGCAACGATTGCAGCATGGCAGGTTCTGCCACCCCGATTAGTGACTATGGCAGCGGCAATTTTCATAATCGGTTCCCAGTCTGGTGTTGTCGTATCTGCCACCAAAACTTCACCTGCTTTAAATTCATTTAGATGCGAGCTACTTTTGATGAGATGAGCCTGACCACTGGCAATTTTGGCACCAGCTGACCGGCCGACTGCCAATACTTCACCTGTTCCTTTTAAGTTGTATTCTTCAAGAAAATCACCTGATTTCTGGGAAGTAACTGTCTCAGGCCGTGCCTGGACTATATATAACTGACCATCCAGGCCATCTTTAGCCCATTCCATATCCATGGGTTTTTCATGACCAATATTGTCGCTGTAGTATTGTTCAATTTTGATGGCGTAGTCTGCTAAAGTTAAGACTTCTTTATCCTCAATACAGAAATGTGAACGATCAGCTTTGGGCGTAACAATATTTTTAACGGCTTCCCTGGTATTACCTTCTGCATAAATCATCTTGATTTTTTTTGCGCCCAACACTCTGCGTAAAACGGTTCGATAGCCTTTTTCAAATGTGGGTTTATGGACATAAAACTCATCTGGGTCAACTGTACCCTGAACAACATTTTCGCCCAGTCCATAGGCACCCGTAATAAAAACAGCATCACGAAAACCAGATTCGGTATCCAGAGAAAACATCACACCACTAGAAGCTAAGTCAGAACGCACCATTTTCATGATACCTATGGATAATGCTACTTTAAAATGGTCAAAGTCATTATCCATACGGTAATGAATAGCGCGATCAGTAAACAAACTGGCAAAACAGCGGCGACAAGCATCCAGCAGAATCTCATCTCCAGTAATGTTCAAATAGGTGTCTTGTTGACCAGCAAAACTTGCCGTAGGCAGGTCTTCAGCTGTTGCAGAACTACGAACAGCAAGGCTGAGAGAAGCTCCATATTCTGCTTGCAACTCATGGTAGGCAGCCAGGATTTCAGCTTGTAAATCATCGGGGAGTTCCGCACCATAGACAATATCACGGGCACGTTTACCTCGTTGAGCAAGGTCGTCCATGTTATCTGCATCAAGGTTATCTAATGCCTCATGTAATGCATCCAGGCATTATTATGATCCAGGATATAGCGATAAGCTTGAGCACTCACGGCAAAACCATTGGGTATCTTTACTCCTTGCGATGTTAGTTGACAGTACATTTCTCCCAGCGAAGCATTTTTCCCGCCAACCAGTGGAATATCGCCAATAGTGATGTCTTTAAAATAGTGAATGTATTGATAGTTCATCATCGCTTTTCTCGCTTTAAATTCATGTTTGCCCGTCTATCCTGCAAAAAAAAATCAATAGTTACAACAAGGACGTGTACTTCGACAATCGCTCCAATGGCGATCTGCTGTTTTTTATTCTGCCGACCCAAGTACAACACTGACATATTTATCACTTTCCAGTAATTTCCAGGCATTTTCATAACTCATAATATTTTCATGATGAGCTCTCCAATGAGTATCTATTCCATCCCAGCCTTTTCCAGCAAATATATGACCACATTCTGGACATATCTTGTTGTGTAAAATATCCCACACCGTTTCACTCACCTCGGTTTTATTTGTGCATACGATTTTATTTTTGGTACGTTTATAGTAACTGCCTAGATTAATACTTGGACAAACAATATATGCCATTTTTCCATTTAACTCTTCTTGAAATACTTCTGCTTTAGTGATCATGTTAGTCTCCAGACATACTGTCAGTAAAAGTGATTAAGGATTGCCCATAATGTCGTGTTCAGCCTCTAGCCAATCATCTAACGCATGCCCCGAAATAAACTTTCTCCTTTCAGCTTTAAAATATGCAGCCAAAGCAATCTCGCATTGATGCCTTTCTTCCTCATTTTTTATTATGGTAGGTGTTTCTTGAGGTATATTCTCTACACTTTCAATATTTTCTTCTAAAACCATTGTTATCTCCAAACTCTGAATTGATCGCGAAGCAAAACTCGGTCGCTTGCAACCGAGTTTTGCTCTCAAAAATTATTTTTTCTATAACTGGAATCTGCAATTACGACAAATGAATCAATTAACTTTTATGCTTCGTCGCTTAGCAGGTTTTTCTTTGGGTATTTCCAGCTCCAAAATTCCATCTTTAAAACTGCTTTTTACTTTATCGCTATCAATGATTCCTGGTAGTCTAAAAGAGCGTTGATATTCACCCCGACTAATTTCGCGGCGCTGGTATTCATCCTCTTTTTTTTCTTCTTCATGATGGGTCGATGCTTTAATTGTTAATACATCATCTTTCACAAAAATATCCAGGTCTTTTTTCTTGACCCCAGGTAATTCAGAACGAATGATCATTGTTTTGTCTCGATCAATGACATCTGTTTTGGGAAAACGTCCTTTTCTATAGGCTTCCATTTCTTGCCAAACAGGCCAGTTACTTTTAAAAGGATGCATAAAACGATGAGGTAAAAAATCATCAAACCAATGCTCCATCTCTTCAAAGGGTGAGAAAACCATTGGTGTTTGTGAAGGTTTTGCTTTGTCTGTTTTTATTTCTTTATTTGCCATGATAGTACCTTTATAAAATGTATTAAAAAAATATAACTGTCTTTAGAACAGTTTAATATCGGCAATGAAGAGAAGTGAATTCCTTCGATTGGACTATTCAATCGAAGGAATTCACTTCTATAATTAACTTCCCAACTTGGCCTAAGCCAATTCGACATAGCCGCTTTTTACAACGGGGCTTATCTCAAGCAGTCATCTCATTTATCTGTTTCTCTGCCTCCTGCCAGTCTTCTAATTCAGAACCAGATGCAAAACCCCGAGACTCAGCTCGATAATACGCAGCTTCAGAGATCATAAATTGCAACTCTTCCGCATTAGTGGGTTCTTTTGGAGAGGTTGTTTTTGTTGCTGGTTTTTCCGATTTGGTATTTCCTGGTTTTTTTAATGTCATTATTAAAACTCCTCGCTACTTTCGTAGCTTTTAAATATAAAATTTTTAGAGAAAATTACTTCTTCAATTTTTCTCCAATCCACTTCGAAAAGTCTTTATTTTCAAAGTTAAATGAACAGGAATAATTCCGTCCATAGATAGTTTATACACCAACCTCTTTGGAAAAAGATGTAACCTAGGTAACACTTGGTTCACTTTCTAATAAAACGGGTTTACAGGGAGGGCTATTTCCAGTTTTCAGACACATTTCATATTGGAAGAGACTTTCGCTAGAAATCACAAAATTGGAAAAGGACAAAACAGTCTTGCGATCATTTATAATGCGACTACCATAAAGCAACCTTTGTGAAAAATAGTAAATAGTCAGACATAATATTGATAACTTTCCCAAACCAATAGTAAGCCGATGCAATCAACCCCATCACAAAAGGCCCAGATACAATGGCTAAAAAATAAGGATGGAATCATAATTCTTAAAAGTTTTGGTGATTGGACAAATGATGCTCTTCGGGGTGCTGCCAGGATACTGGAGCAGTATTCCAGAATTAGCCACAATGCATCAATCCAGTGGGATGTTTCCGAGCTGTAGTAAAATCTCATCAGCTACGGGTGTTGTAGGGTTGTTGGCGGCTTCTACAATCAATTTTGCTTTAATGTTGGCTGCATTATCGCTATTGATCTGAAAAGCTGTCGCAGCTGGAATCAAAATATCACAATCAATTTCCAATAATTCTTCATTGCTTAATGTCAGTGTATTTGGCATGCCAACCACAGAACCATTTTCTTTTTTAAATGCAGCTACTTTTTCAGGATCCAGGCCTTCTTTTGAATAGATTCCGCCTGAACTATCACTGACTGCCACAATTATTGCACCTTGTTGGCAAAATTCATCTGCCGCCACTGCACCTACATTTCCAAAGCCTTGAATAGCCACACGAGCACCCGCTATTTTCAGGTGTATTGGAATTAGATTTTTAGATAAAAATCGCTGCGTGGCGAACATACAACCTTTTCCTGTTGCTTCAAAACGACCAAGTGAACCACCTAAATTAATAGGCTTTCCGGTAACAACCGGACGGTTATTTTTTCCAGGGTTTAATGCTTTATATGTATCATATACCCATGCCATAGTTTGTTCATTGGTATACATATCAGGTGCAGGAATATCTGTATGAGGGCCAATGACATTAAACAATTCGACAGTAAAGCGGCGGGTGATACGACGTAGTTCATCCGAGCTCAAGTTTTTAGCGTTACACACTACCCCCCCTTTTGCACCACCAAAGGGAATATTAACCAATGCACTTTTCCATGTCATAAGTTTGGCCAATGAAGTCACTTCTTCCATGGTTACATCAGGGTGGTATCGGATTCCTCCTTTCCCGGGACCAAAAACACGGTTATGAATCACTCGGAAACACTGGATAGTCTCCACAGAGCAATCATCCAGCTCAATAGGAAAATTGATAATGTGAATTCGATTTGGTTGTTTTAGATAATCAATTAAACCCATCTTTAAATCCGTGATATATGCAGCCGCTTTATCGAACTGTTGTTCACTGATTACAACAGGATCAAAAGTTTCATCACTCATTTTTATTCCTTCATGTTGTTGTTTGTTAATTTTATTACGAGTTACCCTTGTACCGGAAAACAAAGATACACCAGTTTCAATTGTCCCTTAGTTTTTTAGCAGAATCACCAGGCCAAGGCATAATGGGTACAGTTGAGATTGAATTTTGAGGTGACCCTTCTATCAATTTATCGCTATAGGCAAGATAGATTAATGTATTTCTTTTTTTATCCCAAAATCGGACAACTTGTAATTTTTTAAAAATGATTGAACGACGTTCTTTAAAGACATGTTCGCCATCTTTTAATTTTTCTTTCCATGAAATAGGCCCCACCTGGCTACAATCAATTGAAGCATCGGAGGTATGTTCTGCCAAGCCAAGTGTACCTTTTATTCCTCCTTTGTTAGCTCGACTAATATAGCAAGAGACTCCGTTAATTTTAGGATCATCAAATGCATCAATAGCAATTTCATCATCGGGTGTCAGCAGATTAAATTTGGTATCCACACTGCCGATTTTCTCGGCTTTTAGTGTGGAAACAGATAAGATCAGAGTTGTAATAATAGTTAGAAAATAGAATTGTTTATGCATTATTTTTTCCTTGAAAAATAGGGTTATTTATATTTTAAATCAGCTGTTTTATGATGCAGACTGATTTGTATCAATGACCAGCCCATAAATACCATATTAATTCCTAATAGTAGACCGAGCACCCACAATCCTGTCTGTGGCCAACCTACCCAGACTACAATGGCCAAAGCTAAAGCGGTAATGCCATTAAAAAACACCCAGGCCCATTGCGACAAAGGACGCATTATTAAAGCTATAAAAATATTTGCAAGACCTTCTATCGCAAATAATACTGTTAACAACAGCGTTATTGTCTGGCTGCCTTGAGCGGGGGCTGTCACTAGAAAATAGCCGAAAGCTATCTGTATTAGTCCGAGGGCAAACCACAAGCTAAAGCCTGGCATATTGATAATACTGACAGCTCTGACAATCTTAATGCTGCCACCTATCAATAACAACCAGCCTAAGAAAATAATAATTCCCAGTGTAAAAACCTGTGGGACGATAATAGCTAATGTACCTAGAATAACGAAAAAAACACCTTCCGCAAAAAATAGCTTCCAATGTTTCTGTAGGTATTTAGCTATGGTTTGTTGCATACGTTGTTCATCAGCAGTAAATATTTTTTTCATATATCACATCCTGGATTTGACCTTGAAATTAATGGAAGCATGTCAATAGTTCCTGTCGAGAATCTAACTGTAATTGTTCATAAGTTGAAGTTACAATAAACTTATGGCATTTTTTTATTACCGAGAGACATTAATACAATGATTAAAAAAATGATTACCAGTATTGGCCAGAAAAAGGGGGCAACAATAAATACCCCAAATATCATAAACAGTAATGCACCCAGAAATATAAGCAGCCCTACACCAAAATAAACTAAAACCATAAGAATGCCAGTAAACAGGAGAGTGGCAAGCAGTGTTGGAAAAGCCGCAAAACGAACTAATGGATCTGCTACGGGTTCACCATTTATGATAAGACTGAACTGCTCTGTTTCCGGGTGAAAAAAATAGATCAGACTTGTGATAAAAATGCCGACCAGAAAAATCCTGATTATTAAATGAGCATTTCGATTTTGTTGCATTTTCCCCTACCTTGTATAGTATTGGATAATTCCCATGGTCTCCGTCACTGCCATTAAGTTAAAAAAAACATGTTAAAAATGTAGGTTGGGTAAGCGATAGCGCAACTCGACAGTTATTTAAAAATGGTGGATAACGCTATCGCTCATCCACCCTACAAAATATAAAAACGCTTAACTTAATGGCAGTGACGGTCTCCATGGGAACGATAAAAACTAACGTCCACAACTCTATTAAACTAAGGTTGCCATTGCTGCATCATAACCAGGTTCATCAGTAACTTCGGCTACTAGTTCACTATAAATAATTTTATGCTGTTCATCTAAAACTAAAACCGTTCGTGCATATAGACCCCAGCCGTTATGTTAATCTGTTGATGGTTTTGGAAGCTGGGTGACGCTATTCACGAGCTGTTGATCTGCAGGGGGCATTACCGCGACCAGACTGTTAAACGAAGTTGTGGGTGCTTGATCCTCGTGTGAATTGTCTGACCCAACTCGGCAGGAACCAGGGATTGTGTGCTGATGACCCGAGGTCAGGAAAAATAAATGATATTTTCGTAGTCCAACGGTGCTTGTGCAAGTCCAAGACGTTCGGCTGGCGTTTTGCCATCCTTACCGGGCAGAATATAGTTGTGGACTGTGCGCATGATATCAATCATCTTGACAATATTTCCCGGGTCGTACGGTGAGTAACCGTTCCAAATCCGGCCCTTGTTGGACTTGGAATGGATTGGCCGTTCGAGCAAGGAGAGTCGGCGGCGCAATTGGTTGAAAAATGTATCGACTCCGTGCAGGCTCGCCTTGTTGTAGAGCCAAGCTTTGTGGTCTTTGTCGTAGTCGCCAAGATCGGTGAGGTAGGCCACGGCCTTCTCTGGCTCGCCCATAGTTGGGAAGGGATGGTCAAACCACCGATCCTGCCATTTTCCGTGTGCCGTCATGGTGGCTAAACGCTCTTTGATCAACTCTCGCTTGACCTCCTGCGGCTTCATGCCTGGGTGCGAGGCTTTTGCCTGCTCGAAC
>Ga0209633_10005533_pt1 | contig 11057 bp, 8 predicted proteins | sample Cruoilmetagenom1_FD_187290 | JGI IMG/M metagenome (GOLD analysis project Ga0209633, IMG submission 187290) | Oil polluted marine microbial communities from Coal Oil Point, Santa Barbara, California, USA - Sample 1 (SPAdes) (version 2) | ecosystem: Environmental > Aquatic > Marine > Oil seeps ... | reverse complement strand
AATTATTATAAACCAATTTCGCATTTGGAATAACTTCTTTAACTCTATTAACCATATTAGCAATTTGCTTAACATTAGGTGTTGGAGTTTCTATCCATAATAAGTCTGCGCCATTCTGAAGACTTGTGATGCAATCTAACACAACTCTATCTATATTAGAGCCTTCTTTAAACCTATACAAACCATTTTCCAACCTTATTGGACGAACTAATTTACCATTTCTTTTAAGAAGAACATCATCTTCTTTTGCTTCTTCAACGGCAATTTCTTCAGCATCAACAAAAGCTAAATATTGTGAAGCTAAATCTCCAGGTTCTTGACTTACTGGTAATTTTTGAGTAAGGCCAGCTCCTTCAGAATCTGTTCTAGCAACTATAATTCCGTCGTCTACTCCTAATTCTAAAAAAGCATATCTGATTGCATTTAATTTGGCAATAAAATCTTCGTGTGGTACTGTAACTTTTCCATCTTGGTGACCACATTGCTTTGCATCAGACACTTGGTTTTCAATTTGTATTGCACAAGCACCAGCTTGAATCATTTTTTTAGTTAATAAATACGTCGCTTCTTCATTACCAAAACCTGCATCTATATCTGCAATAATAGGCACAATATGTGTTTCAAAATTATCAATTTGGTCTTGTACATCTTCTCCACTTTCAAGCCTTCTGAATAAATCGTTCAGCTCAATAGCATCTGCTTGACGTAAGAAATCATAAATCTCTTTAATTAGTGAAGGAACAGCCGTTTTTTCGTGCATAGATTGATCTGGTAATGGCCCAAGTTCAGAACGTAATGCAGCAACCATCCAACCAGAAAGATATAAATATCTTTTACTCGTTGTTTTATGATGTTTTTTAACAGAAATCATTTTTTGTTGTGCTACGAAACCGTGCCAACAACCTAAGGATTGAGTATAGTTGGATGAATTTGCATCGTATTCTGCCATATCTTTTCTCATAATAGCAGCAGTATATTTAGCAATATCTAAACCTGTTTTAAAACGATTTTGTACTACCATTCTAGCAGCGCTTTCAGAGTTTATAGCATTCCATGTATTTCCATACTTTTCTTTGAGGTTTTTTACAGTTTGTAAGGCAGAACTAAAATCAGTTTGTGCTAAATTTTTCATAGTTTTGTTTTTTGTATTAATTTACATTGATTGATCACCCTTTAATTTTCACGGTTTTGGGGTGGTTTTTTTATATATAATTATATGCTTCTAATGTTAAAAATTCTTGATAATCGTCTGACAATACCAATCCATCAAATAATTGAACAGCTAATTCAAATTTACCTTTGACAAATCGATCATTGCCAAGCATTTTTTTAATTTTTTCTAATTCTTCATTTTGAAGATTGACATACATTTCAATATCAAATTTTCTTCCAACATCTAATACTGCCTCTTTATGCAACCATTGCCATAGTTGGGTTCTTGATATTTCTGCTGTTGCGGCATCTTCCATTAAATTATAGAGTGCTGCTGCTCCGACTCCTCTAAGCCATGATTCTAAATAGAGAATTCCTACATTTATATTTTTACGAATTCCCTTTTCAGTGATCACTCCTTTTGGCATTTCAACCAATTGCTCTTCAGTAATATTCAACTCAGTTCTTTTTACATGTAATTGGTTTTTGGTTGGCATGTATTCATTAAAGACCTTCATTGCAATGCCTACTAATCCTGGATGTGCAACCCAAGTACCATCATGTCCATTCTTCACTTCACGTTCTTTATCTTTTAATATTTTATCATAAGCTACTTTATTAGCTACTTCATCATCTTTTATTGGTATTTGTGCTGCCATACCACCCATTGCGTGTACACCACGTTTATGACATCGTTGAATTACTCTAAGTGAATATGCTTCCATAAATGGGGTTGCCATGGTTACCTGATCTCTATCAGGCACTAAGAAATTTTTGTGATTTCTAAACTTTTTTATATAGGAAAAAATATAATCCCAACGACCACAGTTTAAACCTGCCATGTGATCTCTCAATTCATAAATAATTTCATCTATTTGAAAACTTGCAGTTATAGTTTCTATTAATACCGTAGTTTTTATTGTTTGTTGAGGAATATCTAAATACTCCTGCGCAAATACAAATACATCATTCCACCATCTTGCTTCCTTATAATGCTCTAATTTTGGTAAATAAAAGTATGGCCCACTTCCATTACTAAGTAATTGTTTACAATTATGGAAAATGTAGAGACCGAAATCTACCAAAGATCCTGACATTTCTTCTCCATCTACCAATAAATGCTTTTCGTTCAAATGCAATCCTCTAGGTCTAACTAACAATGTTGCAGTAGCATTATTTAATTGGTAAGTTTTACCTTTTTGTAGATTCTCAAATGTTATTGTTCTATTAACAGCATCTCTTAAATTAATTTGACCTTCCATTAAATTATTCCATGTAGGCGAATTACTGTCTTCAAAATCAGCCATAAATACTTTGGCTCCTGAATTAAGTGCATTGATTACCATCTTTCGATCTGTAGGGCCGGTAATTTCAACACGTCTATCTAATAAATCTTTTGGTAATGGTGCCGCAACCCAATCACCTTCTCTAATGCTTTGTGTCTCTTTTGGAAATTTAGGAAATGTGCCTTTATCGAATTTTTTTTGAACTAAATTTCTTTTTTTAAGTAATTTTATTCTTTTTGAATTGAATTTTTTATGCAAATGCTTCAAAAACTCTAAACCGTCATCAGTTAATACCTCTTTATAAGAATCTTTTGTAACCCCTTTAATATCAACACTTTTTTCTAATATATCATGCATGTTTAACAATTTAATTATTTATTTATGCAACAAATATAAAATAAATATGTTATAAAACAAGCGAACGTTCGCTATTTTTAATATTATTTTATTTTTTAGTATATTCGCATCATATTTAAATAGTTATAATGGTAATTGAAGAAGAATATATTCGATTAATATTCGGATTGAAATTAAAACAAATTCGAACAGAAAGAAATCTTTCTCTTTTCGGACTCTCTAAATTAACAGGATTATCTAAATCGTATTTAAACGAAATTGAGAAAGGAAAAAAATACCCCAAAACAGATAAGATTGTAATATTATCAGAGGCGCTTGATGTTCCTTATGATCATTTAGTATCATTAAAATTAGATAAAAACTTAGCGCCTGTAGGTGAAATTTTACAATCAAAAATATTAAAAGAAATTCCACTTGAAGTATTCGGAATTAAAGAGAGTAATCTAATCGATATTATTGCCAACGCACCTATTAAAGTGAATGCCTTTATTGGTACATTGATAAAAATTGCTCAACATTATAGCGTTACAAGAGAGAGTTTTTTTTTAGCTGCATTGCGTTCATATCAAGAAGCCCAAAACAATTATTTTGAAAATATAGAGAATTTAGTTGAAGAGTTTGGAAAAGCATATCAAATAGATTTAAATAAAAAAGTAGCTACTAAAGATCTTGAAGAAATATTGCTGGAAGAATATAATTATAAGATAGATACAGAGGAGCTAACACAACATGAAAAATTACAAGAAATTCGTTCTATTTTCATCCCTAAACATAACACTTTATTAATTGGCGATCATATTGATGAATCACAGAAACGTTTTATATATGCGAAAGAAATTGCTTATAACTATTTGAATACTACAGATAGACTATACACTTTTCCTTGGATCAAATTTGAAAGTTTTGACCAAGTTTTAAACAATTTTTTAGCCTCTTATTTCGCAGGAGCATTATTGATTCCTAAAAATAAACTAATTGATGAAGTTAAAAGTTTCTTTCAGAATGAATTGTGGAATCAAGAGGAATTTATAACACTAATGAATCACTTTACGAATTCTCCAGAAACATTTTACCAGCGTTTAACCAACATTTTACCAAAACAATTTCATTTTAAAAATTTGTTCTTCTTACGTTTTACTCATAAAGTGGGTAGTAATACTTACAGACTGAACAAAGAATTGCATATAACCCAACAACAAGCACCTCATGCGAATGCATCTAATGAGCATTATTGTAGAAGGTGGGTCTCTTTACGCACATTAGATTCTCTTGCTAAACGACCTAAAAAGAAACATGTTTTTGATATTCAAATATCTCATTACCCTGATAGCAATAGTCAATATTTGGTATTCTCATCTGCAACTGCAGACCCGTTTAAGAATAAGTATAACAGAAGTCTTAGTATAGGAATCTTAATCTCTCCTCATATAAAAAAACATATTAATTTTTTAGATGATCCTGCAATTAAAAGAAAACAAGTAGGAGTTACCTGTGAAACTTGTGCCATTAAAAATTGTAAAGAGCGTGCTGTTGAACCATATCAATTAGAGCGAAAAGAAAGGCATAAAAAGATTGAAAATGTTGTTGAAAATATAATGGATAAATTTTCAAAATAATTCAACTATTTAGCATTTGAAAAGCTATTTAAATCTTCTTATTTTTGATCCGAACAATTTTGTATTTTAGCCTCATTGTTAACAATAGCATATTACATGGACATCAACTTCAATAAAAACGAAGATCATAACAAACTTTTAATTTCCAACTTAAAATCTCGTCTGGCAAAAGTTAAGCTTGGAGGTGGAAAAGTCCGTATTGAAAAACAGCATGCGAAAGGAAAAATGACCGCTCGTGAGCGTATAGATTATTTATTAGATAAGAAGACAAAAAGTATTGAAATTGGTGCTTTTGCCGGTGACAATATGTATAAAGATCATGGCGGCTGTCCATCAGGAGGTGTAGTCATTAAAATTGGATACATTAATGGAAAGCAATGTGTTATAGTAGCAAATGATGCTACTGTTAAAGCCGGAGCTTGGTTCCCAATTACAGGAAAGAAAAATCTTCGAGCTCAAGAAATTGCTATTGAAAATAGATTACCAATTATTTATTTAGTAGACAGTGCGGGTGTTTATTTACCTATGCAAGATGAAATTTTTCCTGATAAGGAACATTTCGGACGTATATTTAGAAATAATGCCGTCATGAGCAGTATGGGTATTACTCAAATTGCCGCTGTTATGGGGAGCTGTGTTGCAGGTGGAGCATACTTACCTATTATGAGTGATGAAGCGCTAATAGTAGATAAAACCGGAAGTATATTCCTTGCCGGAAGTTATTTGGTTAAAGCTGCAATTGGTGAAACAATTGACAACGAAACGCTTGGTGGGGCAACCACACATACAGAAATATCAGGTGTTATCGACTATAAAGCGAAAGATGATAAACATGCATTAGATACTATTCAAAATATAATTGATAAGATAGGTGATTTTGACAAAGCCGGATTTAATAAAAGTAAATCCATTGCCCCAAAGGCCAAACAAAATGAAATTTATGGTCTTTTACCCAAAGAACGTCATGAACAATATGACATGTATGAAATCATAAAAAGATTGGTTGACAATTCTAAATTTGAAGAATATAAGGCTAATTATGGAAAAACTTTAATTACTGCATATGCTCGGATTGATGGATGGGCAGTCGGTATTGTTGCCAACCAACGCAAAGTAGTAAAAAATAGCAAAGGTGAAATGCAATTTGGCGGAGTGATATACTCTGATTCAGCTGATAAAACCACTCGGTTTATTGCAAATTGTAATCAGAAAAAAATTCCTCTTGTATTTTTACAAGACGTTACCGGATTTATGGTTGGGAGTAAATCAGAACATGGTGGTATTATAAAAGATGGTGCTAAAATGGTCAATGCTGTGAGTAATTCTGTAGTTCCAAAATTCACAATAATTATTGGAAATTCTTATGGTGCCGGTAATTATGCCATGTGTGGAAAGGCATATGACCCAAGATTCATTGTGGCCTGGCCAAGTGCAGAACTGGCGGTTATGAGCGGAAATTCTGCTGCAAAAGTATTATTACAAATTGAAAAGGCTTCTTTAGAAAATCAAGGTAAAAAGATCACTAAGAAAGATGAAGAAGAATTATTCAACACAATAAAGTCTCGTTATGATTCACAAACTTCTCCTTATTATGCGGCCGCTAGATTATGGACAGACGGAGTAATAGATCCTCTTGACACCAGAACCTGGATCTCTCTGGGAATTGAAGCCGCTAACCACGCCCCTATTGAAAAACCATTTAACTTAGGGGTTATTCAAGTATAGACATCTTTTGCACCAATTTTCACAAAAAATTTAAACAAATAAACGCATAAACAATTATTAATGGGAAGAGCATTCGAATTTAGGAAAGCAAGAAAAATGAAACGCTGGTCTGCAATGGCAAAAACCTTTACACGTATTGGTAAAGATATTGTGATGGCTGTAAAAGAAGGAGGAGTAAATCCTGAAACCAACTCAAGGCTAAGAGCTGTAATGCAAAATGCAAAGGCTGCAAATATGCCAAAAGACAATGTTGAACGAGCCATAAAAAAAGCCTCTGATAAAGACACTGCCAATTATAAAGAAGTTCTTTTTGAAGGGTATGCACCGCATGGAATTGCCATTTTGGTTGAGACAGCTACTGATAATAATAACAGAACTGTCGCCAATGTAAGAGCTGCATTTAATAAATGTGATGGTACGTTTGGTACTTCGGGTTCGGTAGTATTTATGTTTGATCATACTTGCAACTTTACAATTAAAAAGGAGGATATCACAATTGATATGGAAGAACTTGAATTAGAGTTGATCGATTTCGATGTAGAAGAAATTTTTGATGATGAAGAAGGAATTATCATCTATGCTCCTTTTGAGCAATTTGGCGCAATTCAATCCTTTTTTGAAGAAAATAAGGTTGAAATTTTATCTTCAGGATTTGAACGTATTCCTACATCAACAAAAAAAATGTCTGAAGAAGAGCAAGCTGATGTGGAAAAGCTCCTGGAAAAATTAGAAGAAGAAGATGATGTACAGAATGTTTATCATTCCATGGAAATGTAATTATAAAATTCAAGGTTGAAAACTATGAATAAACTAAAATATTAACCAAAATCAATAAAACCATATGATTTTTTACGGCTCAAAAGGTAATCATTTACATAGCGAACAAGTCAACGGAATTAAATGTTCTCATTGCGAACAGCAAACTACACATACCTTCAGCGTTTTTGGTAGGTATGCTCATATATACTGGATTCCGTTATTCCCAATGGGTAAGAAAGGTGTATCAGAATGTAATCATTGTAAGATTACGTTGGCACCAAAAGAAATGGATGAACCTTTAAAACTCGCCTTTAAAAATGTAAATGGTAATACTAGAACACCTTTTTGGCATTGGAGTGGTCTTGGTTTGATTGCTATTCTAATAGCATTGTTATCCTTTACTGGTAGTCAACACAAAAAAGATGCTGTTACCTATATAAATGATCCGAAAAAAGGTGATGTCTATGAATTTAAAGCAAATGAATATTATTCATTACTTAAAGTAGCATCAGTAAGTGAAGATTCTATATTTGTTATTGCCAATGATTATGAAATTGAAAGGCAATCAAGATTATATAAAATTGATAAATCAAGCAATTACACAACGACACCTTATGGCATTTCTAGAGAAAGAATAAAAGAGTTATTCGCATCTAAAGAGATATTAGATGTAGACAGATAAATTATCTAAATGATTTCAAATTACACCTTACAACAACTACCACAAATTGCAAAACAAATTATCAACGAATCACCTGATAAAGTGTTGTTGTTTTATGGAGAAATGGGTGTTGGTAAAACTACCCTCATTAAGGAAATAATAAAGCTATTGGAGGTTGACGACCTAGTCACTTCACCTACATTTTCATTAGTAAACGAGTATCAATCCAGTAAAGGAACAACTATTTATCATTTTGATTTTTATCGTATTGAAAATGAAGAAGAAGTTTTGGATATTGGTATTGAGGACTATTTTTATAACAATTCATGGTGTTTGATTGAATGGCCAGAAAAAGTTAAAAATTTACTACCTTTAAATGCTGTTGAAATTCATCTTTCAATAAATGAAGATGAAAGCAGAACTATTATTATGGATGAAAAAAGGAGAACTGATAATATAACATAGAGAATAATACAAAATAATTATCCCTTTTTGCCCTTATTAAGGAGACTGAACACTGAATACTAACAACTATGAGTAAACAATTTTCGCCATTTAGTAAAGAAGAATTAATGCCAAAACCTGAGATGCTTGAAATTAAAAAGCAAAAAGGCGAATTGTTTATTGGTGTACCCAAAGAAACACACTTACAAGAAAAGCGCATCTGTTTAACTCCTGATGCAGTTGCTGCACTAACAAATCATGGTCATAGAATTATTATAGAAACCGGTGCGGGTGAAGGTGCTAATTACACAGATAATGAATATTCTGAAGCCGGAGCAAAAATTTCTTATAATAAAGAAGAGGTTTTTGGTTGTAATTTAATTTTAAAGGTTGAACCCCCAAGCATTAAAGAAATAGGATGGATCAATCCTCAAAGCACCTTATTTTCGGCATTACAACTTAAAACTCAAAATAAAAAATATTTTGAAACCCTGGCAAAAAAACGTATAACAGCAATTGCTTTTGACTTTATAACTGATGAACATGGAGTATTCCCTGTAGTAAAATCATTAAGTGAAATTGCCGGGATCTCTTCCATTTTAATTGCAGCAGAGTTAATGCAGAATAATAGTGATGGTAACGGATTGTTATTTGGTAATATTGGCGGTGTACCTCCATCTGATGTAGTAATTCTAGGTGCTGGAACGGTTGGCGAATTTGCCGCACGTTCTGCTATTGGTCTTGGTGCACGCGTTAAGATTTTTGACAATTCAATTACTAAATTACGTCGTTTACAACACAACTTAAATTATCCTGTTTATACTTCAACTATTCAACCAAAAACATTGCAAAAAGCAATGATGCGCTGTGATGTTGCTATTGGGGCTGTGCGCGGTAAAACAAGAACGCCAATTCTAGTAAGTGAACAAATGGTTGAACAAATGAAAGAAGGTTCGGTAATTGTAGACGTGAGTATTGATAGTGGTGGTTGTTTTGAAACTTCAGAAGTGACTACACATAAAAAACCAACCTTTATAAAACATGGTGTAATTCATTATTGTGTACCCAATATTCCGTCAAGATACTCTAGAACTGCCTCGTTATCAATCAGTAATATTTTTACCCCTTATTTATTAAATATTGCCGAAGAAGGAGGTATAGAAAATGCTGCTAGATTTGATAAAAGTTTGCAAAAAGGTATGTATTTTTACCATGGAATTTTAACTAGTAGAGCTGTCGCGGATTGGTTTAGTCTTCCATATAGAGATATAAATTTATTGATTATTTAATGGAATTAAAACGTCGTTTTTCCCTTTTTGGATTCGGGTTTGCCTTCGGAATCGTCCTTTTATTGTTTTTTCTTAATGGGAAAAATGCTTCCTGTAATTTTTTCCCTAATGAAAGAGTTTTAGATATACTTAGAAATAAACCTCGTGTCTTTTCTGATGAAGCGTTGCAGTCAATGTCAGTAGAAAAAATTGATACTGCTGTAATTATTGAAATCCTGTTAAAAGGAGATGTTGATTTTGCAAAAAGTAAAACACGTGAAGAGCCTTGTAGGTTTTATTGGATAGATGGTTACCTGTTAGAAAAAGAGACTTCAATCTATGTTGAAAATTGTGACAGTATCATTACTATTCAACATATATACTTTGACAAGAAATAGTTAGGTCTATTTAAATTTGGTTTACTGACAAATATCATATACAATTTCTTTATAATTAGATAGATTTGCTCAATAGTCAATCAGGGTTTTATGGGTTCACAGTCGGTAAAAGCAATAACTTCACAAAAAGAAAGGAAAGAGTTTATTTCTCATTTACTAAACGATGTCGCAGCATTAGAAAAAATGATTGAGGATGATGTCTTTGAAAAAGGAGTTCAAAGAATTGGTGCTGAACAAGAATTATGTATTGTAAATGACAGTTATCGACCTTCTCTTAATGCACTTAAAATCTTAGAAGAAATTAATGATCCACATTTTACAACAGAATTGGCTTTATTTAACCTTGAAATTAATTTAGATCCTGTTGAACTTACTAATAAGTGCTTTTCAAAGCTTGAAAAAAATCTCAATCAATTACTGAAAAAGGCTGCAGTAGCAGCTGATAAAATAGAAAAGAATAAAACTATTCTGTCCGGAATATTGCCGACGCTTAAGAAAAAAGATCTAATATTCAAAAATATGACACCTTTTGATCGTTATAAAACGCTTAATGCTGTCATAAAAAAAATTAGAGGAGATAATTTTAAAATGCGTATTAGAGGAGTTGATGAGTTAATTTTAAATCATGAATCTATCTTATTTGAAGCTTGCAATACTAGTTTTCAAGTGCATCTACAAGTAGATTTAGATGAAATAGTTGATAAATATAACTGGGCACAGGCCATTGCCGGACCAATATTATCCGTTATGTCTAATTCTCCGTTGTTGCTTGGTCGTGAATTATGGTGTGAGACAAGAATTGCATTATTCCAGCAAAGTGTAGATATGCGCAATGCTTCACATTTATTACGCGAACAAAAACCTCGAGTATCTTTTGGTCATGATTGGGTAAGAAAATCAATTGCTGAAATATTTACTGATGACGTATCGTGTTATATGCCGTTAGTCACAACAAATTTTAAAGAAGATTCATTAGCGTTGTTAAATAAGGGGATTATGCCTCAATTAGAAGCTCTAAATTTACATAACGGCACTCTTTATAAATGGAACAGACTATGCTATGGAATTAATAATAATGTTGCCCATTTACGAATAGAGAACAGATATATTCCTGCAGGACCCAGTGCGGTAGACGAAGTAGCCAATGCCTTATTCTGGGTTGGTGTTATTCAAGGCATGCCGGATAAATACAAACAAATTTGGAAACAAATGCCTTTTAACGATGCCAGAGGTAATTTTATTAATGCAGCTCGAACTGGTATCAACACATATTTTAATTGGTTCGGCTTTGGGATTTCAGCGAGTAAACTTGCCAAGAAAATATTAATTCCGATGGCTCGTGAAGGTTTAAAAAAATCGAATATTGATGCAGCCGATATTGATTTTTATTT
>Ga0209633_10005532_pt1 | contig 11057 bp, 9 predicted proteins | sample Cruoilmetagenom1_FD_187290 | JGI IMG/M metagenome (GOLD analysis project Ga0209633, IMG submission 187290) | Oil polluted marine microbial communities from Coal Oil Point, Santa Barbara, California, USA - Sample 1 (SPAdes) (version 2) | ecosystem: Environmental > Aquatic > Marine > Oil seeps ... | reverse complement strand
TCTATTCCAGCCCGACATGATGTAGCAAGAAGAGTTGACTCTAATTTCTTAGCACTTCAAGTATCACAACATATTATTGAGATGGAGTATGCTCATAATTTAATGCATGAACTTACTAATGGATTAGTGAGGAAAGCTTATAATTTATAGAAGAAATAAAATATCAATTAATTTAGAAAAACTCTGTTGTCATTTCTGAATGTTTTAATCGGAAATCCATTATGCTAAATTGATTGGATTCCCAATTGTGTTGGGAATGACTAAATATAAAATTGAAAAGTATCTTAAATATTAAGGGAAATTATGGAACAAATATCTTTTAGCAACCTTAAAAACACAGTATGCGTCATAACCGGTGGTGGTGGAGTTATTGGAACGGTTTTAGCAGAAGGACTTGCAAAATTAAATGTGAAAATTGCAATCTTAGATATTAGCAAAGAACTCGCCGATAAAGCTGCCAAGAGTGTGGTCGAAAAATATGGCACTAAAGCAATTGGAGTTGAAGCTAATGTTTTGGATAAGCAATCATTGGAGAATGCAAAGAATATAATTATAGAAAAATTTGGTAGAATTGATAGTTTGATTAATGGAGCTGGTGGTAATTCACCAAAGGCTACTACTCAAGAAGAATTTATTACAGATGATAACGTTAGTTCTTTAGATGAAACTTTTTTTGGTTTAGAATTGGAAGGGTTTCAAAAGGTTTTCGATCTAAACTTTTTAGGAACTCTATTACCCACAATGGTTTTTGCAAAAGAAATGGTAGAAAGGAAGTCTGGAGTTGTCTTAAATATTTCATCGATGAATGCTTACCATCCATTAACAAAAATACCAGCATACTCGGCTGCAAAATCTTCCATCAATAATTTTACAGAATGGTTGGCAGTACACTTTGCTAAAATGAATGTTAGAGTAAATGCTATTGCTCCAGGTTTTTTTCTTACTTCACAAAATGAATTTTTGTTGATTGATGAAAAATCTGGTGAATTAACTGAAAGAGGTAATAAAATTATTTCTAATACACCTATGGCAAAATTTGGTGAGCCAGATGATCTTCAAGGAGCAGTTTATTATTTACTTTCAGATATGTCAAAGTTTGTGACTGGGATTGTAATCCCAATTGATGGTGGTTTTAACGCATATAGTGGTGTTTAATATTGATACTTAATAATAACAAATCTTAAAAATGGTAAAGTAAAATGGGAATTGAATTAAAAAAAGAGTTTAAATATTCATTGTTGGTTCCTACTAGCATGGGAATTAGAATTACTCCTATAAATGGGCAGCCTGTTCACAGTAGTGATACATTTAAGTTAGAAACATCAAGTGCTGAAACTAATGTCGCAAGTATTTCTTCGTATTTAGGATTGCCTGTAAAAGTATTGACAGCATTCGTTAAAGATAGTCCAATTGCTAAAATTATTAAGAGTAATCTTAAAGCACGTTTTATGGATTTTGAGGGCAAGGATATTGATCAAGGTGGACCGTGGGGTTTTCGTCACCAATTTAATATAGCTGATAGTGGTTATGGTTCACGTGGACCGCGTGTTCATAACGATCGTGCAGGTGAAGTAGGAAGATTACTAAGTGTAAATGATTTTAATCTTGAGCTTATATTAGCTGAAGAAGGAGTTCAGGTAATGCATCTGTCTGGATTGATAGCTGCATTATCATCGGAGACAAGTAACTTTTGTTTAGAGCTTGCACGAACAGCAAAAAAAAATGGGACCAAAATTTCGTTTGATCTAAACTATAGAGCTTCATTTTGGGAAGGTAGAGAGCAAGAACTAAGAGATGCATTTACTGAGATTGCTTCTGTCTCGGATATTCTGGTTGGCAACGAGGAAGATTTTCAGCTATGTCTTGGTGTCAAAGGGCCAGAAGCCGGAGGAAATAATATTGATGATAAAATTGAAAACTTCAAAGAAATGATTGGGCGAGTAAAATCTAAATTTCCTAATGCTTCTGTATTTGCAACAACACTTCGTGAGGTTGTAAATGCTAACGAACATTTGTGGGGAGGAATAATGTTAGAAGGGGATAATTGGCATATTGTGAAACCGCGCAAAATTAAAGTGCTTGATAGAATTGGAGGTGGAGATGGTTTTGTTGGTGGTATGCTTTATGGGATATTAAAAAAATGGGAACCAGAGAAATGGATACAATTTGGTTGGGCAACTGGAGCAATGGCTACAACCTTTTTGACAGATTATGCTCAACCAGCGGATGAAGAAATGGTTTGGAGTATTTGGGAAGGTAATGCTAGAGTCAAAAGATAATTATAATACTAGAAAGGAAAAATTAAATGATTTATTATGCTCGTGGATCTGAAACAGATGTTATTGATTCACATGATTTAAAGAAGGCGTTATTTGAGACTTTTAGGAAGCTTGGAAATCGGGAAAAGGTTTTAGCAATTCCTCCAGATTTTACAAGATATCATTCTAAGGCAGGTGATATTACTTCACTTGCATATGAATATTATAAAGAAACACTAACTGATATTTTACCTGCACTTGGAACTCATTTTGAAATGACAGAAAAAGAAATAAGTAAAATGTTTAAAGGAATTCCACAAAATATATTTAGAGTTCATAAATGGAAAGATGACTTAACTACTTTAGGGCAAGTACCATCAGAATATATAGAGGAAGTTTCTGAAGGGAAAGTTAATTATTCATGGCCTGCACAAGTTAATAAATTACTTGTTGATGGTGGCTTTGATTTAATTTTATCAATTGGCCAAGTTGTACCACATGAAGTTGTTGGAATGGCAAATCATAGTAAAAACATATTTATTGGTACTGGTGGTTCAGAAGGAATTAATAAGAGTCATTTCCTTGGTGCAATTTATGGAATGGAAAGAATGATGGGACGAGCGGATACTCCAGTAAGGCAAGTGTTAAATTATGCTTCAGAACATTTTGCAAAGGATCTACCTATCATTTATATATTAACGGTTATTGATAAAGATGAAAATGGAGAACTAGTTCTAAGAGGGTTATACATTGGCGATGATAACGAATGTTTTAATCTTGCTGCTGAGTTATCATTAAAAGTTAATTTTGAAATACTTGATGAACCATTAAAAAAAGTTATTGTTTATTTAGATCCGGAAGAATTTAAATCGACGTGGTTAGGAAATAAAAGTATCTATCGTACACGTATGGCAATTGAAGATGATGGTGAGTTAATTGTATTAGCACCAGGACTAAGAGAATTTGGTGAAGATCCGGATATAGATTCTCTTATAAGGAAATATGGGTATGTGGGTACTCCCGAAACTTTGAAATTAGTTGAAGAGAATGATGATCTCAAAGATAATTTAAGTGCAGCAGCACATTTAATTCATGGGTCTTCGGAAGGAAGATTTAAAATAACTTATTGTCCAGGACATATTTCCAAAGAAGATATAGAAATGGTTAATTTCAATTATGGTGACATAAATGAGATGACCAAAAAATATAATCCAGAAACTTTGCATGATGGATATAACACGATGCCCGATGGCGAAAAAATATTTTATATATCAAATCCTGCATTAGGCTTGTGGGCATGGAAAAATAAATTTTAACAAACAAATAAATTATTATGAAAAAATATTCAATTGGTATTATTGGGGCTGGAGTAATGGGTCAAAATCTTGCACTAAATTTTGCAAGTAAAGGATTTCCGGCTGTCATTTTTGATAAGGATTCTGAAAAATTAGAATCTTTTATTTCTAAACATGAAAAAAATAAAAATATAACTTCTGCTTCAAAAATTCAGAGTTTTATTGATTGTTTAGAGAAACCACGAAAAGTAATGATGATGGTTCCAGCTGGAAAAATTGTTGATAATGTAATTGATGAAATTATTCCATTACTTTCTCAAGATGATATAATTATTGATGGAGGAAATTCGCATTTCCCAGATACTATACGAAGAACAAAATACGTTGAAAGTAAAGGACTATTATATATCGGAACAGGAGTTTCTGGGGGAGAAGAAGGTGCATTGCTTGGTCCATCAATAATGCCTGGTGGATCAAAAAAGGCTTGGAAGTTTGTTGAACCAATCCTTAAAGCCATCTCAGCCAAAGTTGATAATGGAACTCCATGTTGTGAGTGGATTGGCGATAATGGTGCTGGACATTTTGTGAAAATGGTTCATAACGGAATTGAATATGGAGATATGCAACTAATTACAGAAGCATATCAAATTATGAAAGATCTGTTAGGAATGAGTGCTGATGAAATGTCAGAAGTTTTTAATGAGTGGAATAAAGGGGATTTAGATAGCTACTTAATTGAGATAACAAGTGATATACTTGCGTATAAGGATGATGATGGAGAACCACTTGTTGAAAAAATTCTTGATACTGCAGGACAAAAAGGAACTGGTAAATGGACTGCTACAACTTCTCTTGATATTGGAATTCCATTAACATTAATTGGTGAGGCTGTATATGCGCGTACTCTATCAGCAATGAAGGATGAGAGAGTTGAAGCTTCAAAAATATTAAATGGTCCAACTCCTAAGTTCGAAGGTGATAAAAAAAGTTTCATTGAGGATCTTCGAAAAGCATTATTTGCTTCAAAAATTGTATCTTATGCACAAGGTTTTGTATTGATAAAGTATGCTGCGAAAGAATATAACTGGAAATTGAATAATGGAAATATTGCCCTAATGTGGCGTGGTGGATGTATCATCCGATCAGTATTTTTGGAAAAAATAAGAGATGCATTTGACAATAATTCTGAGTTGTCAAATCTATTGCTTGATCCATTCTTTAAAGCTAAAATTGAAGAATCGCAGGAAGCGTGGAGAAAAGTTATTGCACTTGCCGTTACTAATGGAGTTTGGGTTCCAGCTATGTCAACTGCTCTAAATTATTTTGATGGCTTTAGAAATGGAAGGTTGCCAGCTAATTTACTGCAAGCCCAAAGAGACTATTTTGGTGCACATACTTATGAGAGAATAGATAAACCAAGAGGAGAATTTTTCCACACAAATTGGACAGGTAGAGGTGGTGACACAGCTTCAACAATGTGTTCATTATAATTTATAAAATAATAGAAACAAGAATATGATAAAAAAATCAAACTTTAGTAAAAATATTATTATTTTTATTGTCATTAGCTTAATGTCATTTTTACTACTTTCTTGCGGTAAAGTATCTAGTGTTAAAAAATTAAAGATTGGTCATGGTCTAGATCAATCTCATTCTGTTCATAAAGCAATGCTATTTTTAGCCGAAAGAGCAAAAGAAAAATCAAATGGAAAACTTCAGATTTCTGTTTATCCAAGTCAACAATTAGGAACTGAAAGGGAATGTGTAGAACTTTTACAAATTGGAAGTTTAGCTATGACCAAGGTTTCTGCCTCTGTATTAGAAGGGTTTGCTCCAATATTTAAAGTTTTTAGCCTTCCATATATATTCAGAAATGAAGAACATAAATTCAAAATTTTTGAAGGGGAAATAGGTAAAGAATTATTACTAAGTCCGCAGAAGTATTCTCTTAGAGGTTTATGTTTCTATGATGCTGGAAGCCGAAGTTTTTATACAAAAGATAAACCGATAGAAACTCCTGATGATTTGGTTGGACTAAAAATAAGAACTCAAGAAAGTGCAACATCAGTAAGGATGGTAAATGCAATGGGTGGTTCTGCAACTCCAATTTCTTGGGGCGAGCTTTATACAGCACTCCAGCAAGGAGTTGTTGATGGTGCAGAAAATAATCCGCCAAGTTTTTATCTATCAAGACATTACGAAGTATGTAAATACTATTCAATCAACGAACACACTGGGGTGCCTGATGTACTTGTAATTAGCACTGTTGTTTGGAATGATTTGACCGAAAAAGAACAAAAATGGTTACAAGAAGCAGTTGATGAATCTTATGTTCACCAAAAGAAATTATGGAAAGAGTCGACTTTAGAATCATTAAAGGAAGTTGAAGCGGCTGGTGTACAAATATCTTACCCAGATAAAACTCCTTTCATGGAAAAAGTGAAACCATTAATAGAAGAATTTAAGTCTGAAGAGGCAGTTTATAATCTTATTCAAAAAATAAAGAATGTAAAATGATATTAATGAACATAAAAACTAAGATTGATAATGTCCTAAAATGGATGCTTGTTTTCATTATGGCGACAATGACTTTGAATGTACTGTGGCAAGTTTTTTCACGATTTGTTCTGCAAAGCCCTAGTTCCATTACAGAAGAGTTAGCTCGTTATATGCTTATATGGCTTGGGATTCTGGGCGCTAGCTATGTTAGTGGTCAAAAAATGCATCTTGCAATTGATCTGCTTTCTACAAAATTAAATTCAAAGAATAAGTCATATTTAGAAATTACAATTCAGTTCTTTGTTTTATTATTTTCATTTTTTGTAATGGTAATTGGCGGAATTAGATTAGTTCAAATTACACTCACCTTAAACCAGATATCTGCAGCATTGCAAATTCCGCTCGGGTATGTTTATTCAGTTATACCTATTAGTGGTTTGCTTATGATGTTCTATGCAATAACATTTATCTTTGAAGAATTATCAAAAAATAAATCTATTAAATAATTTTCCTAATAAGAGAGATGATTTTATATGGAAGTATTTGAAATTTTAGTTTTAGTTGTTTCTTTCTTAATATTGTTATCAATTGGAGTTCCAATTTCATTTAGTATTGGAATTTCAAGTTTACTCACAATGCTTCTTAGCATTAATACTCTTCCTTCATTAACAACAGTTTCTCAAAGGATGGCGACCGGGATAGATAGTTTTGCTCTATTAGCAATTCCATTTTTTATTTTTGCAGGACAGTTAATGAATAGTGGTGGAATTGCCAGGCGTCTTATTGATTTTGCAAAAGTTTTGGTTGGTAAACTTCCTGGCGGATTAGCATTTGTAAATATTTTAGCGGCAATGTTTTTTGGAGCAATCTCAGGTTCTGCTGTTGCGGCTGCTTCAGCAATTGGTGGAGTGATGACTCCCATTATGGAAAAAGAGGGATATGATAAATCTTTCTCTGCTGCTGTCAATATTACGTCAGCAACAACTGGAATGATAATTCCACCAAGTAATATTTTAATTGTTTATTCATTAGCAAGTGGTGGTGTATCAATTGCTGCATTGTTTCTTGCAGGATACGTACCTGGAATATTATTAGGTTTGGCACTTATGATTGTTTCTTATATCTATGCAAAAAAGCATTATTACAAAGCAAACTTTGAATTTAGTTTTGGAGATACAATTAAAAAGTTTTTTGATGCACTTCCAAGTTTGTTGCTTATTGTAATCGTAATTGGAGGAATAGTTGCAGGTTACTTTACAGCAACTGAAGCATCTGCAATAGCTGTTTTATATGCTTTTGTACTTTCCGTTTTTATTTATAAAGAAATAAAATTTAAGGATTTACCTGATATTTTATTAAGTAGTTCCTCAACAACTGCAATTGTTATGTTATTGGTTGGTACTTCAATGGCAATGAGTTGGGTTATGGCTTATGAAAATATTCCTCAAAATGTCGCTGAAGCATTACTCTCTTTATCCAGCAATAAAATAATTATTCTAATCATCATTAATGTAATCTTATTATTTATTGGTACGTTTATGGATATGACTCCGGCAGTATTGATCTTTACTCCAATATTTCTACCAGTTGTAGTTCAACTTGGAGTTGATCCAATTCATTTTGGAATAATGATGGTTATGAATTTGAGTGTTGGTCTATGTACACCACCTGTGGGCAGCGTTTTGTTTGTTGGTTGTTCAGTGGCTAACTTGCCAATTACTAAAGTCATAAAACCTTTAATCCCAATGTTCTTGGCCATGGTTTTTGCATTGTTACTTGTAACTTATATTGAAGAGTTGAGTTTATTCGTTCCAAGATTATTTGGATATTAGTATTTTAGGTTATTACTTAACCCAGAAATAATATGAATAATAAATTTAAGTTTGTAGTAGTTGGCTCTGGTAATATTTCTAGAACATATTTCAAAGCTATTGAGGAAATAAAAAATGCGGAAATAGTTGGACTTGTTTCCAGATCTCTAAATAAACCAAAATTTGTTGATGAAAATAAAATAAAAATTTCTAGATCGATAAAAGAAATTAAAGTTGATTTTGATGCAGTAATACTTTGTACTCCAAATGGATTACATCATATTGGAGCAATAGAAGCTGCCAGTTTAGGGAAGCACGTACTTACCGAAAAAGTCTTAGATATTTCAATCCAAAATATGGATGAAATGATAAATGCTTGTAATAAAAATAATGTTAAACTTGCCGTTGCATATCAAAGAAGACTAAATGGAGATAATCCGAAAATTAGGGAGTTACTTTCTGCTGAAAAATTAGGAAAGATTTTCTCAGTCAATCTATCTGTTAAAAATTATCGTGATGATAATTATTATAATTCAGCTGAATATAGAGGAAAGTATAAAATTGATGGTGGTGGTCCTTTTATTCAGCAAGCATCTCATTCAATAGACCTATATTGTTGGTTTTTCAGAAGACCTTCGAAAATTGCAAGTAAACTTGGTACTTTTGTTCATGATATTGAAACAGAAGATCATGGTTCAGCTATTTGCATTCATGAAAACGGAATGATAGGAACTATTACTGCATCAACTGCTACCAAACCAGGGTTCGCACCTAAGCTAGAAGTCTATTCAGACAAGGGTTATTTTGAGATGGAAAATGATTTAATTACTAAGTGGGATATTGATGAAGTGGCAAATCCTTCATATCTTATTGAACTTAATACGCACACTGGCACTGCTACTCATACTGTTGAAGATGTAACTAATCATAAGAGAATTATAAGAGACTTTATTGATTCTGTGAATAACAATACTGAACCAATTGCTAATGGTCAGTCCGCAAGAATAGCAACTGAAATGATTTTAGATATTTATAATAATCAGATTAGCTAAGTTATTTAAGCGTGGACAACTAACCGTATAAAGGTCCATAATTTTTACAAGCCTTAAAATCAGCTGATTCCAAACTGTCAGTGCCAAAAGCACTCCATGCACTTGGTCTAATAATTCTATCTTCAGAAACATTATGCATATTAACAGGTATTCTCAGCATTGAAGCTAAAGTAATTAGTTTATCACCAATATGACCGTAACTAATTGCTCCATGATTGGCTCCCCAACTTGCCATGACAGAATAAACATCTTTAAAAGGTCCTTGTCCACTAAGAATGGGTGCAAACCAAGTTGTTGGCCAAGTTGGATCTGTTCGCCGATCTAGCACGTTATGTACATCTTGGGGTAAATCAACAGTATAACCTTCAGCTATTTGTAAAACTGGTCCTTGCCCTTTAATAATATTTACTCTAGACATAGTTACTGGCATTTCACCATCAGTAAGAAATTGAGAAGAATATCCGCCACCTCTAAAGTATTCTAATGCAGCTGGACACCACTTGGTAGCTTTTAAGCATGCTTCCACATCTTTATCTGTAATATCCCAGAATGGTTTCATAATGGAAGTATCATTTGATTTTTGTCGACCAGTTCCATCTAAAGTTGTTGAACCAGAGTTTATCAAATGAATAATACCATTTGATGCTTTGCCAGAAAGATCATAATCAGTAACACGCTTAACTGATTCAGGACTCCAATATGTTCTTACATCCGAAAAAATCTGAGCAGTATCTGTTAATAGATGACCAAATATCATTGACACACCATTCAAACTATCATTCTCTGTGGCAACAGTAAATGCTTCTCTAATTCCATTCCAATCAAATGATGAATTTAAAATAGCCTCTGAAAAGTCTCCATTTGGAAAGTGATCAGTCCATTGACGTTGACCTTGAAATCCAGAAATTAAAGCATTATGTCCCATTGCTTCTTCTTCAAAACCAATTTCTTCTAATTTAGGATTTCCAATCATTAAGTCTCTAATAATTAAAGTCATTTTTACAACAGTTTCCCAGTCTTGATTTTTTTGATCTCGAGAGGATTGCTTATCAATTTCATTTATATCTTCACCTTCTTCACAATTATTTTTAGTCCAAGAAAGAGCTTTTGTATATTCATCTTTATCGTAAATTTCTTCTTCAATTCTTCTTGTTAATTCAGACATATCAACACTTGCAGATCTCATTCCCAGGTAATCTTGAAAGAAGTCTTGGTCAACAATAGAACCAACAATTCCCATTGAAACACCTCCAATCCCGAGATATGATTTGTTTCTCATTTCGGCAACCGCTAATCCTGCTTTTGCAAAAAGTAATAATTTTTCTTTAACATCATCTGGAATTGATGAATCACCACTATCTTGAACATCTTTTCCATAAATACTAAAGGTAGGTAATCCTTTTTGATTATAGCCGGCTAATGCTGCAGCTAAATATACAGCTCCTGGCCGTTCAGTTCCATTAAATCCCCAAATAGCTTTTGGTACTAATGGATCAATATCCATTACTTCAGCACCATAACACCAAGCTGGAGTAACCGTTAAAGATACACCTACACCTTCTCGAGCAAATTTCTCAGCAGCATCAGCAGCTTCAACAACACCTCCAATGGTTGTATCAGCTATTACACATTCAACTGGCATTCCATTTGAATGCTTTAAGCTAGCTGAGATAAATTCAGCAGCATACTTTGCCATATTCATGGTTTGTTCTTCTAAGGATTCACGAACTCCTTTACGTCTTCCATCAATTACTGGTCTTATTCCAATTTTTGGTAAAGAACCCCTTAAACGAACATTAGCTTTAGAATTATTACTAAATGTCATTACTTACCCTATTTTAGTATAAAATAATCATCACAACTATTTATAAAATATTATTCTTATTTATGATTATTGGGTTTTGCCGTAGATTTTCTAATATCAAATTTTGTATCAACACAAAGTGTTTTGGGAGTATTTTGTTTTTTTGATTCTATTTGATTAAGTAATAGATTAAAAGCTTTTTCCCCAATTTGTTTTCTATAATGGCTAATAGTAGTTAATGGAGTAGCTAAAAACGGAGGATAATAACTATCAAAAAAAGCTATTAGAGAAATATCATTTGGAATTGATAAACCTTTTTCAACTATTGCTTTAATGGC
>Ga0209633_10005531_pt1 | contig 11059 bp, 9 predicted proteins | sample Cruoilmetagenom1_FD_187290 | JGI IMG/M metagenome (GOLD analysis project Ga0209633, IMG submission 187290) | Oil polluted marine microbial communities from Coal Oil Point, Santa Barbara, California, USA - Sample 1 (SPAdes) (version 2) | ecosystem: Environmental > Aquatic > Marine > Oil seeps ... | reverse complement strand
CTCTCTTTTTACCGGTCGCATGATCGAACCGGCAACTCGTTGCAAACCGCGTACACCTTTGCTGATCATGCTCTATGTGCCTTGCCTTAATGCATTGAATTTCGTATCTTTTTTATAAGCCGCCTTTCTCACAATCTCGAGATAGAATTACTTTTTTATGGCTGGAGACTGATTTGACCGTTTTGCGGCACTATGGCGCGATTAACCCTGGATACGTTGATAATCTGTTTCGAGATGTGATCCATGGTATAAAATGGACTGGCATGGGATCGTCTGAATTATTGTGCGCCGACGGTCGGGCGCGTTGTCGATGATCAATCAGGCTTTCACAAGATTTTTTGATTGACGTTGGGTGACGGGTTCACATTTCGTCATTAAGTATTGAGGGGCGTTTAGGTTATGTTGTCGGACCTGTTTGATGTATTTTCCGAGGACATCGCTATTGATTTGGGCACGGCGAATACACTCGTCTATGTGCCGCGGCGGGGTATTGTCATTGATGAGCCCTCGGTTGTCGCTATTCAGTCAAAAAATGGATCGCGCCAGGTTATCGCTTTTGGCAAACGCGCCAAGGACATGCTTGGGCGGACGCCGGATAATATCGAGACCATTCGACCACTGAGGGACGGTGTGATTGCCGACTTTCTGGCGGCTGAAGAAATGATCCGGCATTATATTCTCACAGCCAAGAAAAACATGGGATTCAGGCGTCCAAGGGTGCTGATATCAGTGCCGGCCAGTGCCACCAGCGTTGAGCGGCGGGCGGTATATGAAACTGCGATTTCTTCTGGTGCGCGCCAGGCGTTCCTCGTCGAGGAGCCGGTGGTGGCGGCGATTGGTGCTGGCCTGCCGGTTGACGAGCCCCGCGGCTCGATGGTCGTCGACATAGGCGGTGGCACCACTGACATTGCGGTTTTGTCGCTTGGCGGAATACTCGATACGCGTGCCATCCGGTGCGGTGGAGACGCTATGGATGGGGCGATTATAAAATATATCCGTAAAAAACATTCTCTGTTGATTGGTGAGGCAAATGCCGAACGGGTCAAACAGCAGGTCGGCACTGCGTTTTCCGGCGAAGTTCCTGTTAATGGTCACCCTGTCGAACTACATATCCGGGGACGCGAGCTCTCGGGTGGTCGGCAAAAGGAAATCATTTTGGGATCTGAGGATATTGCGGAGGCACTCGCGGAGCCCTTGCAACTGATGGCTGAAACTATCCAGTTTACGATCGAAGATCTACCGCCTGATCTCGCCAGCGATATCTGCGAGGACGGTATTGTACTGACTGGCGGGGGTGCGCTTTTGCGCGATATAGACAAGGAGCTTCTACGCCTGAGCGGATTTAAATTTCATCTCGCTGATGAACCGCTCCATAGTGTTATTATCGGCACTGGACGTGTGCTTGCTGATCTTGACGAATATCGCGACATATTGATTGCGCCACAATAGAAACCATAAGTTACGTGATGCGTCACCGTCGGCATGGGCATGAGAGCCGCAGAGAAAATACGTTAGCTATTGAGTAACAGGAATTATTTGTTTTGCGCAGGGACGTTTATAAAAAGCATCACCTATTGCGGTCCGCGCCGCGTCCAACTGCGCGCAAAAGTCTCTATACGTTTATTTTTATCTCGCTTGCGCTCCTCACCTTGAGCCGCATCAATCACGATCTGATTTATTCATTTCGTGGCCGTGTGATCGCACTGGCTGCACCGGTATTTGAGATTGTATCTGGTCCAGTCAGACAGCTTAAAGGTATCTGGCAAAACGCTGAAATTCTTATTGCCAATACTGATGAGCTTAACCGGCTTCGCGCAGAGAACCAAAAGCTGCAACAATGGAAATGGCGGGCGAAAGTGCTTGAAGACCGGCTTGCCGCATATGCTAAAATCATTCAGGCTGTTGAGCGGCCACCGCTTGGCTTTTCTACTGGACAAGTGATTTCGGAGGGGCGCGGACCATTCCTGCATAGCGTGTTGCTTAATACGGGCCGTAAGGACGGTGTGCGCAATGGCTATCCGGTTGTGAGTGCTGATGGACTGGTTGGACGCGTGGTCCAGTCCGGGGCCCGGGCCGCGCACACGCTTCTGGTTAGTGACCGCAATAGCCGAATACCTGTTGAAATCGGAAATAACCGTATGCGCGCAATTTTGACAGGTGACGGCGATAGTACGCCGCGGCTGACATATCTTTCGAAAGGCAGCAAAATTAGAGTCGGTGACGAGGTGTTTACCTCTGGACAAGGCGGGCTCTTTCCCCGGGGTTTACGCATAGGGAAGGTTGTCATTTCCGGCCAGCTATACCGCGTGAAACTTTACGCCAATCTTGGCCGCCTGGACTATCTCAGTGTATTGTTTTTCAAGACACCGGGACTGGACCTTGTCGATGACAAACCACATCCTGGCAGCCCCTCGCGGCCAAAGAGGCTGGAACAGCCGGTGGCGTCTATTTCAAGTGACAAGGCGGGCAGATCGAATAATACGACAGCCGCTGTGCCGCGTGTACCCGAAAGGCCCAAATGATGGCAGCCCCGGCATTCAGTTTAAAACCTCTGCTAAGTCTTCTTGGTCTGATCGCCATTGCTCATCTGCCTTTAGGGGCACCCGCCAATGCAAGTTTCATCATTCCATCCATTATATCAGCGTTGATATTTATCTGGTCGATATATGAGCCCGACAATGTCAAACCTTGGATGATATTCACGCTTGGCCTTGTCGCCGACGTAATCTCCAGCGGCCCTATCGGATTTTGGTCGCTCTATTACCTCTCTGTCCAGGGCATGGCGTTTTGGTTTGGACGCAATCCGACCAATACCGGGCTATTGCTCAGCTGGATCGGATATCTCATTGCGACCGTGGTTGTCACATTTCTGGGCTGGGTGGTGACGACGCTCTACACGATGCAAAGTGCAGACTGGCGCCCGATGCTGGTCGGGGCGGGTATGGTCAGTATTGGCTTTCCGCTGATTTATTGGGTGAGTGGCGTCGCCCGCCAAGCGCCTCCCACCTCATCAAATTCACCATTGCTCGATGAGATCGCTTGATATGGGAATCATCGGATGAAACGTTTAAAGAAATCTGACGATGGCGTGCGGTCGGGGGGTGTATTCACCCGACGCAGTTTGCTGGTTGGCCTCGGGCAAACGGCAATCATGGCCGGCCTCGGCACCCGCCTTTATCAACTTCAGGTTTCAGATGCATCGCGGTACCGGAGACTGGCAGAGCAGAACCGGATTGATATTCAGATGTTTGTGCCGACGCGAGGCCGTATTCTCGACCGTAATGGTGAGGTTCTCGCGGGTAACCAGGAAATCAGGCGTCTTGTGATTATTCCCGATCTGACGAATGATCTTGCACATACGCTCAAACTATTGGGCCGCATCATCTCTTTGCCTCAAGACCGGCAGCGTCTGCTCCTTAGACGGGCTGCAAAGCAAAACCGCCGTATCCCGTTATTGATTTCGACGGGGTTGAGCTGGGAAGAAACCGCGAAGGTCAATGTATTGATGCCGGAACTCTCTGGCGTTCAGACAGAGAGCGGCTATGAACGTATTTATCCAATGGGAGCGGATTTTGGCCATCTGACCGGTTATGTCGGTGCGATTGAGCGGTTTGAAATCGATGATGACGCCGCGTTGCGCCTGCCTGGCGTGAGGATTGGCAAGGCAGGGGTTGAGCGCGCATTTAACGATGCTCTTCGCGGGCGCGGCGGGCATATCAAAGTGGAGATCGATGCCAAAGGGCACATTCTTCGCTCGCTCGACAAGACTGATAGCATCGCCGGGGGAGATGTGAAGCTTTCCATCGACACCCGCCTCCAGCGCCGTGCCATGCACCGGCTGCGCAAGGAGAAACGTGCCTCAGTTGTCGCCATGGATATTCACAGCGGCCAGATTATGATCATGGCATCCAATCCGGCATATGATCCCCAATTGATTTCATCGGGTATAAGCCGGGATAACTGGAACAAATTGCTGACGGAACCGGGTGACCCATTGAACAACCGGTCCATTCGCGGTCAATACCCGCCTGGCTCGACATTTAAAATGGTCACCGCGATGGCCGCACTTGAAGCGGGCGTTATTGATGAGGTTGAGAGAATTCCCTGTTACGGGCGCTATACCCATGGCGGGCATACCTTCAAATGCTGGAAAAGTTCAGGCCACCGACGGGTGCGCCTTCACGATGCATTGCGCGTTTCGTGTGATGTCTATTTTTATGAAATCGCGCGGCGTCTGGGTATCAACGCCTTGAGTGCAATGGCGCGCCGGCTGGGCTTTGGTCAGACCTTTGATTGCGGTTTACTTGAGCAAAAGCCGGGGCTCATTCCTGATGAGGACTGGAAAATTTCGCGATTCAATCGCGGTTGGCTAGAGGGAGAAACCATCCTCGCAGGCATCGGGCAAGGCTATGTGCTTGCGACACCATTGCAGCTTGCGGTCATGGCTGCGCGGATTGCCAGCGGTCGGGAGGTGACACCAACCATCGTCAAGCCTGAGAAGCCAGAAAACGTGCAATTGGCAAATTCTCTTGGTGTGAATGAGAAACATCTCGAGCTTGTTCGCAAGGGCATGTTCGCGGCTGTTAACGAGGGAGGCGGCACTGGATCAAACGCGCAATTGCCGTTCAGTGAAGTTCTTGTTGCGGGAAAAACCGGCACATCGCAGATTAGCCGTAAATCGTCTTACCGGTCTAATTGGAACCTTAAATGGGAGGACCGGGATCACGGGCTCTTTGTTTCATATTTCCCGTTCAAAGCACCGCGCTACGCGGTTGCGGCAATTGTCGAACATGGCGGGAGTGGCGGCAAATCGGCGGCACCTCTCGCGCGCGACATCATGACAGATCTCGTCGCGCTTGATCCCATAAACCGAGAGAATTCAGGCCCCGAACCCGCACCAGAGGACGGCCAATTGGCTGCCCGACGACCGACATGAGAAACCTCCTCAACAATAATGATCTTGCTGATCATCGCCGTGGTTTTTCTGATCGCATCTGGTCGGTTTACTGGCCGCTTATTGTGCTGATCGTTTGCATTGCGACCCTTGGCATCATCGCCCTTTGGTCTGTGGCGGGCGGTTCATTCACGCCATATGCCGAGCGCCAGACCTTGAGATTTTTATTTGGGCTGGCACTTCTTTTTGCGGTCAGTGCTGTGCCTATTCGGATCTGGATGACCATGGCCTACCCGGCCTATCTCGCCGCACTTGTTGCGCTCATCGCGGTATGGCAGGTGGGATTTGAGATGGGTGGGGCGAAGCGCTGGATAAATCTTGGCGGTTTCAGCGTGCAGTCATCCGAGCTGATGAAAGTCGCCCTCGTTCTCATGCTTGCGCGCTATTATCAGATGCTGCCACCTTCAAAGGTTTCTCACCCCTTCTGGGTTGGCCTGCCGCTCGTGTTCATCATAATACCTATCGCACTTGTACTTAGGCAACCGGATCTTGGCACTGCTATATTGATTGCGAGTGTCGGTCTCACCATGATGTTTTTGGCTGGCGTCAGTTGGTTTTACTGGATTGCCCTGAGTATTGGAGGTGCGATTTCCGCCCCCTATATTTGGGAAACGCTCAGACCTTACCAGAAAGAGCGAGTGCTGACCTTCCTGGACCCGGACCGTGATCCCCTGGGGGCGGGCTATCATATCCTGCAATCAAAAATAGCTCTTGGTTCTGGCGGTTTTTCCGGTCGTGGACTGATGCAGGGTACCCAGAGTCAGTTGAATTTCCTGCCCGAGAGACACACTGATTTTCTTTTTGCGGTTTTTGCGGAGGAAGCCGGTTTTGCAGGTGCGGCTTCCCTTTTGGGGCTTTATCTTGTGACGGCACTTGTTCTCATGTCCATGGCGGTGCGCTGCAAGAGCCAGTTTGCCCGTTTGCTTGCATCGGGTGCGGCGATCGCGCTGATCATTTACACAATCGTCAATGTCGCCATGGTCATTGGCATGCTTCCCGTGGTTGGCGCGCCGCTACCGCTTTTCTCCTATGGCGGCACGTCAATGCTGACCACAATGGTTTTGATCGGCCTGGCGATGTCGGCTTATCTCAGCCGTGATGAGGTTTTCAGGAGGTAAGTTGCGTTGGCGGCATATGGGCTTGTGCGCGGGAAAATTAATGATGCTGCGCCGGATAAATCGTCGAGCCCCTTGAACCCCGGCGCGATGCATCCCATTGTAAATACAGTCCATCAGAATATAAAGGCGCATAGCTCAGTTGGTAGAGCAGCTGACTCTTAATCAGCGGGTCTGGGGTTCGAGTCCCCATGCGCCTACCAATGTTTTCAAGGGGTTAGATGGTTCTACGAAATCCTGAAAATCCCATAGATGACACGGGAATGCATGTTAGAGCGTGTTATTGGGGTAAAATACGGGTGAGAAAATTAGTCACCGATAAATTGCACCCCGTTGCACACCGCCTCAACAAGGGGCATAACAGGACATGGTCCTAACTTATGAATGAAGACAAGTTGGGGAGCAGGTCAGAAGGTAAAACCTCGCCACATCCACCGACGCGGCTAACTTCAGGGAAAAAAGATGAAAATCACAATTTTACATGCATTAATTGTCATGATCGCACTGGCACCAAACGCCATGGCGCAGCAATTAGGCGATCCGGAGGCTGGTCTCAGCTTCGCGGAAAAAGTATGTGCCGAATGCCACTCGGTTACAAAGGAAGAGTTTTTGTCACCAAATCCAATAGCACGAAGCTTCAGAGATATCGCAAATACGCCAGGAATGAATGAGCGAGCGTTGAGCGTCTGGTTTAGGACGCCGCATCCAACGATGCCGAATTTCATACTCAAAATTCAAAATGAAGATGATATTATCGCCTATATAACATCTCTCCGGAGCAAAACTGACCCCTGATCAATCATCGCCACATTACATTTAATCATATTGGTGAACTCGAAACCGTGTCCAAACAGGAAGAATAAAAAAAACAGGTTGGTTCTATACCCCTTATTTAAAGTTTAAAACGGCTTAGGGTCAGGATAGGTCTCGTGAGCATCTCTCCGGCGCGTCAGGTGCTCAGCCTATAACAGACAACTATTCAGTTTACGTCTTGTTTTCTCGTTCAGCGGACTTGGTACTTCGCAGCCGAAACGGAAGCAGCCAACACATCAGCGGACGCAATTCGCGTATATTATGGTGAATGCACAACTTTTTGGGATCTGACAATTATATCACGATGATGAGTGCGTATCATGATTTTTGTCACTGCACAGTGCGAGCGCAAACTACTGAAATTTAGCAATTTTATTTAACCGATAATTATCTCAATAATTATTATATTGTCCGTTAATTATCATATTCAGTTTCAGAACGGGGCTGAAACAACCTATGATATATAAAAATACATGTCTTTAGGTCGGCCGAATATTGGATATTCCTTAGCCGTTTCCGTTCGTTAATCATGAGACAGATGTGGGTGTATAACTATGATCATTGAATCGCCGCTTGAATTGATTTTCCACGATTTATTTTACCGCCTCCGTGGTTTTGCAGGGCGGCATGATGTGTTTTTAAAGCTCGAAGGGCTCAATATTTCTGGTTCGATCAAGATGAAAACCGCAATCGGTCTTGTTGAGGATCTGGAAAAACGCGGACTTGCCCGGCCTAACGAAACCGTAATTGTTGAATCCTCATCGGGTAATCTCGGGATCGCATTGAGCCTTGTATGTGCCGTCAAAGGCTATGAATTTATTTGCGTCACAGATCCTAATGCTAACCGCACCAATGTAAGAGGCATGCAGCTCTACGGTGCCAAGGTCATTATCGTGGAAGAACGTGATAGTGCGGGGGGATTTTTAGGCACACGGATCAGGACAATCAATCAAATCGTCAAATCAAACCCGAATGCGGTTTGGGTTAATCAATACGCAAATGTTGCCAATAAAAATGTTCATGCTGAGCAAACAGCGAACGAGATAGTGCGTGAGTTCGAAAAAGTTGATTGGGTCTTTGTCGGCACGGGCACTACAGGTACGCTGGCAGGTGTCTCAGAGCGATTGCATGAGGTATATCCGAAAATTAAAGTTGTGGCCGTCGACCCGGTCGGCTCGGTCACCTTTGGCGGCGCTCCGGGAAAACGAAAGATCCCAGGAATTGGCACCAGCCGGAGGCCGGAGCTCGCAGACCTCGCCAATCCGGATAAAGTTATCACTATCGATGAAGAAAAAACTGTGGAATCCTGTCTCTCGTTCGTTCGCGATTATCACCTGCTTGTGGGGGGCAGTACCGGAACAGTTCTGGCCGCTATAAAAGAGCTTGCGCCGGAGTTTGAACCAGATGACACAATCGTTGCCATATCTCCAGATCTCGGCGAAAAATACATCGACACCGTTTATGACCCTGTCTGGGTTGAGAACATTATAAAAGAAAAACTCAAAGCGGTGGAGTAAATACCCGTGCAATTTTTGGAGAATATTTCATGGTAGCTGCACCATCCTTTCACGTCGTATCAGGTTCGGTTGTCAAAGACACAATCGACGGCAATATGGCGGAGGTTTTTTACGCGGTTGAAAGTGCTTACCGTATGCACGCCGCTGGAGATTCAGTTAATCCAGACAGTTACTTTCTCCGCTTCCCGGACAAGCCGAGCTCACGCATCATTGCGTTGCCGGCGCATCTTGGCGGTGCGGTTCAAAAAAGCGGTATTAAGTGGATATCGAGCTTTCCGGAAAACACAGCCTCCAATCTGGCGCGGGCATCGGCTGTACTCATTCTAAACGATGCAGAAACCGGCTATCCCTTGGCCTGCCTGGAGGCATCATTAATCAGCTCCACGCGCACGGCGGCGTCAGCCGCACTTGCTGCCGAACATATTACCCCGGATCCATTTAAGGGAAATCTTGGTATTGTTGGAACCGGCATAATTGCCCGCACAACCGTCGAGTGGCTCATATTTCGAAACTGGAATTTTGGCACGATTAACTTATTCGACGCTGACCCGAAATCAGCAGAGCATTTCGCCAAATGGCTACGTGATACTTACGGTCTGCGGGCGGATATCAAGGACGATTTTGAGGATGCACTATGCCAGTCCTCGATGATCGTTTTTACAACGACAACGCTTGCCCCCTATCTTGATGAACCTAATCTGTTGAAACATGCCCCGAGTGTTCTTCATCTATCATTGCGTGATATTTGCCCGAATGTGATCCTTGCGTCGCAAAACTTTGCTGACGACATTGAGCACTCCATGAAGGCCAATACGTCGCTCCATCTGACCGAAACTCAAGAGGGCAACAGGGACTTTGTTTCGGGAACATTGGTGGATGTTTTGGACAACAAGGTCAAACTCGACCATAACCGTCCGCGGATATTTTCTCCGTTTGGACTTGGTGTTCTAGATATAGCAGTGGGTAATATTGTGCTCGAAAAAGCAATCGCGGCAGGCCAGGCAGTTGAGATGCCAGACTTCTTCAGCAATTCCACCAGGTGGTGAAAATCAATTACTAAGCGGGCGAGGAGGCACGTAACATATGTCGAAGGTTTGGAGTTGTAACGAGTGGGACCCACTGGAAGAGGTCATTGTCGGTAATCCCCTGCATGCGCGATTTCCCCCGCCGGATCCAAGCACCCGATTGGCAGAGTTTCCCGACCGCCCTCTATCAGAGATCCCAACCGGTGCGTTTCCTCAACAAATTATCGAGGAGACGGAAGAGGATTTAAATGACTTTGTTCAGCTGCTTGAAAAACAGGGCGTCACCGTCAAGCGGCCGGACACATGGCCGCACGAGGCCAAGTTTTCGACGATAAACTGGCAATCGGAAGGCTATTATAATTATTGCCCCCGCGATGTCATGCTGGTTATTGGCGACCAGATTATCGAAACGCCGAATGTGCTGCGCAGCCGCGCCCAGGAAACCTATAGCTACCGCACTCTACTGCTCGACTATCTCAATTCTGGTGCGAAATGGTATAGCGCCCCCAAGCCCATGCTTCTGGATGAGCTCTTTGATGTCGATATGTCCAGGCCGACGCCGCGCGATGATGAACCGGCATTTGATGCGGCCAATATCCTTCGGTTTGGCAAAGATCTACTATATCTTGTAAGCGGGACCGGCAACGAACTCGGCGGGCAATGGCTGCAGACAATTCTCGGTGACGAATTTCGCGTGCATTTTCTCAAAGATGTTTATTACGGCAGCCACATCGACTCGACCTTTGTCGCTCTGCGCCCAGGCCTAATCCTCGCCAATCCCGCACGGATTAATGACGACACTTTACCGGAATTCTTAAAGCAATGGGACGTGATTTACAGCCCGCCCATGCAGAACACTGATATGCATGATGCGGAATATAAATCAAAAAGCATCGGCAGCGACTGGATCGACATGAATGCGTTCAGCATTAATCCAAACCTGCTCGTGGTCGATAAAGATCAAACGGATCTTATCAAACTGCTCGAGAAAAATGGAGTAGATGTTGCCCCTCTGAAATTGCGACATTCAAAAATGCTCGGCGGAGGGTTCCATTGCGTAACGCTCGATACCCGCCGCACAGGAACGCTCGAACGCTACTTCGATTAATTGGTTTGCGTTCGCAAAAGAAATTCCGGGGAGATATAATTTCTGGAGTGTGTGAGGAAAAACATTGGCTGTTTATATCACAATACTGGTATTCGTTTTTTTCTTTGCGCTGGCATTTGTGGCATGGAGACAATATCTTTGGGCTGCGGAAAAGGTGGCAGATGAGACCCGCGATACTTGCCCTTACAGCCTAAGGGATGTATTTGGTGGCGACCATCTTAAATATGCGCCGCATCAGGAAGGCGCGCTATGGCTCTCGGATATATTCAGTCGTTCCGCCGCGAAATTTCCCGAACTTACCGCCTTGCAGATACCTCACACCGGAGACACCCTGACATATGCGGAGCTCGATGCTCGGGCTGAAGAAATAGCCGCAGCACTTGCGCCTTACCTCACCGGCCCGGATCAGGTGGTGGCCGTGGCCATGTCCCAGGACAATTGGCAAATTGTGGCCTCGCATCTCGGCATTCTCAAAGCTGGCGGCACCCTGATGTTCCTCGACACCAGCTTGCCCGATGCTTTGCTCA
>Ga0209633_10005530_pt1 | contig 11060 bp, 13 predicted proteins | sample Cruoilmetagenom1_FD_187290 | JGI IMG/M metagenome (GOLD analysis project Ga0209633, IMG submission 187290) | Oil polluted marine microbial communities from Coal Oil Point, Santa Barbara, California, USA - Sample 1 (SPAdes) (version 2) | ecosystem: Environmental > Aquatic > Marine > Oil seeps ... | reverse complement strand
CGCCAAAGCCAGGCCGGTGGGCAGTTACACACCCAACAGTTCAGCGATGGTGCGGGCCTGTGAGGCGTTGACGCCGGCACGGGGGCCATCAAAAAAAAGCGCGGCGCCTCGCGCCTCACCCATCCACCGGTCCAAGGCTTCGATCAGCCGACGTTGGGCCCCGGGCTCGTGCTCGCGCGAGAGGGCCACGAGGAACTCGCCGCCGCCCGCGGGCGATGCCTGGACCTCGGCCCGCCAACAAAGGCCGATTCCCTGCCGGGCAAGCGCCTCCGTGATATCGGCTTGCCCTCGCAAGGGATCGGCAAGATCGGCACAGAGCCGGTAGTGCCGTTTCACCAACGGCACCATCTCGCGCAACCAGACCTCGACAGCGCTCGCCTCGGGGCCAAGTGTGACCAGCAGGCCTGCGACCTGTGACCGGATCGGCGCGATAAGTTTTAAAAACTCATGCAACCGCTGCTCCGCCACGGAGAATGGCTGCGGCGATGCTAGCTCAGCGGGCAGCGCCAGCACAAAGCGGAATTCCGGGTAGCTGTCCTCGGCCCAGACCGCGGTGTCCGCGGGTGTGACACCCACCCACGACGCCTCCGGGACCAGCACGGACCGCAACCCGGTGCAGTAATAGCTCAGACGCCAGTCTCGCGGCAAATCCGCCGGGTAATACTCGCCCACCCACGCGTCGTGGTCCCAACCGCAAGTCCCGACCAATAGTTCTTCAACCATTGTTGCCACCCGCTCACGCCGTGTCGCATCCCATGGATCAACCTTTCAACAACGCCTCTTCCGCCTGTTCCAAGGTGGCGGGCGTCCCATAGAGCACCAGCACATCGCCGGCCCGCAGCCGGGTATCCAGCGCCGGCTGGGGCCCGCGGATGCCACCGCGCTTGATCGCGGTCACGCGCACATCCACCTCATTGAAATTCAGCTCCGCCAGGGTACGGCCGACGGCGTAGGCACCCTCGGGCAGGGTAATCGAATGCAGGCGCTGAAGATAGGCCGGCTCATCGGTGACATCCGGGTCCTGGCCATGAAAAAAACCGCGCAGCATCTGGTAACGCTCCCCGCGTACGCGGCGCACTTGGTGGATGATATGGGACGTAGGTATACCAAGCAGCAATAAGACATGGGAGCCGATCATGAGGCTGCCTTCCAGGCTCTCGGGCACGACCTCGGTGGCACCGGCGGCATACAGCCGCTCCAGATCGGCGTCATCGACCGTGCGCACGATGACCGGCATGTCCGGGCGCAGCGCGCGTGTCAGCTCCAACACGCGCAGCGCCAGCGGGATATCATTGAAGCTTATCGCCAGGGCCCTGGCACGGCGCAGCCCCGCGGCGTGCAGCACGTCGCGCCGGGCCACATCACCGAACACCACCGGCTTGCCGGCATCGCGGGCGTCGCGCACCCGCACCGGGTCCAGGTCCAGCGCCAGGCTGGGAATGCCTTCCTGCTCCAACATCCAGGCCAGGTTCTGGCCGCTTCTGCCGTAACCGCAGATGATCACATGGCCGTCGGCATGTCTGGCCTCGTCGCGGATGATATCGATTTTGCTGCTGCGCTGACGGCCGTAGCTCGGCACCAGGCGGTGGGCCACGACGGCGTTGTAGTGAATGATCAGCGGTGCCAACGCCATGCTGAGAATCACCGCGGCCAGGACAATCTGCATGGCCTCTCCGCCCAGCACAGCGTACTTCTGCGCCTGGACCACCAGCGCGAAGCTGAACTCGCCGCCCTGGGCCAGCAACAGCCCGGTGCGCAGGGCAACGCCGGTTTCCATCGCGAACAGCTTGCCGAGCAGCGTAATCAATACTGTCTTGAACAACACGATCGCGGCCACGCAGAGCAGCACCCACTGCCAGTCACTGACCACTACGTGCAGATCGAGCAGCATGCCGACGGTCACGAAGAACAGACCCATCAGCACGTCCTGAAACGGCAGGATATCGCCTTCCACCTGGTGGCGGAATTCGGTCTCCGCCAACATCATACCCGCGAGAAAGGCCCCCAGCGCGAGCGACAGGCCGGCAACATGCGTCAGCCAGGCGGCGCTCAGGCTCAGCAGCAACACCGTCAACATGAAGAACTCGCGCGACCGCGCCAACGCGACCTCGTGCAACAGCGGCCGCAGCAGCCAGCGGCCGAGCAGAATGATCCCGACCAGGACCACGACGCTTTTGACCAGCGCCAGGCCCAGTGTCCAGAGAATCGAATGCTCGGTATCGCCCCCCAGGGCCGGAATCAAGATCAGGAAGGGGACCACGACCAGGTCCTGAAACAACAGCACGCTGAACGCGTGCTGGCCGTGGCGGGAATTCTGCTCCAGACGCTCGACCATCAGCTTCATCACGATCGCGGTGGACGACAAGGCCAGCACCCCGCCGATGACGATCGCCCCTTCCGTGGGCACCCCCCACAGCCAGGCAAGCGCGCCGAACAGCACGCAGCTGATAAATACCTGGGCCCCACCCAGGCCCAACACGTATCTTCTCATTGCCACCAGCCTGGGCAGGGAGAACTCCAGACCGATAATGAACATGAGGAAGACCAGGCCGAACTCCGCCAGATAGCGGGTCTCCTTGAGATCGGGAATCCAACTCAAACCATAGGGGCCGACCAGCACCCCGGCGCACAGATACGCCAGAATCTGCGGCAGGCGCAGATAGCGGAACACCGCCACCAGAATCACGGCAACGGCGAGCAGTATCAGGATGCTATGGAACCCGACATGATCCATGAGATATCGTCCCGCCTTTGTTATACTCGGCAAAGAGTACCGCAATCGCTGCCAATCCACGACACAGATGACAAATATCTCCACTTACGAGCAACTGGGCCGGGCGGTCATTGAACTGGAGGCCGCCGCTGTCGGCGCGCTCGCCGAACGGGTCGATGTGAATTTCGCCAAGGCCTGCAAGCTGATCGTCAAGGCCGAGGGCCGGGTGGTGGTCGTCGGGATGGGCAAGTCCGGACATATCGGCGGCAAGATCGCCGCGACCCTGGCCAGCACCGGGACGCCGGCGTTCTTCGTGCATCCAGGGGAAGCCAGTCACGGTGATCTCGGCATGATTACCCGGGGCGACGTCGTGCTGGCGATTTCCAATTCCGGGGAGACCGCCGAGATCTTGACCATCCTGCCGATCATTAAGCGCATGAAGGTCGCACTGATCGCCATGACCGGCAACGCCGAGTCGAGTCTCGGCCGGCAGGCCGATGCCGTCATCAATATCGGGGTCGAAAAAGAGGCCTGCCCCCTGAATCTGGCGCCGACCTCCAGCACCACGGCCACCCTGGCCATGGGCGATGCGCTGGCGGTCGCGCTGTACAAGTCCCGCGGCTTTACCGAGGAAGACTTCGCCCGGTCCCATCCCGGCGGCCAGTTGGGCCGTCGCCTGCTGCTCTATGTCAGTGATATCATGCATCATGGAGACGATATTCCGCTGGTCACCGAAGATGCCAGCCTGCGCGCGGCGCTGCTGGAGATCACCAGCAAGGGGCTCGGGATGACCGGCGTGATTGATGCGCAACACAGGCTCTGCGGTATCTACACCGACGGCGACCTCAGGCGCACCCTGAATCAGGGGATCGATGTCTATTCCGCTAAAATCACGGATGTCATGACGCGCAACCCGACGACCACGCGGGCCGACAGGCTCGCCGCGGAAATCGTTCAGCTTATGCAATCCAAGAGTATTAACGGCCTATTTGTCGTCGATGAGGACAATCGGGTTGTTGGTGCCCTGAATATGCATGACCTCCTCAGAGCCGGGATCATGTGATGAGCGAAACCATCTCGCCACCCTTTGCCATTGAACCGGCCGTGCTGCAACTGGCGACGAATATTAAACTCGTTCTGTTCGATGTTGACGGCGTGCTGACCGATGGACATTTATTCCTGGGCGATGATGGCCAGGAATACAAGGCATTCCATTCCCGCGACGGCCACGGCATGAAGATGCTGCAGCGCACCGGGGTGGAACTGGGCATAATCACCGGACGCACCTCCCGCGTGGTTGAGCACCGGGTCGCCGACCTGGGAATCAAGCACGTCCATCAAGGCTGCATCGACAAACTGCCCGTGTACGAAAATCTGATCAACAAGATAGGCCTGACGCCTGCCGAGACGGCATACGTGGGTGATGATGTGGTGGATCTGCCTATCATGCTGCAAGTCGGATTGGCTATCACGGTGCAGGACGCCCATCACCTTGTGAAAAAACACGCGCATTGGGTCACGCCGAGCCGTGGCGGCCAGGGCGCGGCCCGCGAGCTTTGCGAAATGATCATGTTCGCCCAGGGCAGCTACAGCGAAGAAATGCTGCGTTACCTTTAACTTGATTATTTGTCATTACGGTCACAAATCGCAAGGGCGCATGCTCTATGTACCGGGTAAATAATAGAATAATTACCCTGTTGGTGTTGTTTGTTGTGGCCGCGGCATCATGGTGGTTGTCGGACGTGGTTTTTCACAAGGAAAAAACATTACACGTAACAAGCGAGCGGCGATCGGATTATGTGATCGAAAACTTTTCTTCATCCGTAATGGACAAACAGGGAAAGAAAAAATATGTCCTTGAGGCAGAGCAACTGAGGCATTATCCTGGTGAGGAGGTATCGGAGCTCGATAAACCCTATCTAATTCAGTTTAGCGCAACAGCCCCACCCGTACACACCCATGCAGACCATGGACTGCTGTACCACCACAACAAGCGGATTCTAATGACCGGTAATGTCGAGATCACGAGAAAAGAACCGGGAGGCAGTGCGCAGAGCGTGGTAACGGCGAATCGGCTCGATATCTTTCTGGAATGACACCTTTTCAAAACACAAAGCATTGAACACCCTAAATGTCACAATAGTCATGCATATGGCCACAACAAAAGAACATAGCGGCGTGATCTGTTTGGTTTTTGCTCTGTTTCTGGTGCTCTCCGGCGCCGATGTCGCGGCGGATCAAAATCGAGCGATACGCATGCATGCCGATCATATCACTGTCCAGCAGGACAAAGGCACCATCGTCTACCGTGGCAATGTGCGCGTGAGACAGGGTGGGCTGTCCATGAAGGCCAGACGTGCGGTTGCCCGTGAACGCAATGGCGAAATCGTGTCCGTGGTTGCCACCGGGCGCCCGGTTGCCGTCCGTCATCACCCCATGGATCAGGGGCAGACAATCCATATTCGCGCCAATCGCGTTACGTATGACCCGGGTGGCGATGCGATCGATCTCGACGGTTCGGTTACCTTGCGGCAGGGTCAAGATTTGCTGCAAAGCGAGCACTTGCATTACGACATCGCAAATAACCGTGTGCTGGCCAAGGGCTCGACACCATCGAAACGCGCCTATGCCATACTCCATCCGAGGCCGAAAACACAGCAACCGGGGGCAGCGGTCCCCGGTCGGTCACCGAACTGACCGGAGATGGCAAGATAACCGTGAGCGTATTAGCAACCCGTCAATTGATGAAAGAGTACAAAGGTCGCCTGGTGGCGAACAATGTTTCCTTGGAAATCCATAGCGGCGAGGTGGTCGGTCTGCTTGGACCCAATGGCGCGGGCAAAACCACGTGTTTCTACATGATCGTCGGCCTGGTGCCCATGGACAAGGGCCAAATCCTGCTGGACGCGCAGGATATCAGCCGGCTGCCCATGCACAAGCGGGCCCGTTTGGGGCTGGGCTATCTGCCCCAGGAACCGTCGGTATTCCGCAAGCTCACGGTGGAAGAGAATATCATGGCGATTCTTGAGACCCAGTCCGGCTTAAGCGCTGAGGAACGGCGCCAGCGCCTGGAAAAGTTGCTCAAGGAACTGCATATCGGCGCCCGGCGCGACGCCTTGGGCGTCAGCCTGTCCGGGGGGGAGCGCCGGCGCGTGGAAATTGCCCGGGCCCTGGCCACCAAACCCCGCTTCATGCTGCTGGATGAACCATTCGCAGGCGTGGATCCGATTTCTGTGATAGAAATTCAGCAATTAATCAGTCACTTACAAGGACTGGGGATCGGCGTGCTGATCACCGATCATAACGTCCGCGAAACCTTGAAAATCTGCGATCGTGCCTACATCCTGAGCGAAGGAGAGGTCCTGACGGCAGGTATCCCGGATGAGATCCTTTATAATGAGGACGTGAAAAAGGTGTATTTGGGAGAGGATTTTCAGCTATAGACGCGTGAGTACCAGCATGAGAGGCTATGGTAAATGGCCTGGCGTTCAACCCCGGAAATCGTAGACTACACTTGAATTAAGGGTAATTCCAACACTATGGGTCTTGCCGCCTATTGTTGCTTTTTCCTACATGAAACAGACACTTGAGTTAAAGCTAGGTCAGCACCTCACCATTACGCCGCAATTGCAGCAGGCGATCCGTCTGCTGCAGCTTTCCTCTATAGAGCTACAACAGGAGATCCAGGAAGCCCTTGAAAGCAATCCCTTACTGGAGGAGCAGGAAGAGGAGTTCAGCGGCGAGAAAGCCGATGCGGACAACGAGGCGCTGGATGGCTCGGACCCGGACAGACCGGCGGATGAGGGCACATTGGAACCCACTGATCTAAAGATGGAATCGGTCACGGGGGAAAACGACGCCGGGCAGGACGAGCTCGAGTGGGCCGAGAGCTTCGAACTGCCCATGACGGGATCCACACGCAGTACCCAGGATGGTTCATTTCCGGATATCGACGCGCGCAACAGTCCCGAACAGACACTGACGGATCATCTGGAATGGCAGGTTCAGATGACGCCGTTCTCGAACAGGGACAAGGAAATCGCTTACACCCTCATAGACTCGATTAATGAAGATGGTTACCTGACGAGCACCCTGAAAGACATCAAGGAGATACTGAATCGCGACGCGGACGGACAATCCATCGATGCGGACGAGATCGAGGCGGTCTTACACCAGCTTCAGAATTTTGACCCCATTGGTATCGGTGCACGCGACCTGAGCGAGTGCTTGCAGCTACAACTGAAGGCGTTGGACCCTATGACACCGGCCTTGGAGCAGGCCCGTCATCTCGCCACACCCGAGAACCTGGCACTACTGGGCAAACGTGATCTGAACAAGCTGCGTCGGCGATTGAAACTGACACCGGATGAACTGCAGCAGGCGATTGTATTAATTCAGGAGTTAAATCCGCGGCCCGGCACGGAAATCAGCGCCACGCAGGCGGCCTATATCATACCCGATATCATTGTAAAAAAATTCAAGGGCGTGTGGCGTGCGGAACTCAACGGCGAGGTCGCGCCCCGTTTGCATATCAATCATCAATACGAACAGCTCATTCAACGTGGCGATAACAGCTCTGAGAACAAATATTTGCAAGACCAGTTACAGCAGGCGCGATGGTTGATCAAGAGTCTCAGCAGCCGCAACGAGACAATGCTAAAAGTGGCGAAAACTATTGTCGACAGGCAACGTGCATTTTTCGATCACGGACCTGAGGCGATGAAACCGCTTGTCCTTCATGATATCGCTAACGCAGTGGAAATGCATGAATCAACGATATCGCGCGTAACCACCAATAAATATATGCTAACACCGCGCGGGATCTTTGAGCTAAAATACTTTTTTTCCAGCCATGTAGGCACAATTGATGGCGGGACCTGTTCAGCAACTGCGATCCGTTCCCTGATCAAAAAGCTGGTCGCCAGTGAATCGCCATCCAAGCCCATAAGCGATAGTCAGATCGCGCAGGCGCTGGAAGAACAAGGAATTAATGTTGCGAGGCGGACAATCGCGAAATATCGAGAATCCATGAATATACCGCCGTCGAACAAAAGAAAGTCACTCGTTTAGTCTAAGTGGGAGAAACATGATGCAATTGACCATAAGCGGACAACAAGTCGAAATAACCAATCCTCTTCGCGATTACGCGTCCGAAAAAATTGGGCGGATTGAAAAACATTTTGATCATGTCACAACAACAAATATTGTGCTACATGTTGAGAAAAACCGGCATCTCGCTGAGGCTACTATACATGCCGCCGGGGCCGTATTGCACGCGAACGCCGAAGGCGGCGATATGTATGCCGCAATTGATTCCCTGGCTGACAAGCTCGATAGACAAATGATCAAGCACAAAGAAAAAACGACTGATCATCACCGCCAGGCCGGTGGACTCAAAAGACAAAAGGGTTTTTAACGTCTTACAGATGATGTCCAGATGTCATTAACTGAACGAACCGAACAATGCAGATTAATGAGCTCATATCACCAAAAAGGATCACTCATGCGATGCCTGCGACCAGCAAGAAACGACTGCTGGAGAGAATCAGCGCTTTGCTTCATGAAGATGAACCTGAACTGGATGAAACTGCGGCCTTTCAATCCTTAGTAGAACGTGAACGCCTCGGCAGTACCGGCATCGGCGACGGTGTCGCGCTGCCTCACGGCCGACTCAAAGGCCTGACCAAAGCGGTCGGCGCGTTCGCTATTCTAGAACAGGAAATGGATTATGATGCTGCTGACAAGAAACCGGTCAAAATGGTCTTTGCCCTCCTGGTACCGGAGAATGCCGATGAGGAACATTTAAAGATACTGGCACAATTGGCAGGTATATTCAGCAAACAAGAGATGCGTGAAAAACTTTTGCGTGCCAGAAGTGACAAAGAGATCTATGAATGCCTCACAGCCTAGCTTGTCATGAAAGAAAGTGCTCCTAGTTGACTATGAATACCGTGCTGACCGCCCGTGACCTCATTGATGCTCAGCGGGCACCGCTAAAGCTTGAGTGGCTGGCTGGGAAGAACGGCGGGGACAGGTTGCTGGAGCCGGCGACAGCGAAGTATCCGGGACTGGCGTTGGTTGGTCACCTCAACTTCGTTCATCCCAACAGAGTCCAGGTTGTAGGCAGCACCGAAATTAATTATCTCAGTAATCTTTCCGCTGAAAAACTCAAGAACGCGATCAACGAAATCTTTGGCTGCAAAACAACGGCCGTCACCGTTACCGCCGACATAGCCGTGCCCGATGAGCTCAAACAGGCCGCCGAGGCATTTGATCTTCCTCTTATTTTCTCACCTTTGCCCAGCCCTGTGGTAATAGAACACCTTCAATATTACTTGACACGGGCATTGGCGCCACGCGTCACAGAACACGGCGTGTATATGGAAGTCATGGGAATGGGCGTCTTTATCACCGGGGAAAGCGGTATCGGGAAAAGCGAACTTGCATTGGAGTTACTTAGCCGAAACCACCGCCTGATTGCCGACGACGCGGTTGAATTCATCAAGGTCGGACCTGACGTTCTCGTGGGACAATGCCCGGAGAAGACGCTAAGCGACTACATGGAGGTCCGCGGTCTTGGGATAATCAATGTTCGTGACATGTTCGGCGAAACTGCTGTACGCCATAAGAAGAAACTTCATCTGATCCTACGGCAGGAAAGACTGGAGGAACAGGACCTGGCCAATATAGACAGGTTGCAGGCTGAACAGATGACAAGAACGATCTTGGGCGTTGAAATTCCAGAAGTCATCTTGTACGTGGCCCCGGGTCGCAACCTTGCTGTACTAGTGGAGGCGGCAACACGCGCCTATATCCTGAGAATGTGGGGTATGAGTTCCCTTGAAGAATTCATGAAAAAACAACGGGCGCTGTTAAATAGAGCCAAAAAATGAGTTTTTTGATTGTCAGTGGATTGTCGGGTTCCGGAAAAACAATCGTTCTGCAAGCACTAGAGGATATGGGCTTCTACTGCATCGACAATCTTCCGGCCGCATTGCTTCCTCATTTTGTCAAAGAAATAACATCCATAGCATCAGACGACTACCGCAAAGCAGCTGTCGGAATAGATGCCCGGAACCGAAATTTTCTTGATACCGTACCCGAGTGCCTCTCCAAAGTGGAATCAATGGGTGTGGATTTCCGGGTTATATTTCTGGAAGCCGAAGACCCTGTGCTCGTTAAACGCTTCAAGGAGACACGACGCAGACATCCGTTGATAGACAAGAACACGTCGCTTCTTGAGGGAATAAAGCTGGAACGAGCTCTCCTAGAACCACTTTCCTTCAAGGCAGCGCTCAGGATCGATACGACTCATACCACACCACATGATCTACGCCAGCAGATTCTTGACTTCGTTGATGCAGATGCAACGGACGGGATCACGCTGTTGTTCGAGTCATTTGGCTTCAAACACGGAACACCGCTTGATGCAGACTATGTCTTTGACATCCGCTGCCTTCCAAATCCATACTGGGAACCCGAGTTACGGCGCTACACCGGCATGGACAAGGTGGTGATTGAATTCATGGAAAACTATCAGGAAGTCCACGAGATGTTTGAAGCGATTAAATCGTTTCTTGAACGATGGCTTCCGTCCTTTTTCCGTGAGAATCGCAGCTACATGACCATCGCGATTGGTTGTACCGGCGGTCAGCATCGCTCGGTTTATCTCGCGAAAAGGCTCGCCGATTACTTTTCGCAGAGCGGGATGAAAACACAGATCCGGCACAGAGAACTTACATGATAGGCCTGCTTATTCTGGCATATGAAGGTGTCGGCAATGGGCTAATCGATGCGGCTTCCCATGTTCTGGGGAAACGGCCGCCCAGGCTTGAGGCCCTTGCATTAAACTATAACGAAACGCCGGAATACCTGGCCGTCACCATTCGAGAGAAGATCAACAGTCTGGATGACGGGGCGGGTATTATTATACTTTCCGATATTTATGGGGCATCGCACACCAACGCTGCCTGTCGACTGCTGGATTCCGGGCATATTGAATTAATCGCCGGTATAAATCTGCCAATGCTGATCCGTATCATCAACTATAGGCATCTACCCATCAATGATGTTATGGAAAAAGCCATGGCCGGCGGCTGCGGGGGCATTTTTCACCCGTGCGTACCTGCTAAACCCGACGGAACGCCGGCATGAAGTGCCGCAAAATCAAGATCATCAACAAATTGGGCATGCACGCGCGCGCCTCGGCGAAATTTGTGAGCCTGGCCTCGGCATTCGGTAGTGAGATCACGCTAGCCCGAAACGGCCAGCGGGTGAACGGGAAAAGCATCATGGGGATTATGATGCTGGCGGCAGGCAAGGGCACCGAGCTGGAAGTGTGCGCCAG
>Ga0209633_10005529_pt1 | contig 11060 bp, 11 predicted proteins | sample Cruoilmetagenom1_FD_187290 | JGI IMG/M metagenome (GOLD analysis project Ga0209633, IMG submission 187290) | Oil polluted marine microbial communities from Coal Oil Point, Santa Barbara, California, USA - Sample 1 (SPAdes) (version 2) | ecosystem: Environmental > Aquatic > Marine > Oil seeps ... | reverse complement strand
CAACCATAACCACTTCATTATTTCTTTATCTCTTTAAAAATCTTTGTGAATGTTTGCTTTGATAATATCTGCCAAACAGGTCTAGGTAATTGTTTAAAAGTTTCTAAGAAACGTTTGTCACTCACATCAGAGCCTGCTACTGCTCGAATCTGGATTAATTTAATATTATTAGGAAATTGCTTATAAATTTCGGCATACACTTCTGGGTCATGCTCACCACTATCGCCAATCAAAATAAACGTATGTTTTGGGTAACGCCCAATAATTTTCTTGATTTGTTTGGTTTTGTATTCAACAGATGATTGTAAAAATGCAATGAGGCTCGAATCTTTTAAACGAAAATCACGTAATGAAATCGTGCCTTGCGGATAATGCTTATCCATAAAAGGCTTTAAACTAGGATAAAGTTGCCACGGCGATGCAGATACATAATGAAAATAAGCGCCTTCTTGTTGTAACATTTTATAATAATCAGGGAAACCGTCAGTAATGCGATAAGGTTCTACAAAGGTGTTTTTAATCAGTGCTTTTTTATCCAACACGTTGCTTATCTTAATCGTGTCATCTACATCCGAAATAACCGACAAGCCAGTTTCTGGAATGAGTTGTACTTGTCCTTGTAAATTTTCTACATGAGCATTTTGTTCGCTCGATGCCTTAGGAATAAACGATAACCACTCACCTGAACGCACGTGAACTCTTTTTGCAAAAGCATTATCTAGCGTTAAATTTGTTTTAGCGTGGCCATTCGCTTTAGTTAACGTTAAATTTCCCAATTTACCTGCAATATTTATTTGTAGTTTTTTATTGCGCTCATTATCAACTAAAAACCACATTAAACGTTGTTTAAATAACGGTGAATCTGCTTGTTCTTCGGATACACCCATGCTTTCGATTATCTCTGAAAACGCCTTTTGAGTGACTATTCGACTTAAATCATCGTCTTCGCGTTCAAATACCCAGTGATGGATTGGTAGTTTCCAAGTTCCATCAGCTAGTTGATTTGCAGAGGTGGGGAAAAATAATACAGTTTCGTCTTGTTTTACCGGGCTACCATTGCAGGCGGATAAGTAAAAAAAACAGATCCAGAATAACGGCTTTGGCACAAGCCGAGAAAACACTTTTTTCATCAATTTCATCGACTAAAAACTACTTTTCCCTTAACCCATGTTTGAGACGTTTGTCCATTAAAGCCCCAACCAGAAAAAGGTGTGTTTTTACCTTTACTGACTAATTTATTCGCATCCAACTGCCAAAAAGCGTTTGGATCAAATAAACTCAAATCGGCGAATTCTCCCGCACTTAATGTGCCACTTTCTAATTCTGCTATTTGCGCAGGCTTATGGGTGATAAGTGCTAAAGCTTGGGCTTCGTTAAGTAACCCTTCTTCTACCAAACGCATCATCAATGGTAATAAGGTTTCTAAACCAGAAATTCCCGGACTGGTTTCTTCAAATGGTGCTAATTTTGCATCAACTTCATGTGGCTGATGATCGGAACAAACAGCATCAATCACGCCGTCAACTAATGCTTGTCGTAATGCATCTTGATCCCGTTGCGCGCGTAACGGTGGAGAAACATGACAAAGTGGGTTGTAGTCACTCGCATCCATTTCGGTTAAAAACAATTGATGTGCAGCAACATCTGCTGTTACAGGCAAACCATCTTCTTTTGCCAAGGCAATCAAATGAACGCCTTCTGCACTAGAAAGCCGACAAAAATGGACAGGGATCTGTGTTTGAGCAACTAAAGTCAATATTTGTGATATTGCAGCGGTTTCTGCAGCAACAGGAATTGCAGGCAAACCCAAGCGGGTTGCCAAAGCGCCTTCGTTGATGCCCCCCGCACTCATCAATGAATGCTCGAACGGGTGTAAAAATAAAGGTAATTCATAGGTTGCCGCGTATTCCATTGCTTTTCGCAAAGTGGCTAAATCTTTAATAGGCTCTCTACCCTGACTAACACCCACACAATCAACGTATTTTAAACTACCCATATGGCTGAGTTGTTCACCTTCAAGTTTTTCTGTCAACGCACCAATTACGCTAACACGCGCAAAACCAGCTTGTTTTGCTTTATTACGAATCAGTTTTACTGTCGCGCTACTATCAATCGGAGAATCAGCCTCTGGCATTGTACAAACACGCGTAATACCTGCGCTCACTGCTGCGTATGTTTCATTAAGGATACGTGTTTTGTTTTCTTGTCCCGGTTCGCGCAAATAAACACTGAGATCAACCAACCCCGGCAACACCCAACAATCGCTTGCATCTATTTCACTATCCGCTTTGAAATCAGCAGGAATATCCTTACCCACGGCTAAAATTTTGCGTCTTTGAATCGTGATATCACAAACTTTGTCAATACTATTAGCAGGGTCAATCACTCTTCCATTCTTGATTAGGGTCGTTTTATTTTTCATTACTATTCTTTAGCCCCAACCAACCCTGTACCCATCACCATCGACATAATTGCCATACGAATAGCGATTCCATTGGTTACTTGCTGCATGATGACTGATTGAGGACCATCGGCAACGCCCGAATCTATCTCTACTCCGCGATTTGCAGGACCGGGATGCATCACAATTGCATCGAGTTTAGCCAAATTTAAACGTTCTTCGGTTAAGCCATAACGCGCGTAATATTCTCGCACAGAAGGTAACAACGCACTATTCATGCGCTCATGTTGCAACCGTAACATAATCACCACGTCAACACCTTCAAGCCCTTTTTCGACGTCTGTATAGACGTTTACTCCCATCTCTTCAATACCCTGTGGTATCAATGTTTTGGGAGCAATAATACGAATCTCACCAGTACACAAAGTAGTTAATGCGTGGATTTGAGAGCGCGCCACTCGCGAATGCATGATATCGCCGACGATCGCGACTTTTAACGGTGAAAAATCACCTTTATGCTGACGAATCGTCAACATATCCAACATTGCTTGCGTAGGATGTGCATGTCTGCCATCACCCGCATTTAGCACGCTGATATGCGGCGCACAATAACGTGCGATAAAATGTGCCGCACCACTACTCGGATGACGTACCACGAACATATCACAATTCATCGCCTCTAAATTACGAATCGTATCCAGCAGGCTTTCGCCTTTAGTGGTGGCAGAATTGCGTATATCGAGATTTATAATATCGGCGGATAAACGTTTTGCTGCAAGTTCAAAGGTCGTGCGGGTGCGTGTTGAATTCTCGAAAAATAAATTCATCACGGTTTTACCGCGCAGTAATGGTAGTTTGTTTTGTGCCGTATTGGGAAGATTTAAAATTTGATCAGCGCGATCTAGAATTTCTGTGAGTAATAAAGGAGGCAAACCTTCTATGGTTAAAAAATGTCTGAGCTTGCCATCTTCTGTTAACTGTAACGATGATGGCAATGGACCGGGGATTAGTCTCGTTTCCGTTGTTGATACTGGTGCGGGTGAATTTATATTGCTCACTTATTTTTCATCACGGTGAATTATATCTAACATCAGCTTACCGTCTTTCTCTTCGATACGGCAATAGCTGTCTTTATCGAGTTTCTCTCTAGTTCCAACTATCTGGGCATCTATTGGCAATTCGCGTGCGCCTCTGTCCATTAATACTGCCAGTGTAATACTTGCGGGACGACCATAATCAAATAATTCATTCATTGCAGCGCGAATCGTGCGCCCAGTATACAATACATCATCCACTAAAATAATATGTTTGTTCTCTAAATCAAACGGTAATTGTGAAGGCTTTGTTTGCGGGTGTAAGCCGATACGACTAAAATCATCACGGTAAAAACTACTATTTAATGCACCCAGTGGTTCTTCGATTTTAAGCATTTCGTGCAGACGTTTGGCAATCAAATAGCCCGATGAATGGATTCCTACCATCACTGGGTTTTCAATGCTTGATTGCTCCATTTTCGCAAGCAAATCTTTAGCCACGTTATCCAGCAGATCGTTTATATTAAATTTATTATTATTTTTCATGGCGTTATATATTTATTACGGTGTTGTATTTAATGTGCATAGCCCTTCCTCGCCATCCAGTTTTCTAAAATAATCGCTGCTGCGAGCTTATCTATTTCTTCTTTTTGTACTTTCTTTTTACGTCCGGATTGGCGCAATTGTTTTAAACGTTGCGCCGCCTCAATAGAAGTAAACTGCTCATTTTCTTGATCAACAGGTAAATTATATCGCCCGTTTAATTGATTACAAAAGCGCAGAATACGTTTTGTTAGTGGGCTTTCAGAACCATCAAGTTCAGTTGGCATTCCCACCACTAACTGCTCAGGTTTCCATTCATCAAGCAATCGGGCAATTCCTTCCCAGTCAGGTTTCTCATCTGTGCTAAATAACGCTGTTTCTGGTGATGCGCTACCGGTAAGAGTATTACCCACCGCAACGCCAGTGCGTTTCAAGCCAAAATCAAATGCGATTACTGTAGACATTATTTGCTTTTCACACTCAAACAAAAACTAAGCATGACCTGCTGTATGACTAATTAAATTCACATCAAAACCCATAGTATCAATCGCACTATTCCAACGTTTTTCATAGGGTGTATCAAACAGTATTTTGTTATCGCTGGGGCAATTTAACCATGCATTATCCAACACTTCCTGTTCTATTTGTCCGGCTGTCCAACTGGCACAACCCAGTGCTAACAAATAGTTTTCAGGTCCTTTACCTCGGGCAATATCAAATAAAATGTCACGAGATGCGGTCACTGCTAGATCATCATTAATTCTCAAGGTGTTTTCCCATATACTTGTGAAGTTATCTGCATCTGGGACAGTGTCATGTATCACAAAACCTTGGTCTGGCTGCACCGGACCACCTTTTAAAGCAAGCTTACCTTTAATAATAGTCTCTTTTGTGCCTATATGAAGTTGGTCGAATAATTCATCAAGTGTGATTTGAATAGGGCGATTAATAGTCAAACCAAAACAACCTTCTTCGTTGTGTTGGCAAATTAATGTAACGGTTTGTTTAAAGGTGGGGTCACCCATAGACGGCATTGCAATCAATAACTGACTTTGAAGATAGCTGGACGCTTCTCCTTTTAACTTATTTTTTTTTCCTTCTTCCTCAGTGCTTTTCATTATTTCCTCAGTGAGACTTTTGCAATCATCATTTGGAGTAGAAAACGCCCTGACCTCCCTTCTTATGAAAAACAATCGTACGTGTAATATTTAAGCGATCATATTTTTCACGAATTTTTTTTGGTAATGGCTCATAAGGGGCTGCCAGTTTAATAATTCTTAACGCGGCATCATCCAGTACTTTAGAACCCGACGAACGTGAAACTTGCATTTCGACAACGCGCCCGCCACGATCTAAAGTTGCATTAACAATCAATGTGCCGCTTAAGCTTAATTGTATCGCTTGTTGAGGAAAATTGATATTACCGATTCGTTCTAGCTTTTTAGACCAATTATGAATATATTCTGCTTCAACGGCACTTTTTGCACTTAAAGAATCAATGAAATGAATCCGTGGTCGTTTGGCATAGCGTTCTTCTTGCTGGCTCATTTCTGCCATTAATTTTGCGATCACATCCGTTTGCTCAGATAATTCTTTATCGCGTCGTTTCGGATCAATCACCTCTTCCTTTTCGGGTAACTTTTCGACGCGTTTAGTGGTTTTTCCTTTCGTTGTTAATACCTGAGGTTTTAATTTAGGAACAACTTCTGGCGTACTCTCTTCGGATTTAATCAGCTCATCACCATTTTCGTTATTTGGATTCTGTGATGCAAACGGACTAGTCAAACGTGATTTTTCTTTCTTTGAACCACTGCCCTGCTGGTTAGAATTTGCCAGAAAATCCGCTTTTTTAATTACTTTATCTGTCTGTGTATTGACGATGGTAATATCTAACAAAGGTGCATGACGTACTGCATTAGCATCGGGCCAACCAAAACCTACTCCCACAGCAACAAAGGTATGTATTGCTAAAGATGCGGGGACCGTCAAAGCGAAAGGTGTCGTATTGATTAAAGACATATTTTTATTATATAACTAAATTTTAGATTAATGCCTGATAGTAGCATTGCCAAGCTTAAAGCCCGATGAATAGCTATTAAATTGCGACGCCTTTAGACGCTTCCTCGTAAGCTTCGCCTGCTTCCATCCAATCCATTTCAACCGTTTCTAACGATTTATCGACTTCACTTTTCTTTAACAATAGTTTTTTTAATTTCTCTTTATTTTCATCAAGGTAACTATCCGGTTCAGCTAATATTTTTTCTAATTCATCTTTCTTTTTGCTTAATTCGTCCAGTTGTTTTTCTAACTTTTTAAGCTTGTTACTCAAAGGTTGTAATTGCTTCCGACGCTCTGCATCTAATTGGCGCTGCTCTTTACGACTTAATGCTTGGTTTTCTTGTGCTTGAGGTGCATCACTCTCACTGGTGTTTTTGATAAATTCTGCAATATATTTGGCGTAATCATCCAAATCACCATCGAAAACTTCTGCTTTAGTGTCATGCACAATCACCAATTCATCTGTGACTGTTTTCAATAAGTGACGATCATGTGAAACGATCACCATCGCGCCCAAAAAACCTTGTAAAGCAACGCTTAAAGCATGACGCATTTGCAAATCTAAATGATTGGTTGGCTCATCCAGCAACAGTAAATTAGGCTTTTGATAAACCAATAACGCCAGCACTAAACGCGCTTTTTCGCCGCCTGAAAATGGTTTTACTGGCTCATCTACACGTGTTCCTTGAAAACCAAAACCACCTAGATAGTTGCGCAAATCTTGTTCTCTGGCAGGTTCTGCGCTGTTTATCTCTTTATCTAACGCTCTGAGTTGTTCAAGCGCGGATTGATCCACATTCAATTGTTCTAATTGATGCTGTGCAAAATAGCCAATTTTTAAATCTTGTGCCTGCCATGTTTCGCCCGATTGTGCTTCTAACTCACCCGCTAAAAACTTTATTAACGTAGATTTACCTGCGCCATTTGGACCAATTAAACCAATGCGTTGCCCCGGCATGAGTTGCATTTTTAAGTTTTTAACAATAACCGTATCGCCGTAGCCAATTGACGCATCGACGACATTGAGCAATCGTTCGGGTAATTTAGCTGGCTCAAAAAATGTGAAATGAAACGGTGAATCAACCTGCGCCGCAGAAATTTCTTCCATCCGCCCCAAGGCTTTTAAGCGACTTTGCGCCTGTTTAGCTTTTGTTGCTTGCGCTCGAAAACGATCCACATATTTTTGCATATGGGCGCGCTCACGTTGCTGTTTTTCATACGCGCTTTGTTGTTGTGCTAAACGCTCAGCGCGTATTTTTTCAAAAGCAGAATAATTGCCAGAATATAGCGTCAGCTTTGCATGTTCGATATGCGCAATGTGTTTGACCACGGCATCAAGAAACTCCCTGTCATGTGAAATTAAAATAAGTGTGCCAGCATACTGAATCAGCCAATTTTGTAGCCAGATCACCGCATCTAAATCAAGATGATTGGTTGGCTCATCCAATAACAAAAGATCAGAACGACACATTAACGCCTGCGCCAAGTTCAAACGCATTCGCCAACCGCCCGAAAAACTATTCACTGCATTATTAATTTGCTCTGAAGAAAAGCCCAAACCATGCAACAACGTTGCCGCCCTGCTCTCGGTAGTGTAACCATCAATCGCATCCAGTTGCCCATGTAATTCGCCTAGATGCGCACCTTCTGCCGTTTCCAATTGCTTATGTAATTCAATGTATTCTGTATCGCCCTGCAATACATATTCAAGTGCCGTCATATCCGAAGACGGTGTTTCTTGAGCAACATGCGCAACCACCCAATTCGGCGGAATACTGACATCACCCTCATCTTGCCCTAATTCGCCACGCAACATCGCAAACAAACTAGATTTACCTGTACCGTTTGCGCCCGTCAAACCGACTTTATAGGCGGGATGAATACTGATTGAAACATCAGATAAGAGTTTTTGAGAGCCACGGCGTAGCGTGACATCAGAGAGAACGATCATTGTTTAAATAGCGATAGTTACAAAAAAGATTATAAAAACATACCTTTCCACTATTGTAAATAATTTCAATTATTTGGTGAACCATATAACATTAGTCGACACTAATACACTTCGCGAAAACCAAATGGCACAGAGCCGTACTAAAAAATAAATGGATTTAACATCATGGGCATTACAAAACTTCTTAGAAAGATTGCAACAGGTTCATCTGACGCTTGTTATATTGATGAAGACAACACCAGCAACTCCTTTACCAGACCCGTTGGAATCACCACACAACTTGCGAGCATTGCGGTAAAACATGAGGGTGAGGATATTGTCATTCAGCGTAATCAAGATAGTGATACAAGAATGAGCGATTTATTCACAAAAACATCACGCCCTTGCCCTCCATTCTGTATACAACCGATGAGTATTTCATCAGGCGTTGAAACCATTGGCGAGCTTGAAATGCTTGAATATTTACAACAAGCAAACACTGATAACTCAATCATGATTGTAGATTCTCGTATTCAAGAATGGGTTGATAAAGGCACAATACCAAGTTCTGTACACATTCCATGGACATCACTAACCTTTGGAAATGATACAACGTTAAATACAATAATTACGGTGCTTAGCAAGCGTTTTGGAGTCAAAGTTGCCAAAGGTGCTAATACGGGTGATATTAGAGAAGCACTTACAAACGATAAAATAAATGATTACCTCGATTTTACAAATGCAAAAACACTGGTGGTTTACTGTAATGGTAGCTGGTGTGGGCAAACCTCTGAAGCGATAAAAGCCTTGTTACACTTGTCGTACCCAAAAGAAAAATTAAAATATTATCGTGACGGAATGCAAGGTTGGGTTTCACTTGGTTTAACTACGATTGTATCGAGCGATGTTTGCAAAACGAAAGAGCCTGTTTGTAAAAATGCGCCTTATCGGGTTATTTCATCTAAATAAAACCTATCGAGATGTGCCATTTAAGGAATAACCTTAAATGGCAGGCTTCTACATGTTTAGTATTGCTTTGCGGTAATATTGCAATTCTTCAATAGATTCCAAAATATCGTCCATCGCTAAATGCGCGCCTTTTTTCGTGTATCCATCCAGCGCTTCTGGCTTCCAACGTGCTGCTAATTCTTTAAGTGTGCTGACATCCAAATTACGATAATGAAAAAAGTCTTCTAAAGTTGGCATTTCACGCGCCATAAAACGGCGGTCTTGGCAAATACTGTTGCCACACATTGGCGATGCACCTTTAGGCACGTATTGCTCTAAAAATGCAATAGTTTCTGCCTCTGCTTGCGCCATTGTGTATTTACTTTCTTGTACTCGTTTGATTAAGCCAGAGCTTCCGTGATGGCTTTGATTCCATTCATCCATAGCATTCAACACATTATCGTTGTGGTGAATTGCAATCACAGGACCTTCTGCTAATTTATTCAAATCCTTGTCAGTGACGACAGTAGCAATTTCGATGATGACGTCATTAAAGGTATCCAGACCTGTCATTTCCAGGTCAATCCAAATGAGATTATTCTTGTCTTGGCTCATGGGTTATAATTTCTCAATTATTTTAAATTAGGTTTATTTTATATCAAATGCACATTTTTACTTGGATTTTTATACTAATGGTCATTGCCACGACTGGCATGCAATTATGGCTCTCATTACGACAAAGCAAACACGTAGATGATCATCGCTCCTCTGTACCTGATGAGTTTGCCGATAAAATTACCCTAGAAGAACACCAAAAAGCGGCGGATTACACTCAAACCAAAGGTGGTTTTGGGCGAACACAACTCTTATTGGGCGCAGTCATATTATTCTTGTGGACGCTTGGTGGCGGCTTACAATGGCTTGATCAGATAGTGCGCTCATTTGAATGGAGCCCATTAACCACGGGAGTTGCGGTACTGATTGGTTTCTCACTAATTTCTAGCATTATTGATCTGCCTGCATCTTTGTACCAAACCTTTGTTATTGAAGAAGAATTTGGCTTTAATAAAACTACTCTCAGCGTATTTTTTATCGATATGTTAAAAGGTGCAATACTCTCTTTAGTTATCGGCATTCCACTGATTTTATTGGTTTTATGGCTAATGGAATCCGCAGGTGATCTTTGGTGGCTTTATGCGTGGATTGCATTAACAGCCTTTTCTATCTTAATGATGTGGGCTTATCCTAAATTTATCGCGCCTATTTTTAATAAATTTAAACCGCTTGAAGAAGGCGAAGTATTAAATCGTTTAACCAGTTTATTAAAACGCACTGGTTTTAACTCTGATGGTGTTTTCATCATGGATGGATCAAAACGTTCTAGCCACGGTAATGCCTACTTCACGGGGTTTGGTAAAACTAAACGCATTGTATTTTTTGATACTTTATTAAAGCATTTAACACCAACACAGGTTGAAGCTGTGTTAGCCCACGAACTCGGGCATTTCAAACGTAAACACGTATTTAAAGGCATGCTTGTTTCAATCACAATGACCTTTATCGGTTTTGCTATTCTCGCATGGCTAATGAAACAAGATTGGTTCTATAGTGCTTTAGGCGTTCAACAGTCCTCAACCTATATGGCATTGGTTTTATTCATAATGGTAAGCCCTGCGTTTACTTTCTTCATCGGTCCATTAATGGCACGCTGGTCTCGTAAGCATGAATTTGAAGCCGATGAGTTTGCCGCAAAACAATCAAATGCAGGGGAACTTATCAGCGCATTGGTTAGTCTATACAAAAAGAACGCGGGAACATTAACGCCAGACCCATTATATTCGGCATTTTATGATTCTCATCCACCAGCTTCTATTCGTATTGCGCACTTAAAGCAGGTACAATAGAGCAGGGCTAATGAAAGGAACTATTATGAAGTTAATTAACAAATTTATTATAACGTTAATCGTATTACTAAGCAGTTTTTTTGTAAGTAATGTAGCACTCGCTGGCGATGTTGCAAACGGTAAAAAGTTATTCACTGAATCAAAATGTAATCAATGTCATGGCACAGAGGTTTACACTAAGCCAGACCGTAAGGTGACTAGCTTACCTAAATTAGAAGCACAGGTTCGTCGTTGTGATTCAA
>Ga0209633_10005528_pt1 | contig 11061 bp, 9 predicted proteins | sample Cruoilmetagenom1_FD_187290 | JGI IMG/M metagenome (GOLD analysis project Ga0209633, IMG submission 187290) | Oil polluted marine microbial communities from Coal Oil Point, Santa Barbara, California, USA - Sample 1 (SPAdes) (version 2) | ecosystem: Environmental > Aquatic > Marine > Oil seeps ... | reverse complement strand
ACGTTCTCTTCCGATTTTGGAAAAGGCACTGGGAAAAGACCACCCCGGTGTGGCGACCAGTTTGAATAATCTGGCTGGGCTTTATAAATCACAAGGCAAATACGAGCAAGCGGAACCCTTGTATCAACGTTCTTTTTTGATTTGGGAAAAGGCACTGGGAAAAGATCACCCCAATGTGGCGGCCAGCTTGAATAATCTGGCTGGGCTTTATAAATCACAAGGCAAATACGAGCAAGCGGAACCCTTGTATCAACAAGCGTTTGTAATCCTAAAGGCGGTATTTCCTGATGGGCATCCTAATCTTGTAACTTTAAAAGGGAATGTTGAATATTTGAAAAAACGCGGTAGGTCGGATATGCGATAGTGTCATCCGACATGATTCGGTCAATATCGCACTTTATCGGATGACATCTCTTATCCGACCTACGAAAAAACCCAATAAAATCTAAATAAAGCCTCATACAAACAGGCAAAAAAAGGGGGTTGTGCTTCGACTCCGCGCAACAACCATGTTAAATTCGCAGCCTCTTTTAAAAACACTGTAAAAAACTACACTACCATGTCAAAAATCCAATTCAAAACCACCCCCAATGGAAAACTAAGCGGAATCCTCCGCGTACCCGGCGACAAGTCCATGTCACACCGCTCAATCATGCTCGGTTCACTTGCCGAAGGAACCACCCACGTCACAGGTTTTTTAACGGGTGAAGACTGTATTGCAACCATGAATGCATTTCGTGCTATGGGTGTAAAGATTGAAGGCCCAGAGAATAAAGAAGTGACTATTCACGGTGTTGGTATGCATGGTTTAAAAGCGCCAGCTAGTGATTTGGATATGGGAAACAGTGGAACGGCTATGCGCCTTATGACTGGGCTGTTAGCAGGACAGGCTTTTGACTCTACCTTAATCGGTGACAAATCCTTATCAACGCGTCCCATGAATCGTATTACGCTGCCATTAAAAACTATGGGGGGTGCCATTGATACAGAAGAAGGTGGTCGTCCGCCACTTCGTATTAAAGGTGGAAAAGCGCTTAAGGGAATCCATTATGAAATGCCCATTGCCAGTGCACAGGTAAAATCAGCTATATTACTTGCAGGTCTTTATGCAGATGGTGAAAGCAGCGTTACAGAGCCTGGAATAACACGCGATCATAGCGAACGTATGTTGCGTGGTTTTGGCTATGATGTAAAAACATCAGGTGAAAATGGCAAGGATATTAGTCTGCGTGGTGGCGGAAAACTCAGCGCTTGTGATATTGATGTGCCCGCAGATATTTCATCAGCCGCCTTTTTTATGGTGGGAGCGAGTATTGCAGAGGGTTCTGACTTAACACTTCAGCATGTTGGTATAAACCCAACCCGAACGGGAGTGATTGATATACTCAAATTAATGGGAGCTGATATTACACTAAGTAATCAAAAGGAAGTGGGTGGCGAGCCTGTTGCTGATATCCGTATTCGCTCATCTCAGCTCAATGGAATTAAGGTTCCAGAGGAACTTGTGCCTCTGGCTATTGATGAATTTCCAGTGTTATTTGTTGCTGCTGCCTGCGCCTCTGGCGAAACGTTATTAACGGGTGCTGAAGAATTGCGTGTTAAAGAAAGTGACCGAATTCAGGTGATGGCAGATGGTTTAAATACCTGTGGTATTGATGCCAAGGCAACACCTGATGGCATTATTATCCAGCCTGGTCAGTTGACGGCAGGGACAATAGATAGCCACGGTGATCACCGTATTGCAATGGCATTTTCCATAGCTGGTTTGTGTGCATCGGGTGAAATCATCATTAATGACTGTGCCAATGTGAATACTTCATTCCCGGATTTTATCAAGCTTGCTAGCGATGTTGGTCTGGGTATAGTGTACTAGAATCTTGTTCTAGTTTCGTTTTCTTCGTTTCATATCACGATCAAAGTCACTCATCATCTTGTTCATGACTTTATCGTAGTCTTTATGCTCTCTTCGCAATTTGTTTTCAGATTGCTCAAATGCATTTTTCAAAGCTTGAATTTGTTTCATTGCAGCTTTATCTTTTGTTGCATCATAGGTCGATGAATTCATCGATGATATTTTTGATCGAGCCTGTGGGTCGGAGTTATAGTCGCGAATACAATCTGATAAGCTATCACTATCATTTACACCTAGTTTACTAATAGCACCCCGACAAGCATCAGCAGCACTGCCACTCATATTGACTGGTTGATTTGTTTTTCCACGTTTGATGCGCTTGTTTTTCCTTTCAGAAGAACTTGCATCCATTGATGGTGCGTGAGTGGGTGCATAATAAGTTAAAGATGAAGCGGGTTTCTTCTTTACTTTGAATTCTTTAGCTTTAGCTTTAGATTTAGCAGGTGGAGGAGTCGCTGTATAATGAGTGTTACCACTGGCATCGGTCCATTTATAAATTTTTGCCATCGCCGTTGATGACATCGCTAAAGCTATGCTGAGTAATATTAATTTGGTTTTATTAGGCATTATTTATTACCTTTTCTCTCTATTCGGGTTTGTTGATACTAATGGTTTCACACTAATAAGTGAGATGTCCGTTTTAAACAACAAAACGGCAAGCTCACTAAAAAACTAGGGGGGGGTGCCACCCTTCGACTCCGCTCAGGGCAAGTGCTTCACCTTAAGTTTATCCTGAGCGTTTGTGCTGAGCATAGTCGAAGGAAGTCGAAGGGCTCTGCACAAGTATTAAAATTATTATTAGTTGACTATATAAATTTTATTTCATTTTACTATAACGTCGATAACAGTGTTGTATTAATGGATGAACGGGAACTAGGAACATGGTACTAGTAAACATCGTCTATATTATTGCTAATAATTCCAATATTTATTTGAGAGCCTGTAGCGTTTTTTCAGAACAATTACCTTTGGAGAAATAGTAGGTGGAATAATTTTTCCCAACCATTTTATGTTGATTAATTTCAAGCACTTTTATTGTTCCCATATTGGTGAGATTTATTTCATCATCCTTTACAGAATAGGGAGCTAAGCTATTCTGACCAAGTTTATACTGTCCTTTTTTATTAAAACTCCAGATCACACCACTATGGGATACATCACCTTCATACTCCTCTTGATTTAGGCACCAGTCTCCAACAAGAAAAGTTTTGATACCCGTCGCAACAGAAGTATCTGCTTCTTTTACTTCTTTTGCACTGGCAGATTGAATTAGTGTGGCTGTTAGGCTGAATGTTATAAGTAGTGGAATTATTTTCATTTTTTTTATTATATCTGGGCAATTTTGGGGTTGTTCTTACAATATTACAAAAAATCTGTAAACCTCACTCAATATTCAGATGAATGGGATGTACTGAAAATGCATAACTTGTGATTAAGCTTGATCATAATCATTCATTCACAAAGGTCGCCAGACAACCGCAATATCATTAATCTGAATATCAGTTTTTCGAAGTTTAATTGCAAAATCTTCAACTTCAATGGCATCAATATCATACTGCTCTGCTAATTCATCAACCTTATCTGCAAGTTCTTCCTCAAGTTCCTCGATATCATCTTTAACTTTTTCAACACGCTCTTGTTGGCGACTTACATCACCACGTTCTTTGAGTACGCGTGAACCTGCTCTGCCAATAGAGGCTTTGGACTTTCCAAATAAAGCGCCTAACACCGTGATTCCCACATTGAGAAATGAGTTGTTGGTATCTGATTCTTCTTTATCTAGCTTTTCTAATGCACGATCAAGGCGATCCGTTAAGACTTTTTCTTTCTTGGCATAACGCTCTTGCAATACTTCTATAGCAATTTCTTTTTTATCATTTAGCAGATCTGATAAGCGCACTTTAAAATCACTTAATGATTCATAGGGCTCTGATTCTAATTTTGGTGATTTACAACGATAGAGTTCAAGCTTGTGTTCGTGGTATAGCCAGTCTTTAAGTGATGAGGATGTCTTACGTAGATTTTTATCGCTACTTATATAGTCTGGAACCTGAGCAAACTCTATATCTGCTGGAGCGGAGGTAGGTAGCGTTTCAAAACAACTTTTAAACTCATCATTTTGTTCCGCATGTTCCCAGTCAATATTTCGTGCATCAGCATCTAATTCAATGCTTAAACAAAGCATTTCTTCTTCATCAATGCCGCGCGTTTGATTAAAAAAGTTTAGTGTATATTCTGCCATTATGCTGGGGCTGTATTGATGAGTCTGCCCAAGGTTGACCATAAAATGCTGATTTATACTATTATCAAGACTTGAATAGTTATCAAAACCCTCAGCTGTGGTTATTTTTTTCTCCGGCTTTAGCTCTTCTTTTTGCTTATTTAGTGATGATTTTTGCTTCGTCATAAGTGAGGCAATCTCATCACGCTTTAATGGACCTTTTAAATAACTCATCACCCAACGTGTACCAAAAAGACGAATATCATCCAGATGTGCACTTTTAAGAAAGAAAGTCCGCTTCTTCAGATTGGAAAGAAGATCTTTGATTTCATCTTTATCATAGCTAGAACCAACTTTCCCACCAAGACCATCAATAACTCGTGCAATATCTTGTGATGTTTGTAAGCGTCCGATAAACCAGGTTCCCATATTAGAAAGCCCTTTATAGTCAAGGTCTACAGGGTTTTGTGTACTTAAAACCACACCCACACCATAAGCTCTCGCCTGTTTTAAAAGTAGTAGCATCGGTTGTTTGCTGGGTGGATTTTTGGTTGGCGGGAAAAACCCAAAAATCTCATCCATATAGAGCAATGTTTTAAGCGCAGATGTTCCACTTTGTCGGCGCATCCATGCAATGTATTTGTTAAGTAATAAGGTCACAAAGAACATGCGTTCATTGTCACTCAAGTGTGAAATCGAGAAGATGGCTATCTTTGCTTTTCCATTCTCATCATAAAGTAATTTTTGAATATCTATGGTTTCACCTTCGAGCCAGGCTTTGAAAGTGGGTGATGCAATAATAGAATTAAATTTGGTGGCAAATTTAAAACGCTCTGCTTGTGGATAGAATGCCTCAAGGGGCAGAACACCAATCTTCTTAAAGGGTGGGCTAATAATTCTTCCAATTAGATCTTCTAGGCTTAGATCATCATCATCTAGCCAGGACGTAGTAATCAGCTGTGCGAGTAGAATATATTCTTTTGATTCTACGGGGTCAGCTTCAACGCCAATTAATGAGAGCAGGCTACTGACAGTTGAATTGATATAAGAAGAAAAACTATCGCTATCTTCCATAATTTGCGCTGGTGGAACATCCAGAGAACTTAATACATTAACACTCACACCCGCACTACTACCTGGTGTGTAAATGGTTTTCTTTACCTTGTTAAATTTAGAAACTCGCTCACTGCTTTGATGAAAGCCTTCGATGCCATTTTTCCACATGCTGGCAATTTTCTCGGCATAGGCAGCAACATCTTTTTCTTTGGCATGCGCTTCATCACTAACCCAGGGTCCAAATGATTTAGCTGAAAATTCAGGGTCTGTCAGACATAAGTTTCCCATATCTCCTTTAGGATCAATGATGATAGAAGGGATATTATCAATGGCGGCTTCTTCTATAATGCCAACACCAAGACCTGTTTTACCACTTCCTGTCATGCCGATAATAGTTGCATGAGTCGTAAAGTTTTTATTCTTAAGTAAAGTCAGCGCTTCAGTTGCTTCTAAACTCTGCTTATCTATGTCTTTACCAAGATAAAAAAGTCCTAGTTTTTCGTAAGTTTCTACCATGGATTATCCCTTAGAGACTTTTGCACGAGAGTATTGCGAGGAAAATTAAGCTGTTTATATCCATCATATCTCTTGTGCAAAGGTCTTTTTTAAATGTTTAGCTGTAATCTGCTAACAATACAGCAATGCCTGCATTATTTGAAGGTACAAAGAAACGCGATTGGAGTCGATACCAAAAAATAGGGGGGGTGCTTCGACTACGCTCAGCAGAACTGCCATATGTTGTTTAGACGCTTTATTTACAACAAACTAATGTATCTGAATCTTCCCCAATTCTTCCAGAATAGAATTAAGTAAGCTTTGTCCCTGAGCGCCCATTCCTCTTGATAAGGTCTCAGGGTCTCTTTCACCATCAAGTAATTTCTTGATAATGGCAGCAAGCAATGTCATATCTCCGCCCGCTTTACTCATTTGTTCTGCCATATTGGATAACAAGGTAAGCGCCTGTGTGTTTCCACTGCTAGCCTCATTAATCATATGTGCAATCCCTGGTGCCGCCATACTTGGGTTGGCACTACTTTTTGTAGGGTCAGGTAGGGTCGAAGGATCTTGAATCCCTTTTAGGATGGCTTCCACAATGATTGCATCTTCTTCATCAAGGTCTTTTAATAATGTTTCCGAGCGTTCGCCGTCGAGTATTTTATAAATCCTTAAAACCAGATTTTCCCAGCCATTTTCTGCACTGGTTTTTAATACCTGATTAAGCTGTGGACGCAGCTGTATATTCTGATTGGTTTGAACCACCATATTAATCAGGCTGGCATGCACCTGCGTAACCTGTTCGATTTTATCGGGTAAGTGACTCATATCTGTAACAAATAGGCATCAGCCTGTCTTTGTAATTTGCCTCTTTCCAACAGAAACTTCCAGCGGTTTCCACCTGCCTGTCGCCACAATAATGCAGCACGAACACCTGCCAGTAATAACGCCCGAATTTTGGAAGCATTTTTAGGGTTTGCAAGATGTGTCTGGTCTCCTTTAACCATGATTTTGGGACCAATAGAACTAATAGTATTGGCATAGATATCAGCCAGTGATGCCGTTATATTTTCATGATCAATATCAAAGTGATCTAGCTTTTTTTGAGTTTCTTCGATGCCCTCAAGGAGTAGTTTAAAAACAGCTGGATTTCCATTCAGTTTTTTCTCTAAATGCAGCAGACCCAGTGCATAGCGGGTTGCTTCCAGATCTTTTGTTTTACCATCTGGTGTAAGTTGACCTGAACCTAGCTGATACATCATTGATTTAAGCCCTGTTTTGAGGTTCTCAATAGAACCATAGAGACCCTCAGCAGTCTCTACATTGTCAGTTAACATGCTATTAATACAAGTTTTGTATAAATCTCTGTCTACCTTGCCAGAGTTTGCAATCTGGGATACCCCGTCAACACACTGAAAAATAGCAGCAAGTGCAATAGCTCGATTTTTTAGATTTGATTCCACTTATTTATAAGCCTTGTATTGTTTTTTATGAGGATATTTTAAAGATACCTTATTCTATTAACAATGGGTATCCATTTGCTCAATAATTCCACCACCTAGACAAATGTTTTCATTATAAAAAACAATTGACTGACCGGGAGTAATGGCACGTTGTTGTTCATCGAAACAAACTACACAATTATCAGTATTATTACGACTGATTTTTACCTGACAGCTCTGCTCATCCTGCCTATACCTGATTTTAGCTTTGCATGAAAAATCATTTGCAGGTGCTTTACCTGCTACCCAATGAAGCTGTGATGCATGCAGTTGTTGCTTGAGTAACAAAGCATGATTATGGCCTTGTACTGCAATTAACTGATTATTATCCAGATCTTTGTCGGCCACAAACCAAGGCTCTTCACTGGCGGTTTTTAAACCACCTATACCCAATCCTTGACGCTGACCGAGGGTGTAATACATCAGCCCCTGATGTTGTCCGATGACATCACCTTGAGGCGTTATGATCTCACCCGGTTGGGCGGGTAAAAAACGTTGTAAAAACTCGGTAAATTTTCTTTCACCAATAAAGCAAATACCGGTGCTATCTTTTTTTGTTGCAGTATCGAAGCCTGCTTTTTGAGCAATTTCTCGAACTTTTGATTTTTCCAGCTCACCAATGGGAAATAAACTTTTTGCAAGTTGATGCTGTTGTAGTGTGTATAAAAAATAGGTTTGATCTTTATTGTTATCAAGACCTTTTAACATTCTGATCTTTCCATTACCTGAATGATCAATTCGCGCATAATGACCGGTTGCAATAAAATCTGCGCCAAGATCTAAAGCATATTCGAGAAAGGCTTTGAACTTGATTTCTTTATTGCACATGATGTCTGGATTTGGGGTGCGTCCCGAGCGGTATTCTTCTAAAAAATACTCGAAGACATTATCCCAGTATTCGCCGGAAAAATTTACCGTATGTAGTGGAATTCCCAAATCATCACTGACAGATTGAGCATCAGCAAGGTCTTCGGTGGCGGTACAATATTCTTCACTATCATCTTCCTCCCAGTTTTTCATAAACAGACCTTCGACTTGATAGCCTTGTTCTATCAGGAGCAGGGCAGCAACCGAGGAATCAACCCCACCAGACATGCCGACGATTACTTTTTGTTTATTCATAGTGTTATATAACTAATCGCCAAGATCACGACTGATGCTAAAAACCCGGGGGGGTGCCATGTAAAATACTGTATCATTTAATTACGGTTTCTAATTTTCAGGAATATACACAATGATACTTGATTCAATACTCTGTTGTCCTGCCTGCGGATACAAATATAATGAAGAAATGCCTGAGAACACCTGTCAGTACAGTTATCGTTGCCCGTCCTGTAAAGAAGTAATTAAAGCCAAAGAAGGTGAATGTTGTGTTTACTGTAGCTATGGTGATTATCCTTGTCCACAAGCTCAACTTATTGGCTCTGCCTGCTGTAGTCCTGATTAGCGACTATACTTAAGTCAATAACTTCAAAAAGTAAATAACCGGAGAATTTCATGTCAAAAGATACCTTTGCCAAAGGGCATTGTCTGTGTGGCAACGTCAGTTATAAAATAAGTTCAGAACCATTAAGAATGGCACAATGCCATTGCCAACGCGCCACCGGTACGGGTCATATGTCATTAGCTTTTTTTAAAAAAGATGATATTGAAATTACAGGTCAGACTAGTTCTTATACCTCAACAGCAGACAACGGTGCTGAGGTAACGCGACATTTTTGCCCAGATTGTGGCAGTCGCCTGTTTGGCACAAATACATCAATGACGAGTATGATGGCTATCTCAGTAGGGTGTGTAGATGATCATAGCTGGTATAAGCCGCAAGTCATTGTTTACAATAAAAGAAAACCTGCATGGGATTGTATGGATGAGAACGTGCCAACTTTTGATGATATGCCGCCACCAATATAATATTTGAAACTTACTATCACCAGATTGAACTGAATTGGACTTTTTGTATACCTATACTAAAATAAATTACTAATACTAAGAATAAAAAAAATAATTACAAGGACTATATAAACCATTTAAAGGAGTAGTATCTATGACATTTTTCTTATGTAAGCTTTGGCCGTATCTGGCAGGTGGCTTAATTGGATGGCTTTTAGCGGGTTGGTTTGCACGCCGTTTAAAACATTCAAGAGTTGTTGAAAAGATTGTCGAAAAAGAAACAGTAGTAGACAATCCCGAACACTTATCACTTATCGGTAAACTGGAAACTGAGAATTCTAAAATTCCAGATTTAGTCACTAAGATTGCAGGTTTTGAATCAGCAGGAAAAAATATTGTAGAGGTTGATAGTCCTGAGTTATTGGCTCGTATCAAAACACTCGAGGCAGAAAATGACGAGATTTCAAGTTTACGGAGTAAAATCAGTAGTTTTGAAAGTGCTGAACCACAAGTTGTGGAAAAAGAAATAGAGAAACTTGTTGAGGTTGATAATCCTGAGTTGCTAGCACGAATTAAAAAGCTTGAAGAAGAAAATAGTGGCATTTCAGCTTTGCAAACAAAATTGACTGCATTTGAAAGCGCAGAGCCACAGGTTAAAGAAGTACAGAAGTTAGTCGATAATCCTCAGCACTTAAGCAGAATTAGTGAACTTGAAGGTTTACTTGAGGATTATAAACGTGGTCCGTCGATTGATCTGAAGGCAGCAAAAGCTGCGGGTATCGCTATCAAGGATGAAAATGACTTAACTGCGATTGAAGGTATCGGCCCCAAAATTAATGATTTAATCAAAGCTGATGGTATTCAAACATTTGCAGCCCTTTCCGATACTGATCCTTCTGTTATTCAAAAGACCCTCGATAACGCAGGCTCTAGATATCAAATGGCTAACCCTGGCACTTGGCCTGATCAGGCAAATCTTGCAGCAAATAACCGTTGGCCTGCATTAAAAGCCTTGCAAGATGTGCTAATTGGCGGGGTTTACCCTGATAGTTCTGCATCTTCGTCTTCCAGCTCTAAAGGAGGTGACTCTGACTCAACTAAAGCAGCAAAGGCTAAAGCTGTTGCAAAGCTAGATATTGATGCTGCTAAAGCTGTAGGTTTTACGGTAAGACAGAAAGATGGACAAGATGATTTCACTTTAATCGAAGGCATCGGCCCCAAAATAAACGAGTTGATACATGTTGATGGTATTCATACCTTTACCGAACTTGCCGATACAAAAGTAGAGCATATTCAAGGTATTTTAGATGCGGCAGGTTCAAGATATAAACTCGCAAATCCAGGAACTTGGCCAGCACAGTCTGATATGGCGGCTACAAATAGGTGGGCGGATCTTAAAGCATGGCAAGATGTATTGGATGGGGGGGAATAATCATGAGTAATGAAACAGTATCACCAAGTTGGGAAGGATTTCGTCGCTTATGGATTATTATCTCGATTCTATTGTTTATCTTATTGCTATTTATGTGGTTACTTGGCTATGGCCCAGGAGGGAAAAGTTGTCAGCTTAAACCTGCAGAGATTGTTACGCCAAAAGTGGATGCGGCAAAGCTTATATCCCCGGATAAGACAGCGCCTAAATTAACTTTCAAAGACTCATCGGTAATGAAAATAATTGCAGGTCAACCCTTTTCGGATACTGGCGCATCGGCACTTGATAATGTTGATGGCGATGTCAGTGTTAAAGTTTCTGGCAAAGTTGATAATAATACGCCGGGTGAATATGAACTAATCTATACCGCCACCGATGCAGCTGGGAATACCACTTCTGAAACACGTAAGGTGATTGTTGAAGCTAAAATGCCCAAAGTTGAAATTGCGGCACCGGATAAATCAGCCCCGGTTTTGACATTAAATGGTGCCTCTGATGTAAAGCTATTTGTGGGTGATAAATTTACCGATGAAGGCGCAAAAGCATTGGATGG
>Ga0209633_10005527_pt1 | contig 11063 bp, 7 predicted proteins | sample Cruoilmetagenom1_FD_187290 | JGI IMG/M metagenome (GOLD analysis project Ga0209633, IMG submission 187290) | Oil polluted marine microbial communities from Coal Oil Point, Santa Barbara, California, USA - Sample 1 (SPAdes) (version 2) | ecosystem: Environmental > Aquatic > Marine > Oil seeps ... | reverse complement strand
ATCTAGGATAGTTAAGATTTCAAGTGGCAAATACAGCCCTTAACGTAGAGTTATACGCCAGAGGCAAGGCTGAGGCGCTCGATAAGCGCTGCGTCAATGCGGCCTGTTTCTGGCAGGCCGTTTGCGCGCTCAAACCGGATAACAGCATTGCGAGTTTTCGGGCCCATGGCACCATCAGGCGTACCCACGTCGTATCCCAGGCGCGAGAGCATTTGCTGGGCGGTTTTTACCGTTTGTGCGGGCGCTTTGCGGGCCGTGCGTTCCACCGTCCAAGGCGTGTTTCTGAAAATGCCATTGGCAGCCTCATTGCCCCGCTGGGGCGTAAACGCTTTTAGGCGGGCCGTCGCCTGTTCTTGCTGCTGCTTGGACAGATCAAGACTGACCCGTTCCTTTTCTTTCATGGCATATGGATCACCTTGCGCCGCCGCCAAAGAGAACCAAACATATGACTGCACGAGATCACGCTCGACCCCTGAGCCTTCACTATAGAGGACCCCGAGATTATATTGCGAGTCGAGCATGCCATGGTCGGCAGCTTTGTGGAACCATATAGCCGCTTGCGTAATATCAGCCTCGCGGCCCGGCGCGCCAATTGCGTAATAATGGCCAAGATCGTGCATGGCAACGCTATTGCCGTTTTTAGCCGCGCGCGCCAAAAGTTCCATGGCCGTATCGGGATTTGCTTTCACGCCAATGCCTGCTTCGTATAATTTTCCAAGCCGGTACTGGGCCGCTGGCTGGCCTTGGTTGGCAGCAAGGCGGATCAGGCGCACGGCTTCCGCATTGCGGCCTGCTTCAAGATGCGATAGGCCTAGCTGGAACTGCGCGACAGGATTTCCGTCTGCGGCAGCGGCTTCGAGCGTTACTTTTTGCGCGCTTGGTTTGCCATCAGCGCTGCGGCCTAAATCCGGTGCCGTCATGCCCTGCTTATAATCACCGATTGGCTCTTCACTTACCAATGGGCGCTCTGTAGGCATTTCCACCGCAGCTTGTATAGAGGCGAAATTTTCTTGCGTAGAGGCGATCTCGCCGCCTTCTACACTGGCAAACGATTTGGACGGCACAGCATCTGTAGCCGTTTCAGTTTGTTCTGACCCAGATCCTAATATCCCCGGCATTACTTTTGTCGCAGCAAAGAGGCCTATGACAGCTACGCCTGCCATCAGCGCTAACAATCTAACTGAACCGCCTTTGCCAGAACTGCCAGACCCACCTTCGCCGCCCGATTTTTTGCGCTTCATACGGCGTTTTTTCTTTTTAGGTTCGGCGCCTGGACGCTGTGCGTCCATGCCTTGTTCAAAACCAAGGCTAGCGTCTTGTGGCATTGGCGGTAGAGCCGCATCGGCAGGCCCGTCTTGAGCAAATGGCGGCATAACGGGCGCGGGCGCAGGGGTGGCTTGCTGCGCATACTCTTGGGGCGGCGCATATGCTTCAGGAGCATATTCCGTAAGCTGTCCAGGTTCATAAGCTTGCGCGGCAACGGGCGGCGTATATGCTTCAGGGGCACCCGCTTGGATTTCCATTTGCGGCGCAGCGGCCTGATGGCCTTGCAGTTGATAGTCTTGTGGCTGGTAAACCTCTGGCACATATTCCGTAAGGCCAGACGCGGCAACTACAGGCATGGCAACTGGCACTGGAACTTGGTCGCCTTGTGCGCCGTTAAGATTTGGCGGCGGCGTTACCGCTTCAAACTCTTCTGGCATGCTCGGAGAGAAAGCGTCTACTTGCTCTTGCGGCGGCTGTTCATCACTAGCCGTTTCCATATAAGGCGGGGCGTCATAAACGGGCAGTGGCGGCAATTGCGCTGCGGCGGGCGCCGTATCAAATCTTTCGAGCTCCTCAAGTCGCGAGCTTAGCGTGACAAGGCGGCGCTCAATGGAAGGTATCGTGTTGCGCTGATCATCTTCGATGGCCTCAATACGGCGGTCAACTTCTGATCTATGCTCATCAAGTGAGCGCTGCTGATTTTCGGCTTGGTCGGTAGCCGTCTTAATCAGGGTTTCGGCTTGCTCGCCAGCGCGGCGCGTTAATTCATCCGTAACTTCGCTAACTTTATCGCCAATGCCTTTCATAGCCTCGGCGCTTATATTTTCAACGTCGTCAATGCGGCTGGACAGCACTTCTTGCACCCGTTCCCGTTCTCTAGTTTCGCGCGACATACGATTGTCAACAGCGATCGCCAAGTCTGCAATTTGCGTATTGATCGTGCCAATAGCGTGCGCCTGTTCTTGCTCGGCGCGGGTTAGGCGCTGATTGGCCTTGGTCAATGCCGCGCTCACCGTTTCCAGCCGCGGGTCTTCCATGACAACACGTAGGTCGTGCGCTACATCAGCGCGGGTTTGCTCAATAAGTCCTGTCAGGCGCGCCGATAATTGTGCGATTGGCACGGTAAGATCTTCACCTTGGCCTTCGCTGAGGCTTTCGTATGATTTTTGCAAAGCACGTACGGATGAGCGCGTTAGGCTGCCCGCGCGCTTAAGCCGTTTTTCAATATCGTTCACATGGGTGCGTAATTTAATGAGGCTATCACGCTCTTGGGCTACAGGCTTTTTGGTGGATGCCTTGGCGGAAGAAGATTTTTTAGCTGTGGATTTAACAGGTTTTGGCGTCGCTTTTTTCGACACTGCAGGCTTGGCGCGCGCGGTTTTAGGGCTAGGTTTTTTTGTGCGGCTGACCATCGAAACCAGTTCCCTTATCACATATACGGCCCACACGCTGCAGGCGGCGCAAATCACTTACGCATAGAATTGCGTTAACTATGGTTAAGATGGGGTTAACGAGCAATACTTATTCCTCGCCATTTTCTTAGTTTTACTGAGTTTTTTCTCAAAAACCTAGGGCGTACTACTCTGGCATGAAAAAGCCAGGTGCTGTTGCACGCAAATTCTTCTCTACGCGGTCGATCTTCATACTCAGATCGCCCTTATTCGGAAATCCTGCACGCAACGCATCATAAACATCCCAGGACTGTTCAAACGCCCCTTTAGCCGCCAGAACTTGTGCAAGCCCTACATATGTGTTGGGATCATAAGGGTCTTTAACCAATGAGAATTTAAGCAGTGCCTCGGCGCTCACATTCGTAAGCTCCGCGTCTGCTGCCTGCTCCTTGGTGAGCTTGGCCCGTGCCATGGCTGCTAGGCGGTAGATAAAGGCGGGAGCCGATTTGTCGTCCAAATTAGGTTTCACCGTTTTTATAAGCTTTATGCGGCTTTCTACTGATATATCCCGCGCAAGCCGCGCCGCTACGAAATAGCGTTGCAAAGCATGTGGGCGCTCGCCCACGTCCGCACTTTCATAAGCTAACATATCCTTACAAACAGGGTTTTTATTCGCTTGCTCGCAATCAATGCCCGTATGTGCCAAATATTCCTGGCCAATAAACCAGGCCCGTATTTCATCGCCACCTTCAAATCTTTGGTTAAACTCAGCCTTTAAATCCGCCGTGCTTTTTTTACCGTCCAAAGCACGTCCATGAGCGGCCTCATTTATGACAAACACCAAAGGCGAAACAGGGTCTCTTTGACTTATACTTAAAGCGGTTTTGGGCAAAGGAAACCCACCTTTAATTTCCTCTCGGTTTGTAAGCGTCCAGATTTGTTTTTGGCCATTTGGGGCGCTCGGCCCAAAAACGGTAATTTCCATATATTTTATCGGACTATCAAACAAGGCGAGCCGCTTTAACACAAGCGGGTGAATTGAATATTCATGATGGGCAAAAACCAAAAAACTGTCTTTTATTGTCGCGCTGCTGTAAGTTTCTTCATCAAATTCTGCGGTAAAAACCTCTAATTTATCACGCGAAATGCTTAGACTATCAACATCCTCGTCAACGACCAAGGCCATTTCAGGCGGTGAAGCGGCCCATGACATGGCACTCTCCACCCAAAATTTATCAATAAACTTATTACGTCCGATTTGTACTTTTTTCTTTGTACCCCCTCCTGTCGCGCCGCGCACAGCGCTAATATCGCGGTAGGCCTTAGCGTAAAGGGATACATTATCAAATTGCGATGAGTCTGACTTCTTGCCGTCTGGCAAGTAATAAGGCGTAAGGGTCAACAAGCGATCAAGCTTGAAGTCATATATTTTTGTCGTTTGCCCGCTTTGGGTTGCCCCATAATCATGTCCAATCATAAGCTTAACATGGCGTGTACGTAGAGGTGCTTTTTCACCAAAAGTTTCGACGTCAACGCGGTATTCGAGCACCAATTGCGGTCCAGCATCGTCACCACGCATATCCAAATAATTTGAAGCGCTCACATAAAATGGTGTAGATATTTCGGCAGGCTTTGTTGGCGTATTTGTTTTTGGCGTTTTTATCTTTTTAATAGGTTGCTCACGTTCTACACGGTCCAAAGTTAGCTGTTGAGTGGTGCGCTCACTTAAGTCTTCCATTGCACCCAAATCTTCGCCCAAATCAATGGCGTCACCTTGGACAATTTCGCCGCTAAGCATATCATCAGCTTCCACCGTAGAAGGCAGACTAGGCGGATTTGGCGGCAGCGGGACGTCTTGTGATTTTTCTTCGCTCGGCCCAGTGGTGATGGGCGCGCCTTCAGCAAGCGCATCCATTTGGCTCAGTTCAAGCCGCTCAATAATAATTTCCCTTGGCGTTTGCTGGGCAAAAGCCATACTCGAAAAGCAAAAAACAGAAAAAGCAGGAATAACAAACGTAAGCTTCATGGAAGTCTTTTGTGCCCCCTCCCGTCATTGGTCAAGCGCTCAATGCATGATTTTTTAGTTGACGTTGACGTTAACGTCAACTAAAAGCGCCTATGCATCAAAACAGCGCCGCACAAAAACCAACGACCACATGCCCCCAGTGGGGTATTGCCGAGTTGGCAGCGCATTTTGATATCACCACACGCGCCATCAGGTTTTACGAAGATAAAGGCCTAATATCGCCAGCGCGCGTGAGTGGGCATAGAGCGTTTTCCGAAACCGATAAATTGCGGCTTGAAAAAATTTTACGCGCCAAGCGCATCGGGTTTTCGCTGGAAGACATCAAACAATTCCTTGATGTGACGGACGGTGAGGTTACCCAGCAAGGTGAATTATTAGCGCGTAAGGCCAGTTTTGAGGCTGTCATTAAGCGTCTTCGTAATAAACGTCACGACATCGAAGCCATTGCCAAAGACATGCAAGATATGTGCGCACTGATCGATAATTATTTGGAAAATGCACCGGTTGGTGGTGTGTTTGAATTTGCAGATGCTTATGACGCGATGTTTCGTGCGCATCTAGATGAAGATTTTATACCAGTTTAACATAAAGGGAGACGACCATGCCAACATATAAAGCACCCACACGGGACCAAAAATTTTTACTTCACGAAGTGCTCGAACTATCGCGCTTCTCAGAGCTTGACGGGTTTAAAGACGCCGACCCAGAAATGATCGACGCAATCCTTGAAGAAAGCGCCAAATTTGCCGAAGAAGTCCTGACCCCGCTTAACCGCATTGGCGACGAGCATGGCTGTATTCGCAATGATGACGGCAGTGTGACAACGCCGCCAGGTTTCCACGAAGCATTTGACCAGCTGCGCCAGAATGGCTGGATGGGTTTGTCTGCTGACCAAAAATACGGTGGCCAAGGCCTGCCGGGCGTTCTCGGGCTAGCTTGCGGTGAAATGACCAGCTCGGCCAATATGGCCTTTGCTATGTATCCGGGGCTAACGGGCGGCGCGTCCAAAGCCATTTCTATTGGCGGATCGGACGCGCAAAAAGACTTCTACTTGCCAAAAATGTATACGGGCGAGTGGACAGGCACGATGAATTTGACCGAGAGCCATTGCGGTACAGACCTTGGCATGCTCAAAACCAAAGCTGTTCCGCAGGCGGATGGCACTTATAAAATCACGGGCGAGAAAATATTTATCTCCGCTGGCGAACACGGCATGTCTGACAATATCATTCATCTGGTTTTGGCGCGTATCGAAGGCGGGCCCGAAGGCGTCAAGGGTATCTCCCTATTTATCGTGCCGCGCAATAGCGTTGACAAAGACGGTAATGTTGGCGGCAATAACGGCGTCACCTGCGGCTCTATTGAAGAAAAAATGGGCATTCACGGCAATTCAACTTGCGTCATGGTGTTTGACAATGCTGTGGGCGAGCTCATCGGCGAGGCACACAAAGGCCTTAAAGTCATGTTCGTGATGATGAACGAAGCTCGCCTTGGCGTTGGCATGCAAGGGCTTTGCCAAAGCGAAGTGTCATACCAAAACGCTGCCATCTATGCCAATGACCGCATTCAAGGTCGGTCATTGACGGGCGCGAAAAATGAAAATGGCCCCGCTGATCCCATCATTGTCCACCCTGATGTGCGCCGTATGCTGATGGATAGCCGTGCGTTTAACGAAGGCGCACGCGCCTTTATTTACTGGCTGGCCCTGCAAGAAGACCTAGAGAAAGTTTCACCAGACGAAAAAGTGCGCGAGCGCGCCGATGATTATCTCGGCCTGATGACGCCTGTGATTAAAGGCTATATTACTGACATTGGTTTTGCCAACTGCGTGAACGCCCAGCAAGTTTATGGCGGGCATGGCTTTATCGAAGAATGGGGCATGAGCCAATTTGTTCGTGATGCCCGTATTGCCCAGATTTATGAAGGCGCTAATGGTATCCAAGCGCTTGACCTTGTGGGCCGTAAACTGGCCCGCAAAGGAGGACGCGCGCTGATGAGTATTTCTGCGGAGATCGATGCTTTTGTGAAAGAAAACGAAGGCGACGAAAACCTTAAACCATTTATGGACGGACTTTCCAACGCCAAAAACAAATTGCAAGCGGGCACTATGTGGTTGATGCAAAATGGCATGAGCAACCCCGATAATGCGGGCGCTGGCTCTGTCGATTATATGCACATGATGGGCATCGCGATGCTGACCTATATGTGGGCACGCATGGCGAAAGTCGCGCAAGCGCAAATCGACGCTGGCAATGACGATCCGTTCTATGCAGATAAACTTATCACGGGGAAATATTTCCTTGCGAGAATTTTGCCAAATATCGACGCTCACCTTGCCAAAGTCCAATCTGGCGCAGAGCCAGTTATGGCGCTGGCGGCGGATCGGTTTTAGCACATGTATGATCTCGGTGTAAAAAGGCCAAGCTGGCGCGGCGAAGAAGAATTTGTGTTGTTCACGGACGCGGCCAATGCGTTCGTCGCCGACACTTGCGTACCCCATATTGAGAAATGGGAGAAGCAGGGCGTGGTTGACCGCGAAGTTTGGAATAAGGCAGGCGAATATGGCCTGCTGGTTCCAGATTGCCCCGAGGCATATGGCGGCGTTGGCGGCGATTTTCGCCATGACGCTGTCCTAATCGACGCGGTGCATGGCCAAGGTATTGATGCTTGGGGCATGGTTCTACACAACTCTATCGTCACCCCTTATGTTACTGCCTTTGCGTCTGAAGACCAAAAGAAAGAATGGCTGCCCAAACTTATATCTGGCGAATATGTCGCGGCTATCGCTATGACTGAGCCTGGCGGCGGCTCTGATCTGCAAGGCATGAAAACCACGGCGCTTAAGCAGGGCAATCAATATGTGCTCAACGGTTCCAAGACCTTCATTACCAATGGCGGCACGGCTAACTTTATCATTGTTTGCGCCAAAACCGACCCGAGCGAGGGCGCAAAAGGTATCTCGTTATTTGCCGTTGAAACTGGCCGAAACAAAGATGACCTCGAAGGCTTTAGCCGCGGTGAAAAGCTCGACAAAGTCGGCCTGAAAGGTCAAGATACTTGCGAGTTGTTCTTTGACGATATGAAAATTCCCGCCTCTGCGCTCATAGGCCCCGAAGAAGGCCGCGGGTTTTATCAGCTCATGGACAAACTCCCGCAAGAGCGCCTCATCATTGCCCTGCAAGCCATGGCCATGATTGAAAATATTTTAGGCCTAACCATCGACTATGTGAAAGAGCGCAAAGCGTTTGGTAAATCCATTATGGACTTTCAAAACACACGTTTCAAACTGGCCGAATGTAAATCCGAAGCCGTCATGGCCAAAGTATTTTGCGATCACTGCACTGATGAACTCGTCGCAGGCCGCCTAACCACAGAAATGGCGAGCATGGCCAAATACATGCTCTCCGACCTACAATGCAAAATCGTAGACGAATGCGTCCAGCTCCACGGCGGCTACGGCTATATGAATGAATACCCCGTAGCCCGCGCATGGCGCGACGCCCGCGTACAGCGCATTTACGGCGGCACCAACGAGATTATGAAACTGGTTATTGCGAGGGGTTTGTAGTGACGAAATCCCCCTCCGACCTCCGCTACGCTCCGGCCACCTCCCCCGCTAAAGCGGTGGAGGAATGAGAACGGTGTTTGTTATGAAGGATAGAAATAAAAAAACACAAGCTAGAGCTAAATCTCTTCGTGGCAATATGCCTGAGGCGGAACACCGTCTTTGGTATTTTATTCGCGCAAAACAATTGGATGGTTTTCAATTTCGCAAACAACATCCTATTGGCCCCTATATAACGGATTTTGCGTGCGCCAAGCAAAAACTAATTATTGAAGTCGATGGCGCAACCCACAGCACAGATGAAGAGCAAGCTTATGACGCGCGGCGAACACAATATATTGAAGGCAAAGGCTGGAAAGTTATTCGCTATTCCAATGAAGATATTTACAAACATATAGACGATGTACTCGATGATATTTACGCACACCTAAAAGGATTAAAGTAGACCCATCTCATTCCTCCACCGCACCGCGGGGGAGGTGGCCGCGCAGCGGTCGGAGGGGGAACCCAAGTTTAAGGAGAAACACAAAATGACAACAGCATATATTTATGATGCCATCCGCACGCCGCGCGGGAAGGGTAAGAAGAACGGAAGTTTGCATGAGATTACGGCGCTCTCTTTGGCAACGCAGCAGCTTGAGGCTTTGCGTGACCGCAACGACCTCGACACGTCCAAAGTTGATGATGTGATTTTGGGCTGCGTTCATCAGGTTAAAGGCCAAGGCGCGGATATTGCGCGCTCTGCAGTTATCACCGCGAATTGGGACGAGACTTGCGCAGGCCTTTCTATCAACCGGTTTTGCGCCTCTGGTCTTGAAGCCGTCAATATTGCAGCGGCCAAGGTTATGTCTGGCATGTCTGACATGGTTGTCGGCGGCGGCGTTGAGAGCCTATCGCGCATTCCTATGGGCAGCGACGGCGGTGCCATGGGCGTTGACCCGTCGATTGCCTTTGATCACCACATTATCCCACAAGGGATTTCGGCTGACCTTATCGCGACCAAATACGGGTTCTCCCGTGATGATTGTGATGCCTATGCGGTGGAGAGCCAAAAGCGCACCGCCACGTCTTGGGAAGAAGGCCGGTTTGAAAAATCCATCGTGCCCGTCAAAGACCAAATGGGCGTCAATATTTTGTCGACCGATGAGCACATGCGCCCCGGTACGGACATGCAAAGCCTCGGTTCTTTAAACCCTAGCTTTGCCGCTATGGGCACTATGATGCCCGGCTTTGATTTTGTGGCTTTGCAAAAATACCCAGAGCTTGAAACTATCAATCACGTCCACCATGCGGGCAATAGCTCGGGCATAGTTGACGGTGCATCTATGGTTCTTGTCGGGAGCGAACAAGCGGGTAAAGACCAAGGCATGAAACCGCGCGCAAAAATTCGCGCCTTCGCAGAGATTGGCTCCGAGCCAACCATCATGCTCACAGGCCCTGAATTTGTGGCGCGTAAAGCTTTGAAAAAAGCAGGCATGACCACGGATGATATTGACTTATGGGAAATCAATGAAGCTTTCGCATCCGTAGTTCTGCGCGCCATGCAGGCACTAGACGTGCCCCACGAGAAAATGAACGTTAATGGCGGTGCCATTGCTATGGGTCACCCACTCGGCGCAACAGGCGCCATGATCATTGGCACCATGGTTGACGAGCTAGAACGCAGCGGCAAGAAAACCGCGCTGATCACATTATGTGTCGGCGGCGGTATGGGCAGCGCTATTATTATTGAAAGAGTATAGAGACGAACATGAAACATTTTACTTTAGACATCGACAAAGACGGTATTGCGCTGGTTACATTTGATAGCCCTGAGCGCTCCATGAATGTGCTTTCGCAAGATGTGATTGCAGAAATTCAGAAATGGACCGCCACGATCACAAAAGACGAAAACATTAAAGGCGCGGTTGTAACATCGGGGAAAGCCGCATTTTGCGCGGGCGCTAACCTCGAAGAGCTTGGCGGACAATTTAGCAATGTTTTTGCTGAAATCGAAAAAGACGAACAAGCCGCCAAGAAAAAATTATTCGATATGGTGTTTCGCCTAAATGCAGCGTTTCGCGCCCTCGAAATTTGCGGCAAGCCCGTGGCCGCAGCCATTAACGGCCTTGCACTAGGCGGCGGGTTTGAGCTGGCTCTTGCCTGTCATGCCCGTTTCGCAGCGGGCGACGCGCCCAAGCTTCGTCTTGGCTTTCCCGAGGTTATGGTTGGCCTTTTGCCGGGCGCAGGCGGCACGCAAAGAGTGCCGCGTATGATCGGTCTCATGAACGCCGCGCCATTATTATTGCAAGCCAAAAAGATCAAAGCCAAAGAAGCCCTTGGCATGGGCCTAGTTAACGCGGTGGTGCCGCAGGCCGAACTTATCGGCGCGGCCAAAACTTGGGTTTTAGAAAACCCTAAAGCCAAACAGCCATGGGACGCGGATCGTTTCCGTTTTCCGGGCGGCGATCCGTGGACGCCCAAAGGCTTCCCGATGTTCGCTGGTGCGCCCGCTATGGTGCGCAAAGAAAGCTATGGCAATTACCCTGCTATGCCCAATATCCTCAAGGCGGTTTATGAAGGTTCGCAAGTCCCTATGGACGCGGCGCTGCGCATTGAAACCCGTTATTTCTGCGAGCTATTGCTTAGCCCCAAAACCCAAAACATGATCCGCAGCTTGTTTATTTCAAAGCAAGCGATTGATAAAGGCGGGGCGCGTCCAGCGTCGCAAAAACCGGGTGCTATCAATAAAGTTGGCGTTATCGGCGCGGGCTTTATGGGCGCAGGTGTGGCGTATGTCTCCGCTATGGCGGGTATCGACGTTGTGCTCATCGAC
>Ga0209633_10005526_pt1 | contig 11065 bp, 8 predicted proteins | sample Cruoilmetagenom1_FD_187290 | JGI IMG/M metagenome (GOLD analysis project Ga0209633, IMG submission 187290) | Oil polluted marine microbial communities from Coal Oil Point, Santa Barbara, California, USA - Sample 1 (SPAdes) (version 2) | ecosystem: Environmental > Aquatic > Marine > Oil seeps ... | reverse complement strand
CGCACCATCCAGGCCGCCTCGTCGGGATTGATCTCGAAGCGCCAAGGCGGCATAGGTGTGCCCGGCCGGCCATCGAGGATCGCCGCGATCAGCGCGTCGTCGGGTGTCTCGGCCAGACTTTGCGGCAACAGCGGCGGCGCCAATCCACCGGCCATGGTGCTGCCATGGCAGGAGCCGCAGTCCTGGCGCAAAAGATAGAGGAGCGCCGCCTGGCGTTCACTACCGAGCGGCGCGGCGCTAGCGGTGGAGGCGGTCAGAATTAGCGCCGCCGCAAGCATGCCAATTGCCCTAGGCACGCTCGGCTCGCATGGGCATCGCCGCCGGTTCGGCCAGCACGTCGGCTAAGGCAACGACGCGGCCAATGAGGAAAAGCACCGGTCCCTCGAACTCGGCGGCCTCGGCCGCGGCGGCGATGCCGGCCAGGGTGGCTATGACATGCTGCTGTCGAGCCGTAGTGCCGTTGCACACAGCCGCTGCCGGAGTGGCCGGCGACAGGCCCTGGGCCAGCAGGCGCTCGACGATTCGGCCAATCTGTGCCTTGGCCATGTAGACGACCAGCGTGGTCTGCGGATCCGCCAGACCGCGCCAATCGAGGTCTATATCGCCCTCGGCGCAGCAGTGACCGGTTACGTAACGCACACCGGTGGCTAGGCCACGGTGGGTAAGCGGCACGCCGATCGCGGCGGCGCAGGCCGAGGCGGAGGTGATGCCGGGCACAACCTCGAAGCGCAAGCCGTGCGCGGCCAGCGCCGCGGCTTCCTCGCTGCCGCGGCCGAAGACGAAGGGATCGCCGCCTTTCAGCCGCACCACGCGCCGGTTGCGCCGGGCCAGGGCCACCAGAACTGAATTGATTTCCTCCTGCGGCACCGGGTGGTTTCCGGGCTGCTTACCCACATCGATGCGCGCCGTGCCCGGGGGGATCAGGGCGATGATCTCCGGCGAGACCAGGCGGTCGTAGACGACCGCTTCGGCGGACTCCAGTAGCCGTCGCGCCTTGACGGTCAACAGGTCCGGGTCGCCGGGACCGGCACCCACAAGGTAGACGGTCGACTTGGTCACGCGTGACACCTCCACTTGGCCGCACATTATCTTTTGCCGGTGGGGACGGGCCGCCGGCGGTGCCATGATCTGCACCGCCGGATGCGCGCCTCTGCCCTCTAGTAGATGTCGAGTCGCGTGTTGTAGACGTTGAACTTGCCGGTCGGCGTGACCAACCGCGGGTCGCGGATGACCGCCTTGAGCTTGCGTGTCTTGTCGTCCACCACGACGATGGCTGATTCCTGGTTCTTCGCATTCCAGACCGAGAACCAGACCTCGTCGCCGGCTTTGTTGTATTCGCCTTGCACGACGCGGCGCACGCCTTCGGAGATGCCCGACCATTCGCCGATGGGCAGAACTTCATATTCTTTGTCGAGATCATTGATGTCGAAGACCGCGACCGAGGAGGCGAGCTCGGCCTCCGGGTTGAGCGGTGTATCGACGTAGAGGTTCTTCGACTTCGGGTGCGTTTTAATGAACAGCGAACCGCCGCCCTGACCCTCGAGGGTCTGCACCACTTTCCAGGCGTTTTTCGAGTGCTTCTCCGGATCAGTGCCGATGATGGAGATGGTCTCATCGCCCAGGTGGCTGGTGGCCCACACTGGCCCATATTTCGGATGCACGAAGTTTGCGCCCCGTCCCGGATGCGGCTTGGTTCCGGTCTTAATCAGAGCAACCAGCTTGCGGTCCTTGGTATCGACGACGGCGACCGTATCGCGGGCATTGGCGGCGACCAGGAAGTACCGTCCCGTGGAATCGAAGCCACCGTCATGCAGGAACCGCTCGGCATCGATGGTGATGACATTGAGGTTCTTGATGTCGGAATAGTTGACCAGCAGGATCTTGCCGGTCTCTTTGACGTTGACCACGAACTCCGGATGGAAGTGAGACGCGACGATGGCGGCGACGCGCGGCTCCGGGTGGTATTCCTGTGTATCCACGGTCATGCCGCGGGTGGAGACCACCTTCAGCGGCTCCAGGGTATTCCCGTCCATGATCACGTACTGCGGCGGCCAATACGCCCCTGCTATCGCGTATTTGTCCTCCCAACCTTTCATCTTCGAAGTTTCGACCGAGCGTGCTTCGATGCCGATCTTGAGCTCGGCGACGGTGGCCGGATGCTCCATCCACAGGTCGATCAGATTGATCTTGGCGTCGCGTCCGATGGCGAAGAGATAACGGCCCGAGGCTGACATCCGCGAGATATGCACCGCATAGCCGGTCTTGATGACCTCGACGATTTTCTTAGATTTGCCATCGATGAGCGCCACCTCGCCGGTGTCACGCAGTGTCACCGAGAACAAATTATCCAGGTCCAGCTTGTTCATCTGCTTCTTCGGCCGCTTGTCCACCGAGACGAGAACCTTCCAGGCCTCGCGCATCTCCTTCATGCCGAATTCCGGCGGCGTCGGCGGATCGATCAACAGGTAGCGGGCCATCATGTCCACATCCTGCTCCGTGAGGTCGCCGGAGGTTCCCCAATTCGGCATACCGCCCGGCGAGCCGTAGGTGATGAAATCACGCAGATATTCGTAACCCTGTTCGCGGGTGACGTCGGTGGTCAGAGCCTTGCCGGTCGCGCCTTTGCGCAGGACACCGTGACAGCCGGCGCAGCGCTGGAAGTAAATTTGGTTGGCGTGCTGGTAATCGTCGCCGGTGAGTACCGGCAGGCCGGGCTTTACCCCGGGTTCCTCGACCGGTTGGTCGCGCAGGACGTCCAGGCTCGGCTCGTATTTCTCCGCTGGGGTGGTCCCGTGCTTTTTGAGATCGGCAGGATCCGGTTTATCGGTGGCGGCCTGAGCCACGCCCGAGGTTAACATCACAGAAATCAGCGCAGCGAGAACGCCGGCCATTACTCGCGTCATCGGGGCCTCCGTATGAGCAAAAATGAAAGTGGCCCCATGCTATGGCCCGGTGTGCCATGGGTTCCTTGATATAGGTCAATTGCGGGGGTCAATTGCCGGCCGGAAAGCTCTCCTCCGGCCGACCGCGCCTTGACCTAGGTCAAAGCCAGCCGGTTCCACGGGTCTCTATGATCCGTCCCGCCATGGCTAAACTGCTTTCTCTGCGCCGCTTCGTCCGCGGCGATTGGTGTCTTATGCGCCTTGTCGCCACGGTATTGGCGCTTGCGGCATGGCTCGTGACGCCACAGCCTGTGGGCGCTGCGCACGAGACAGCACCGGCTGAGGTTCTGGCCAAGGTCTTTCCCGGCGCGGAGCGGGTCGGGGCGTTCGTTGGCGAGCCGCCGGCGGCGGTTGTCTATGCCGACGGTGCGCCGGCGGGCTATTTGCTCTCGACCGCGGATGTCATTGGCTCGGTGGGGTTCTCCGGCAAGCCGCTGGATGTCCTGGTGGGCTTGCGCAACGACGGCTCGATCGCCGGCGCCGTGCTACGCAAGCACGACGAGCCGATCCTGATCATCGGCATCCCGCACGAGCGGTTACGCGCCTACGTGGCCGGATTCGCCGGGCTCGACATACGCCAACCTGTCGTTGTCACGGAGTCGCCGGCGCCGGCGGCCGGCGTTCCTGATGCCATCAGCGGTGCTACCGTCAGCAGCTTGGTCATTCGCGACGCCATCGTCCGGGCCGCCCGGGCGGTCGCGACCTCGCGCGGGATGTTCGGCGACGGTCGCATCGGCGCTCGGCTCGACCGCGAAACCTTCGCTCCAGCGGGCTGGGAGGAACTGCGTGCCGATGGGTCCATTGCCCGCCTGCGGTTAACGCGCGGTGCGGTCGCACGGGCCCTGGATGAGGATGCCGATGCCGCGCCCGAGTCTCTGTTTATCGATCTTTTCGTGGCGCTAGCAACGCCACCGCGTATTGGCCAGAACCTGCTTGGCCGGCGCGAGTACACGCGCCTGGCGGCGGCGATGGGCGCGGCCGACACCGCGATCCTGGTTGCCGCCAACGGACTCTATTCGTTCAAGGGAACCGCCTATGTTCGAAGCGGTGTTTTCGACCGGGTGCAGCTTGTCCAGGGCGACAAGACCATTCGCCTGGACCACGCCCGTTACCGCAACGTCGAGGCGTTGGCGGCGTCCGACGCGCCGGCGCTTCGCGAGATCGGTGTATTTGCAATCACAGCCGATTCAGGGTTCGACCCGCTGACACCCTGGCGCCTGGAACTGCTTGTCGAGCGAGAGACGGCGCAAGGCGCGACCGTGCAGGCAACCTTTGCCCTCGAGTATGACCTGCCATCGCGTTACCGCCGCGTGGAAGGAGCAGCCGACTTGGGCGCGCCGACGTCGGATGAGCCGCTGTGGGTCAGCATGTGGCAGCGGCGCGTGGGCGCTATCGTCGGCATGGTCGCCATGTTGACAGTCCTGACAGCCATCCTGGTCTTTGAAGATGTGATTGCACAGCATCAAATTTTTTACCAACGGACGCGCTGGGTCTTTCTCGCCGTCACCGTCGTTTGGCTCGGCTGGATTGCCGGGGCACAGCTGTCCGTGGTCAACGTGCTGACCTTTGCCCACTCGCTGTTGACCGGATTCCGCTGGGAGTTCTTCCTACTCGACCCGTTGATCTTCATTCTGTGGAGCTATGTGGCGGTGGCCATGTTGTTCTGGGCGCGCGGCGTTTTCTGTGGCTGGCTCTGTCCCTTCGGTGCTTTGCAGGAGCTATTGGCCGAAGCGGCGCGCCGCCTCGGCATTCCGCGCGTACAAGTGCCCTTCGCCCTGCACGAGCGCCTGTGGCCAATCAAGTACGCCATCTTCCTGGGGCTTTTCGCGGTATCCCTGAGTTCGACCAACCTGGCCGTCCTCGGTGCCGAGGTGGAGCCCTTCAAGACGGCCATTGCCCTCAAGTTCGTGCGTCACTGGCCGTTCGTTGTCTATGCGTTGGCCCTGCTAACGGCCGGGTTGTTCATTGAGCGATTTTTCTGCCGTTACCTGTGCCCGCTTGGCGCGGCGCTGGCGATCCCGGCGCGCCTGCACATGTTCGACTGGTTGAAGCGCCGCCATCAGTGCGGCCGCGAATGCCACATTTGCGCCATACACTGCCCGGTTCAGGCAATCCATCCGAGCGGTGCCATCAACCCGAACGAATGCATCCATTGCTTGAAGTGCCAACGGATTTATTTCGATGCATTCACGTGCCCGCCGCTCATCGCGCGCCGCAAGCGGCGGCAGGAACGGGCGGCAGCGCGGAGCGCGGGAGCCTGAAATGATGAACGGTACGTCTCAACCAGTCAGCCGCCGCCGGGCTATAACGATCCTGGCCGTGGGCGCTGGCGCGGCACTCGTCCCGGCGTCATTACCGGCTACGCCATTATCCCGATTCGAATGGACGGGGACCGCCCTGGGCGCGCCCGCGCGTATCATGCTCCAGCACCGCCACCGTGCCGTGGCGGCCGACGCGGTGGCGGCGTGCGTCGCCGAGGTCGCGCGGCTGGAACGGGAGTTCAGCCTCTATCGTTCGGACTCGGCGCTTAGCCGCCTGAATCGCGACGGGTACCTTGCGGCGCCATCGCACGATATGCGCCGCCTGCTGTCCGCGTGCCGCCGGTTCGGCGAGCTGAGCGGCGGCGCTTTCGATGTGACCGTACAACCCCTTTGGCGCCTCTATGCCCGGCATTTTGCGAACACCGCCGATGCCGTCGAAGGACCCTCGGCAGCAGAGTTGGCGGCGGCGCTGACGCTGGTCGATTACCGGCGCATCGCGATCGCGCCGGATCGCATTGTTCTGCCACCGGGCATGGGGCTTACCCTCAACGGCATCGCCCAGGGCTACATCACCGATCGGGCCGCTGATCTATTGCGGGCCCGCGGCTGGCGCCACGTACTGATCGACCTGGGCGAGATCCGCGCCCTCGACGACCGGCCGGACGGCCGCCCGTGGTCGATCGCCCTTGCCGGGGCGGGGAGCGTGCCCATCGCCGACCAAGCGGTTGCGACGTCTGCCGGCTCGGGCACACCATTTACGCAAGACGGCCGTGCCCACCACCTATTCAATCCGACGACCGGGCGCAGTGCCAACACCTACCGCAGCGTCACGGTGATCGCCGCGCACGCCACGGTCGCGGACGCCTTGTCGAGCGCGATCTATGTGGCGCCACATGCGGAGGCGGCGCGGCTACTGCGCGCAGGCGGTGGTATCGAAGCACGGCTGGTCGATGGGTTTGGCCGGGTGCAGCGCGTGCGCGCCTGACTCGGGCGCCAACCAGAGACAGGTTCGCTGCAGACTGCCTGCACCGCCAGCAAGTCTTTGATATCACAGAAACGGAGATCGAGATTCGAACTGTCGGTACGCTTCGCGGCGGTCTGCGGGCCGTTTCCTCAACGAGTTTTGATGAGATACGGCGAGAAATGGGGAGCGGGAACGACTGAAAAGACCTTGAGGCGCGCGAGAGTTCTTTTTTGGGCGGATTCCAAGTGAGCGACAAGCGCCGCGGCGGCCGCGTCGATGGAGTTCTTCAGCAGCAGTTCGAGCACCAGGCGGTGTTCGGAAAGGGTCGCGCTTTCATCGGAGAGGCCGAGATATTGCTGAAATGTTTGGGCTGTTGCGAGCGGTAGTTGATTTTGACGGATGATGGAAACCAGCCGCTCACTATCGATCTTCAGGATACATTCCACATGCAAGAAACGGTCGAACTGGTGCAGTAGCTCCGGAGTCAGGTTCGAATGGTCGAATTCGAGTGCCAGCATGTGATCCCGCATGCCGGACAGGGCCGCGCGGTCGAGGCGGGGCGCGGCACGGATTAACGCGGCAGGCTCGAGTAGCTTCCGGATCTCGTATATTTCCTTCATTGCGGCGGCGGTGAGGGGGCCGGCAATCCACCGGGAACTCGAGCTTTTTTGCACCAAGCCCCGTTCATGAAGCCGGCCCAGGACGTCTCGGGCGACCGTTCGGCTGACGTGAAACAGGCTTGCCAGCCGCGCTTCATGAATACGGTAGCGTCCGAATGCGGCGGCGGTGGCGACTTCCTGTTCGACCCGGCCATAGATGCGCTGCCACGAAGATCGCGACCTGATCGCCTCATCGATATCCTGAGGCAGGGAGAGTCCTGCTTGCCGGATGTCCATGCGAATGGGGATGGTGCGGCCGTTGCGCTGGGGAACGACGTAACCCCGGCCCTCGAAACGACGGATCAATTTCTCTTCGTTAAGCATCTGAAGAGCCTTCTGGATCGGTGCGCGGCTGGTGCCGAAGAAATCGGCGATCGGCCCTTCGAGTAGGACCAGTCCTTCTGGAAGACCGCTGGCTTCCATGTGATCGCGCAGCACCCTGTAGACGAGTTCGTAGAGCCGCTCCGGTGCTCTTTGGGTCGTCGGCATCGGCGCTTTACCCGCCGGCCGGGCGATGCCCGGCCAATTGCCGCCGGACCTTGACCGTGCGGGGACACGTGCCGGTCGGCTGGGCAGGCTTTTTGAGGGGAGTCGAGGGAGGTCCGCTCACTGTGAGGTCGGGCAAAAAGAGAAATGAGAGCCTACCGCGCTCTAGCGGGGGGGCTTCCAACCTACCAGTGCCGGGTTCGCGCATGGGCGGTAGTTTAAATCAAAAATGATGATTGTATACATAAATCATTTCTGACTCTTAAAATATGAATCGTTGGCAAAGAATATTACGCAGCACGACGTTGTTGCGAGCAAATAGATCGTGAAATGCAAATTAAACTAGCATCATCAAATTAAAAAAGACTATTGCATGCAAAAACCATCTACGCTACCGTTTTGATAATCAAAGACGCCAGCCTCGGGAGAGGCGGGTGTCGCAAGAAAAGATGATGCCGTGTCGCAAGGTGTCATCGACGAACAGCGGGAGGGGCAGCCGTGAAAAACGGGGCTCGTGAATCTGCGCTTGTGTCCTGGATCGGGACAGGGCGTGGCTTGTCGGAGGGCCGGTGCGACCAATGCGCAGTCAATGCTGTGCTTGGCTTGTAAGGGCCGACCCCCGAAATGACCGCCATCCTCGAAATAAGGAACGTAACCAAGCTTTACGGAAACGAGCTGGCCCTCGACGGCTTGTCTGTTGGGTTGCAAGCCAATGAGTACATATCGCTTCTCGGGCCCAGCGGTTCGGGCAAATCGACGTTGCTTCGGATCATTGCCGGTTTCGAGAAACCCGATGCCGGCGACATTTTTCTTGAAGGTAAATCCGTCGCCGGGATTCCGGCCCACAAACGCGGCATCGGATTTGTCTCCCAGAGTTTCGCCCTATTCCCCCATATGTCGGTCTTCGATAACGTCGCCTTCGGTTTGCGGCACAGGGAAGAAGAGCCGGTTCGTGACGAAGGCGAGATCGCGCGCCGCGTCAATGACATGCTCGATCTCGTCGGTCTGGTGGATCTGGGAGACCGCCGCATCAGCCAGGTTTCCGGCGGCCAGAAGCAGCGGGTAGCCTTGGCTCGGACGCTGGTTGCCGACCCCAAGATCATTCTCTTGGATGAGCCGCTTGGCGCTCTGGACGCCAATCTGAGGTCGCGCATGCGCGCCGAACTCAGGCGCATTCGTCAGCAGTTGGGCATCACCTTCATGCACGTGACCGGCAACGAGCAGGAAGCGCTGGCCATGGGAGACCGGGTTGCCGTGCTGGATAGTGGCCGTCTGATACAAGTCGCCGATCCGGACACGGTATACAATCGCCCGGCTTCGGCGCGGGTGGCGAGATTCCTGGATTGCTACAACATGTTCGAGGGACGGTGCGAAGACGGCAACCGTTTCATCGCTGGCGACACCAGCTTCCCGTGTCTTGCCACGCAAGGCGCTCAGGCGGGGCCGGGATTTTACTGTGTGCGGTTCGACAAGATCCGGGTGGTGCCGGCGTCCGAGGCGCCGCAGCCGGGCGAGGTCGGGGTCCGGGCAACCTTCATCACCAGCGAATATTCGGGGCCCAGCGTCATGTATTTCTTCGAGGGCCAGGGAAACAAGGTGCTCGAGGTGGAGTACCACCTGAGCCACCGGCAGCCCGAAGAGTTTTCTCTCGGCGGCGAATACGCGCTCTTGTGGTCGCCGGGCGATGCACTCGTTTACGCTTGATAGGAAACCGTAAGGCCGATGGCAGAGGTTAGGCACAGAATTCAGGACGGCACCGGGGCCTCCGCCGCGGCTCGGATAGCCGCAGAGAGGAAAGATCCGCATGCCCGCCGGATCACGGCTCTGTTGATTGCCCCCGGAACTATCTGGATGATTCTGTTCCTCGTCGTGCCGATGCTGATGATGGTCTATGTCAGTTTCTGGACGCAGAAGACATTCACGATCGAACCGACGTTGACGCTGAATAGCTGGATTGCATTCTTCTCCAGTGAAACCTATTTCGGCGCGTTGCTCAGGACGATCAGAATCTGGTTGATCGTTCTCGCCTCGACCTTCTTTCTGGGTTATCCCACGGCCCTCTTTATCGGCCTTTTCATCAAGAACAAGACGATCCAGACCATTGTTCTGGTGCTTTGTGTCGTGCCGTTCTGGACGTCGTTTCTGATCCGCGTACTGGCCTGGCGCCCGATGCTCGGTAAGGAGGGCGCGGTCAATATCGTGTTGCAGAAGATTGGTTTGATCAGTCAGCCGATCGAAGTTCTGCTGTTCACCGAATTCAGCGTCGTCATCGGCATGACGCAGATCTATGTGGTGTTCATGGTCGGGCCGATCGCCTTTATGCTGTCCCGCATTGATCCTAGTCTCATCGAGGCGGCGCGGGATCTCGGCGCAAGCACCTGGCGCATTTTCCGCACGATCATCTTTCCCTTGAGCCTTCCCGGCGTGGTTGTCGGCGCCATCTTCGTCTCGGTCATGGTATTGGGCGAATTCGCCACATCGGCGGCGTTGTCCGGGCGCAAGGTGAATTTGCTCGGGAATATCATCGTAACCCAGGTCGGCTCCCTGAAGTGGGCGTTCGCCGCCGTTGTCGGGGTGATCTTGACCGTCGTCATAGCCTTCATCGTTGCCGCGCTGCTCAAGATCGTGGACCTGAAGAAGGAGCTCTGAACGTGGAAAACAGACCCGTTCTTCGCTCCGCACTTGCGATCTACACGATGCTTTTCATCGGGTTTCTCTATGCCCCGTTCGTGGTTCTCGGAATACTGAGCTTCCAGTCGGGACCCGAAGGCGGTCCGCAATTCCCGATCATCGAATGGTCGACCTACTGGTATGAGCATATCTTCGGTCTAACACCCCCGTCGCGGGTAGCACCGCTGCCAATCGGCGAAGCTCTTGCGCGGTCGATGACCCTGGCTTTCGTAACCATGGTGACGTCGACCGTTCTGGGGACGATGACGGCACAGGCGTTTCGGCGACGCTTCAAGGGATCGGGGTTCGTCTTTTATCTTGTGGTTCTGGGCATGATCGTGCCCGGCGTTCTGGTTGGGCTGGGCATCGCCTTGGTCGCCAATGATCTGAACATCGCCCGGGCGTGGTGGGGCACGGCGTTTGTGACGCATGTGCTTTACACCTTCCCATTTGCCTTCCTCGTTATGCTGGCGATCTTCAATCGCTTCGACAAATCGATTGAGGAGGCGGCCTGGAGCTTGGGCGTTCCCCCAATTCGCACCTTCCGGAAGGTGACGTTTCCGTTGATCTTCCCAGGTGTTCTGAGTTCGATGCTGTTCGCCTTTACGCTCAGCTATGACGAATTTCCGCGAACCCTGTTCGCGGCCGGCGCCGATTTAACGCTGCCGCTGGCGATCTACGGCACCTTCTCCGTGGAGATTCATCCGAATATTTTCGCATTCGGTGTGCTGACGACGTTGTTCTCTTTTTCACTTCTCGCGGTTTACGGAGTCCTCATGGCCGCCTCCGTACGAAGCGCGAAGAAAGTCGCCATTCAGGAAGAGATCGAGTGAGGCAACTCTCCGAACATATCGCCGTGGTGACGGGTGCGGGCAACGGTATTGGCCGGGCGATCGCTCTGCGCCTTGCCCATGAAGGTGCGCGGATTGTTGTCAACGATCTGCGTTCCGATGCGGCAGACGAAGTGGTGGCTGCGATTAGTGCCAGCGGCGGCAAGGCTGTGGCCGCGCCGGGCGACGTCTCATCGCTCGAGGACGTCGTGGGCGTGTTCGAACGCTGCCGCGGTACCTTTGGGAACTGCTC
>Ga0209633_10005525_pt1 | contig 11065 bp, 9 predicted proteins | sample Cruoilmetagenom1_FD_187290 | JGI IMG/M metagenome (GOLD analysis project Ga0209633, IMG submission 187290) | Oil polluted marine microbial communities from Coal Oil Point, Santa Barbara, California, USA - Sample 1 (SPAdes) (version 2) | ecosystem: Environmental > Aquatic > Marine > Oil seeps ... | reverse complement strand
TGTTCAACACATGCAGTTTCATCAACAGCGAGTTCGGTTGTCAACCCGGCAAGATCCACCTCTCCTGCCAGTAGAGAGGAGAGCATGATGCGATTGTATGGCTGGCAAGGCTCCTTACCGTAGATCACAAGTGCCTGGGAGGGGTCGCGACGCAATAATTGACTTGCCGCATGGAGTCCTGTCAGACCGTTGCCGACAATGACGACAGGGGGTTCAGTAGCTTCAGGGTTCTCCTGTTGGCTATCTGGGGAAGGTATTGACAGAGCAGAAGGTTGCATCGTTTATATCCTCCAAAAACAAGAGAGTTCGATTTATGAGATGCAATATATATGCCAGAGTTTGGTATTGTGTAATAAAGTAGAATAAAATCAATGTAATAAAGGTGGATTTTGCAATCGAAAAACATGTGTTATTCGTGCTGTTTGTAAAAATCGGGCAATTAGCGAGAGTAAAATGCACGATATCTGTGCGTGAGGAGAGCCCCCCTGATATTCCTTGAGTGGCCTACATCTTTACAAATGAGTTAAATACAAAGCACTTGAGTCAACACATATGCACTTAACGCACAAAGAGGTTCGTTTCCAGCTTGATTCATCCACTCTGCCGGCAGTTGTCTATCATTGCCTGGAGTTCGGGAACACAGGAGCCGCAGTTGGTTCCGGCCAGCAGCTGCTTGCCAAGTTCATCGGTGGTGGAGAGATCTTTCCCGGTGATGGCGGCAAGGATGGTTTTTTCGCCGACATTGAAGCAGGAGCAGATAATCTTGCCGCTATCTTCCTGTTTGATAAGGGGTTCGCCAGTCAGAATACTGGTGCGCTCCAGCCGGGTGAGTTGCTCTTTCTGGAACAGCGAGATCAGCCACTCGCGGGGCGGCAGGCTGCTGTCTGGTCCGATGAAGAGACAACTCTCCAGTTTTTCACCGCTGAAGCGTGCTGCACGGTAGTGAGTCTGTGCAGTGTCAAAGTACTCGATCCAGTTGGCCGTTTCATCCTTGCTGCACAGCAGTGAGCGGGCGCGTTCCGCCCAGTCCGCGGGTTGTTCAAGCCCGGCTATTTCATAGCGCCATAATCCCTTTCCACGTGAACGCGCCCAGTAGGTTGCATATTTGAGCTGCAATTTTCCGCGTCGGGAGAGAATGAATCCATGCCAGCCGGGTTTACACGCCTTGATACTGGCGACGCTGTGCTTTGATTCAGGCTGCCCGGAAATCGGATCGGTAACAGCTTTGACCAGAGCTCCAACCCGCGCCTGGCTGCTGAATTGCCGATTCCAGTGCATAGGAACAAACAGGGACCCCGGCTGCTGCTGATCACTGACCCGGATACGCACATAGATGCTTCCCGAAGCAGTGGTGACCTCGGCAAGTTCCCCGTCGATGACTGCAGTCACTGCGGCATCCTGCGGATGAATCTCGACAGAGGGTTCAAATGTGTGGGAAGAGAGTCGGGGCGACATGCCGGTGCGCGTCATTGTATGCCAGTGATCGCGCACCCGTCCGGTGTTGAGTATGAACGGGTATTGCTGGTTCGGCATGCTGGCCGGGGCTTTGGGGTTGATGGCAATAAATTGCGCCCTGCTATCAGCAGTGCTGAAGCGCCCGTCGGCAAAGAGCCGCATGATGCCGGCGGGCTGTTCGACCGTTACCGGCCACTGCACGGGTGTCAAAGCGTCATAGTGTGATTTCCGGATGTCCGCATAGAGACTGATATCAAAGAGGCGTTGGCCGCTGTTTTTGAAACCCGAGAGGGCGGCATGCTCGCGGAAAATTTCAACAGGTGACTCATAGCTGAATGACTCTGCAAACCCCATCAGCCTGGCGACATGCGTAATGATCCACCAGTCCTGTTTTGCCTGCCCCGGCGGCGCCAGGAAGGGCTTCTGACGAGAGATGCAGCGTTCGCTGTTGGTGACGCTTCCATCACGTTCTCCCCATGTGAGGGCGGGAAGGCGAATATGTGCATATTTCGCTGTGTCTGTTTCACGTACGCAGTCAGAGAGAACCACCAGTTCACACTTCTCCAGGGCGACGGCGACCTTGTCGGCTTCGGGCAGGCTGACAACGGGGTTGGTCGCCATGATCCACACGGCCTTGACTTTGCCGGCATCAATGGCGTTGAAGAGGTCGACCGCCATGTACCCCGGCTCTGCTGCTATTTCAGGGGAGCTCCAGAATTTTTGCACCACTGCGCGATGATCTGCATTTGTGATCTCCATGTGAGCAGCGAGTTGATTGGAGAGGCCGCCGACTTCGCGGCCCCCCATGGCGTTGGGTTGCCCGGTGAACGAGAAAGGCCCCATGCCCGGGCGTCCGATGCGGCCGGTAAAGAGATGGCAGTTGATGATCGCATTGACCTTGTCTACGCCGCTGCTGGATTGGTTGATCCCCTGGGAGAAGATGGTGACAGTGCGCTCGGTGCGGGCAAACATACGGTAGAACTCTTTGACATCTTCAGTTTCAAGTCCGCACTGCCCGGCAACAGCCTCAATCGAGGGAGCGCTCTCTGTTGCAGCCTCGAGTGTATGTTCGAGACCGTTGGTGAAATTGCCGGTGAACAGCATGTTGCATTCACCAGAGCGGTCCAGGTAGGCTAGCAGACCGTTGAACAGCAGGCTGTCCTTTCCCGGTTTGATGGCAAGATGCAGATCCGCAATGCTGTTGGTCTGGGTGTTGCGGGGGTCAATGTTGACAATGAAGAGATCGGGGTTCTCTTTTTTTGCCCTGCCGATGCGCTGGTAGAGCACCGGATGGCACCAGGCCGCGTTACTGCCCGTCAGAACGATCATCTTGGCGCGATCGAGGTCGTCGTAACTGCAGGGAACGCAATCCTCACCAAAAGCGCGTTTGTAGCCGGCCACGGCAGACGACATGCACAGGCGTGAGTTGGTGTCGATATTGGCGGAACCAATAAACCCTTTCATGAGTTTATTGGCGACGTAGTAGTCTTCGGTCAATAGCTGGCCGGAGACATAGAAAGCGACGGCATCCGGACCATGCTGCTCGATAATTTCACTGAAGCGTCCGGCAACGGTGGCGAGCGCCTGATCCCAGCTTACCTGTTTACCGGCGATCTCCGGGTAGAGCAGCCGTTCCTGCAGGTAGACGGTCTCACCAAGCGCTGAGCCCTTGGAACAGAGGCGCCCGCTGTTGGCGGGATGATCTGGATCTCCCTTGACACTGACAACACCGCTCTCATCCAGGGTGGCCAGCACTCCGCAGCCGACGCCGCAGTAGGGGCAGGTTGTTTTTACCGGGATATTCATTGACAGGATTATACTAAAAACAATTTTTCTCTTCCGCTGAATAGTCGTGTTTTCGCCAATCCGGGGAAACCTTGGTCAAGCCGCACTACGTCACGATCAGAGTGCATCCGCAAATTATTCAGAGGTTCATAGACTTCCCTCTCATATCGGGGGAGGGGTGAGTGGCTACGCGGCATTCTCTTTGCCGACAAGGGTGAGTTCAACCTCTTTGGCTTCATTAGTTTCCGGCGTTTTTTTATCCGCAGGATTTCGCTGCTTGTCATAGAGAAACTGCAGCACTTCGTGACGGTAGTGGTTGTACTCTTCGGATTCCGACATGGAGACGCGATCACGCGGCCTTGGCAGATCGATTTTGAGTATTTCACCTATGGTTGCCGCCGGCCCGTTGGTCATCATGACGATGCGGTCAGAGAGCAGCACCGCTTCATCGACGTCATGGGTAATCATGATCACAGTGTTGCCGAGTTCGGCGTGAATCTCCATCAGCGAGTCCTGTAGATGGGCGCGCGTGAGGGCGTCCAGCGCGCCGAATGGTTCATCCATTAACAGTACTTTCGGCTGCATGGAGAGCGCTCTGGCAATGCCGACGCGCTGCTTCATGCCGCCGGAAATCTCTCCCGGGCGCTTGTGCATCGCATGGTCCATGTGCACCAGCTTGAGGTTATGCTCTATCCACTCCTTCATTTCGCGTTTGGGTTTGCCCTTGTAGAGCGGCTTGACGGCAAGTTCCACGTTTTCGTAAGCGGTCAGCCACGGTAGCAGCGAGTGGTTCTGGAAGACGACAGCGCGTTCGGGACCAGGCTCGATGACCTCTTTCTCATCCAGCAACACTCCGCCTTCGGTCGCCTGGTAGAGTCCCGCAACAATATTGAGGACAGTCGATTTGCCGCAGCCGGAGTGGCCTATCAGTGAAATATATTCGCCCTTGTCGATTTTTAAATTGATATTGTCGAGTGCTCTGAAAGGGCCGTCAGGCGTAGGGAAGTCGATTGCGACTTCACTCAGGATCAGGTGGTGATGATGTGACATCTGTTTCTCCTCGTAATTTGTTTGCGCCTTGTCATAAGGCCTGAATTATGTCCTGGTTCATCTCATTTTGCTGATGTCTTAACGAGTGATAGCAGCTTTGTCCCATGAGAACGATCTTTGCAGGGAGAGCATCATGCGATCCAGAATGAAACCGATAAAGCCGATAACCAGCACGGCAACCATGATGCGGCCGAGTGAGTTGGAGCTTCCATTCTGAAATTCATCCCAGACGAACTTACCAAGACCGGGGTTCTGCGCCAGCATCTCTGCTGCGATCAGCACCATCCAGGCGATGCCAAGCGACAGGCGCAGGCCGGTAAACATCATCGGAATGGAAGAGGGTATGACGATTTTGATGACATGAGACCACCAGCTTAGACGCAGCACCTTGCTGACATTGATCAGATCGGAGTCGATGCTGGCAACGCCCACTGCGGTGTTGATCAGTGTAGGCCACAGGCAGCAGAGCAGAACGGTCAGCATGGATGTCAGGTAGGATTTCGAAAAAAGCGGGTCATCACTGACATAGACAGCACTCACAACCATGGTGACCAGCGGCAGCCAGGCCAGTGGGGATACAGGTTTGAATATCTGTATCAGCGGATTGAAGGCTGTATAGAGCCCGGGGTTCAGGCCAATCAGGATACCTGCCGGTATGGCGATCAGCGAGGCGAGGATAAAGCCTGTCATTACTGTAACGATACTGGTGCCGATCTGGTCGAAAAATGTTGGTTTGCCGGTGTACTTGCGCACTTTGACTTTTGCATCCGGGTTTTTCTCCAGTTTTACGGCATTGCGTTTCTCCTGTCGCTCATAGAATGCGGCCTCTTTTTCACGTGACTCATGGAACTCATCAACCAGGGCGGTGCTCTGTTTCCAGGTTTCCGCCGGGCCGGGAAATTTTCCGAGCGAAGTATCTATAAAGGATGCAGAGACGCCCCAGAAGATCAGAAAGGCGATGATTCCAAGTATCGGAGAGATAAAGTTTTTGGCGCTCTCTCTAAGCTGCTGTGGATTCACTTCACCGCGCATGAGCTTGAACAGGGGCTCAAACGGCCTGGTAAATGACGGGATGATGTTCATGGCTACTCTTCCGGTAATTCAGTGATTTGATGGCAAGGCGATCTCCCTGCAAGCAGGGAGATACTCTTCAGGGTTATGGCTTGTCGCTTCCTTTCAGACCGATTGGGAACGCCTTCAGATAGTCGTTCGGTTTGCTTCCGTCATAGCTGACGCTATCAATAAAGTCGTTATGCGCAGGGCGGTAGCCGCTCTCCTTGTCAAAATCAGGAAACTCATCAGCTTTCATCTTGCCTTCGGCAATCAACTCTTCAGCGGCCTTGCGGTAGATATCGACGCGGTAGACTTTCTTCGCGATATCCATGTACCACTCATCCGTTTTCTCGTCCGCAATCTGTCCCCAGCGTCGCATCTGCGTCAGGTACCAGACGGCATCCGAGTAGTAGGGATAGGTGGCGAAGTAGCGGAAGAAGACGTTGAAGTCAGGGACTTCACGCTTGTCGCCCTTTTCGTACTCGAAGGTTCCGGTCATGGAGTTTGCAATCACATCCTGGTCGGCGCCGACATATTCTGGCTTTGACAACATCTTCACGGCAGCAAGGCGATTGGCGTTGTTGTTTTCATCAAGCCATTTTGCTGCGCGCAACATTGCCTTGACGATACGCACGGTAGTGTTGGGGTTCTTCTCGGTAAAGGATCTGGTCATGCCGAAAACCTTTTCTGGATTGTCTTTCCAGATCTCGTAGTCGGTAATCACCGGGACACCGATGCCTTTGAAAACAGCCTGCTGGTTCCAGGGCTCGCCAACGCAGTAGCCATAGATGGTGCCCGCCTCAAGTGTTGCCGGCATTTGTGGCGGCGGGGTAACAGAGAGCAGCGCATCAGCCTTGATCTGGCCGGTGATGTCTCCCTTGTCCGGTGCATAAAAACCGGGGTGGATGCCGCCGGCCGCAAGCCAGTAGCGCAGTTCATAGTTATGCGTCGAGACCGGGAAGACCATGCCCATGTTGAAGGGCTTGCCTGCATCCTGATACTCCTTTACAACAGGTTTCAGCGCATCAGCCTTGATGGGATGCACCAGCTTGCCATCGTCACCGGTCGGGATGTTCTTTTTCATCTTTTCCCAGACGCTGTTGGATACCGTAATGGCGTTGCCGTTCAGATCCATTGACAGGGGTGTGATGATGTCTGCCTTGGTGCCGAACCCGATGGTTGCGGCCAGTGGCTGTCCGGCCAGCATGTGCGCGCCGTCAAGCTGACCGTCGATGACGCCATCGAGAAGCACTTTCCAGTTAGCCTGGGCTTCGAGGGTGACGTAGAGGCCTTCGTCCTCAAAATAGCCGTTCTCATAGGCGACTGCGAGAGGCGCCATGTCGGTCAGCTTGATGAAGCCGAATTTCAGCTCCTCTTTTTCGGGCTCACCAACAGCGGCAAAGGCGCTGGAAGTGATAACACCACTACCCAGCAGTACCGCTGCGCACGCTGTAACAGTGAGTTTTTTGAGAAAACCCCTTCTTGGGGTTCCAACTGATATGTCTTTCATCGAGTCTCTCCAGATATGTCATTGAAAATATACAAATCAAAAAAAAGGCGCCCAGACGCGCAGGGAAGTATCCCTGTCGTCTGGACGCCTTTGTCCGCTCGTCAACCTACAGTGCTGACTAAAAAAATCAGATGACCGCCATTGGCCCTCTGTTTGCTTAAAAATACTAAAGCACTTAGCGTGCCAACTTTAATGGGGAAAACTTTAAGGGTATGAATATTCTTAAAAAAATAATTTCCTGAGTAAATTTCTGTGGTTTCAAATATTCAAATATACTAATTCTATTTGGCTTTCATCCTAACAATGGTGCAAGAGGAGCGGTGGGGCTCCTTTGAAGAGCGGTAAGGGTGAAGTGGTGCTAATAACATGCGCCGTTTCAAACACTGCATGGGATAATCGAGGGTCAGAGGACTTCGGAGGCGGTGATGATCTGTTCCGCAACTTCTGCAATACGTTTTCCACGATCCATTGCAAGTTTTCGTAGTGACTGGTATGCCTCATCTTCACTGCAGCTGCGAAATTTCATGATGATTCCCTTGGCGCGGTCAATCTGTTTGCGATCTTTCAGGGCTGACTCAGCTTTTGACAACTTTTGAAGCATGCGCTGACTCTCCCTGAAGCGTGAAATAGCGACCTGCAGTACAGGTTTGAGACGACGCGAATCCAGTCCGTCCACGACATAGGCCGAAATCCCCGCTTTGACCGCGATGTCGATCAAATCACTGCTGTCATCTCGGGTAAAAACAATGATTGGTATTGGGCAATGGGTTGAGATTTGTTCAGTTTCCAGAAGCATTTTGCCATCCGCTAAATCGGCAATGATGACAACAGCATCGGCTTTCACGTCGCAGATATGGGGGTAGAGCGCTTCACCCGCGCCGAATTCAGCCACGATGTGGTGGCCATCAGCGCGTATATCACCGACAAAGTCAGGCACATGGGTGCTTTTACCCAGAACAAGGGCCAGTTGATAAGTGTCAACAGATGTATCCATGCTTTTTTACGAGCAAGTTTTGCGCCAAATACATTTTATTCCATAAAATCATTAAATCTATTTTTTTTCTTCTCCTCTATTTACAGTTTACGCTGATAGCTAAGTATTTATCTGTAGTGCGCAGCATGGCAGATAAATGCTTGCCGGACTAAGCCAGCCATTGAGCTAGTACATGAATGCATAAATATCTATCATCAGAGATGCTCGAAAAAATCCGGCATGCTTTTAGCCGAACTAAAGTGTTTGCGTTTTGAACTCAAATAGGCCAACCAAAAGGGTGAGAAAAGCGATTAATCCCTTTACCCCGCTCCTATCATTAAGTATAGACAAGATAGTTATTTATGAATGATTCTGAGCAGCAAATCTGCGTTTAAATTCTGTTGGCATCAGACCAATAATTTTGGAAAAAACTTTTCTAAAAGCATTTTCATCCTTATATCCCACCTTTAATGAAATGGCATTGACAAAGCGCCTCAGGAAAGTTCTCTGATAGATGTGATCACCCGATAGAATCAGCACCTGCTCGGCGCCGCTGCGTTTGAGCATATAGAGATTCTGGTACACCGCGTCAGCTGTGCCGCCATACCAGCTCTCGCCAGTTCGCATCTGGGGTGGAACCGAGGTGATATATTCACCCAATTCCGGATTGAACAGAGACCAGCCATCACGCAGATGTTTTTGCAGTGAATGGGATTTATACTGGGTCAGCACCAGGACGCGGCGCAGTCCGGAATGCATGCAGTTGGCCAGGGTGAAATCGATAATACGGTATTTACCGCCAAAAGGGACAGCCGGCTTGGCGCGCTCGGAAGTCAGCGGCTGCAGTCGCGATCCATGACCGCCTGCGAGAATGACCGTCAGGGTATTTTCAAGCATCAGGAAAGCTCCGGTGAGAGACTCATGTTGCTGCAGATTCTCCTGCAGCCTCCTTCATAACATCTGCCAATGAGGTGTAGGTGGTTACCCAGGCGCTTTTCACCTCGTCTGTAAAATCATCGCCGAGACCTTTTCCCAGGGACCAGATCAAGGCATCTGCTACCTTATCGTAATCTTCATCTTTCACACCGTAACCGGCATGGCGCTTGCCGGACTCTTTGATAACAGGAATCATCGTTCCCAGGTTTTCAAGACTGTTCACAGCGGAACCAATCATTCCCATCAATTTACGTCCCTGCTCCTTCATGTCGCCCTTGAAATAGGGTTGCACCTCAGGATAGAGTTCGAACAATCTGCCGTAAAACAATTCCGCCGCCTGCCCGGAAATGGGCAGTACCTTCGCCCAACTCTCCTTTACCAGTTTGATCTCTTCAGGCGTCATATTCCTTCTCCTCACTTTTCAGAAAGATTTACCAAATAAAAAACAGATTTAATCGGATGTCCCGTTACGGGAAACCACTTCTATGCCACTTGCGGCCGAACAGTAATTGTTATTTCTGTTAAGCCCACTCCCGCTCACCGTGCGAAGTTTATAACCTGCACTTCAATTCACATGCAAGTGCATCCTGGTATTCCTCTGATCCGGCCAGCAACAGCACCAGTTTGCCCTTCAACAGGGTCCCCCAGTTGATGATGACAAGGCCATCACCTGTTTTCATGTCGAACTCAAGATCTCTGATGTCCAGACCCGAAAGTTGCTGATGCTTCGTCCTGAACGTCACCGCACTCCACTCCGGAATATCCAGTTTCTGTGCAATCACAGTCGGGTAGGAGGCACCATTAAATCGCGGATTGCATTCAATCGCGGCATACCTGATGCCATCATGTTCCTCAAGCACGGCAATATCAAAGGCGAATATGCCCTTCATGCCCTGCTCTTTGAGCCAATGTGCCATAGGTTCTATGACGCTCCATGGCTCAAATCTGGCAGGATAGCGATTGCCCTGATGAGCGCAGCCATCAAGGATCTGTTCGCTGGCGGCCAGGCGCAGGAGCTTGTCGTCAACGACACGATACTGAAGGTTGAGAAAGAGATCTGTCCTGATCTCCTCCTGTAGCTGAACGGGAACGTTACAGTCAAACTTCTCCATTGACGTGCGCAGCTCTTCACGGTTTGAACATCGATAGATGCCGACACCTGAAACGGAAACCGCCGCCTTCAGGTAGCAGGGCATGTTAAACGAGACAATATCCATCTCGCTGATTTCATCGACGCTGGAGAAGCATCGCGTCTGTGGTACATCAATGCCCAGTTCTTGAGCAAGTGCGATAAAATTATTCTTGGAGTTGATGTATTCGACGCTCTTCATCCACGCCTGATCATTCCACACCTTTCTCTCTTCCGGTCCAAAATAAAAGAGAGACGGCTTGTAGCCAGGATATTTGGACAGTTGCGCAAGGGATAAATCCCAAATCACTTTCTTGCTGTGATTAAGGCCTATACGGCTATAGTGGCTCGTGATGTCATTCCACATGGGTTTGAGTTGCGGATCCAGCTGGATGTAGTCATCCGGCTCGCTCAGTCCGAGCGCACGACCCGAATAGAGGTTGTTTCCGACAACGCCTTCAGCAGTGCAACGCATGATGTCATGGTTCACAATATAGCGTCCTGAAGGCAGGTAACCGTGGTTTGCTCTGATAGACATGGCGCTTCCTCATAAAAACACTGGTATTCATGGGGAAGCAAGTTCGGTGCCAATCTGTTTATTCAATAAAACAATAACTAATTTGGCTTCAGTTCGATGAATAACGCCCTTGTATCCAGCATTGTTTTGTTGGGTTGAACCAATATAGTGCGCATCAGTGTCAGCTCTGAATATCCCATTCCATCGATTCATTCAGAGCTCCCATAATCTTTCTATATCATTTTGAAGCAACAGAACTATTGGCATGAATAATGCGTTATTTATATCCATCAGTTTGTTGGAATTCGACAACAGTGCTACTGAGAGAGCAGCATGCCGAAATCACATGCCGGAGAGGTGAAAATGGACAGGCTTGAAAAAGCAATCGCAAGGCAGCGTGATTATATTGAAGATTTTCTGGTTGAACCATTAGGCGAAATGGCCGCTATTTGCGCCAGTCACTGGAATGATCGAGCCGCGCTGGATCTTGCATTAATAAAATTCCTGCAACACAAACAGGGACATCGCTGCCGTCAGCTGTATGCCATCGATAGAGAGGGCCTGCAGCACAGCAGCACTATTTCAGATGCCGCATCTGATAGCGCCATTATTGGCCGTGATCTTTCTAAACGCCCATACCTGGATCGCATCCATAAA
>Ga0209633_10005524_pt1 | contig 11067 bp, 8 predicted proteins | sample Cruoilmetagenom1_FD_187290 | JGI IMG/M metagenome (GOLD analysis project Ga0209633, IMG submission 187290) | Oil polluted marine microbial communities from Coal Oil Point, Santa Barbara, California, USA - Sample 1 (SPAdes) (version 2) | ecosystem: Environmental > Aquatic > Marine > Oil seeps ... | reverse complement strand
CATACGGTTTCGGTCTCGGCGATTGTCTTTCTGCTGGTCGCTATACACAGCCTTCGATATTATAAGAATTTCACGGTCTACGCCGCCTTCTTCGCTACGGCGATTATCGTCGGCGTCGGCGAGTCGGCGCTGCCGGCGCATACCGGCGTCAATTCGTCGTTGATCCCGCTTTTGGTTGTGGCCCCGCTTGTCGCCGGTTTTACCGCCGGCCCGAGGGCCGCGCTCGGAACGGGTTTCGTTATGCTCGGTTTCCTTGGCGTTTTATATTTTTCCTCAGGCTCGCAGAACGGCGCTGAAGCTGCCGGCTATTTGCCGGAGAACGCTCAGCGCGTGCTGGAGGCCGGTTTCGCCATCATCCTGGTGACGGTCGCCTCGACCGCTTTCAGCGGTAGTATCTTTCGCGCCTTTGATCTTCTGGAGAGCAACGTCAAACGCGCCCGCGCAGCGGAAGCGGCGAAGGAGCGGTTCCTCACCGTGATGAGCCACGAACTGCGCACGCCGCTAAATAGCTCGCTCGGGCTTTCGGAGTTGATGCGAAAAACGTCGCTCGACGAGCGCCAAACACAACTGATGGATGAAATTGAGGGATCGGGCCGCTCCATTCTTGCGGTCGTCAATGATCTCCTCGACATGCCGAACGCCGCCGCCCGGCAAGCCGAAAGCGAGCCGGCTGCGTTTGACTTGCGCAAGTTGGTGAGCGACATCGCAAATGTCTGGCGCTCGCAAGCTGCGGAAAAGGGATTGAAAATCATGTCTCACGTTAACGCTGAGACGCCCGCGGAAATTATCGCTGATGAGGCGCGACTGCGCGACATCATCACAAAGATCGTTTCGAACGCGGTGAAATACACCACGGGAGGGTCGGTCTCGATTTCGGCGAAAACAACGTCGACTGATGATGGCGGCGCGACCCTGATCGTCGCCGTGAAAGATACCGGCCCCGGGGTCGAGGGCGGCGTCAGCGAAGCAATTTTCGAGGGGTCAGAGCAAGCGAACGCCGTTTCAGCGCGCAGCGAAGATGGAGCGCGCCCAAGCCTTGCCGCTTGCAGAGACCTTGCGCGTAGGCTGGGCGGCGACATTCATTTCAACACTAAAGCCGGCGCCGGATCGACCTTCTATCTCACCATGCCGGTCAAGACCGGAGCCCGCGCAGCGACGCGGGCGACGGTTGAGGCGGAAACGCTTACAACCAACGAAGCGGTGGAAGGCGCCGTGGAAATAGCCAACGATGCGCCGGCGACCGTCCAGGATGAGGAGGCCGACTCCAAGCCGAGAGTTTCCGGCTGGCGCGTTCTCATCGTTGAGGACAATAGGGTGAACCGGGTGGTCGCGGAGCAGCTCTTGAGGAGCATGGGCGTTCAAACGGAATCCGCAGAACATGGCGCTGAATGCCTCGACATTATGAAAAAACACGAATTCGACGTCATCTTGATGGACAAACACATGCCGATCATGGACGGCGTCGAGGCGACCGAAGCAATCAGGTCCATGGACGGGCCGGCCAAGGGCACCCCGATCGTGGCGTGCACGGCTGACGTGACAAGCGGCTGTCGTGAGGCGTTGTTGGAGGCCGGATTTAACGAGTATTTGTCCAAACCCGTCAGCTCAGAAGACCTGGAAACGGCCTTGACGCTGGTTCTGCCGAGTTCGGCCCTTGAGGGTCGCGTCGCCGCCGCGTGATATCGGCTTGGCGGACGCAGCGTTTAACGCCGCGTCCGCCCGCGTCGTTCATCGCCATCGTGCTGGAGGCGAGCGTCACATGGCGCCGCCCCTGAACCGCGCCGCGAAGGCAAGATCCGGCAGGGTGATCGCCCGAAATATCCGCATAAAAATTAAAAATTCGACCCTCTGCGCCGCAATCACCCATGGCGATTTCGAGGCGCGGATGAATTTTATTTGAACCGCCTATTCGGCTTTAACCATCCGGTTTTTGCTTATTTTTAAACAATATGCGGAATTATTAATGGACGATGGAAATAAACTTGGGGGGGCGGCGTGTTGCGCTCTGGTCTGGCGACATATGAGGGTTTTCTAAGGATTGATCCGCGCGGCAAGGCGGAGGATCTGGTCCGCGCGCGCGCCCTCGTCTGGTTCGGCTGGACCTTCGTGCTGCTCCAGCTCCTTAATGTTGTGAACCTGACGCTGACTTATGGCGGGTGGACGTCGAGCCATACGATCGCCGTGATGGTGGTCGGTTTGTTATTGTTCGCGATTCACATTTTTCGCTATTATAAAAATTACACCGTCTATGGTGGTTTTATTGTAGTGCTGGCCGTTTCCGGCGTGCTCGCCTCCGCCTTGCCCGACCATACCGGAATCAATACATCCTTGCTTCCAATATTGATCATGACGCCAATGCTCAACGGCTTCATCGCCGGTCCAAGGATCGCCCTGGCGTCAGGGGGCATCATGCTCGCAGCAATCGCCATGCTCTACTATTGCTCTGCGGCCCATGACGCGACCGGCGCAGCCATCTATTTGGCGAGCGATCTTCAGCGGGCGATGCAGAGCGGATTTGTCGTCATCATGGTGACGATTGTCTCCGCGGTTTTCAGCGCCAACATTTTTCGCGCGATAGAGTTGTTGGAAGCCAGCGTCGGCCGCGCCCGCGAGGCGGAAGCGGCGAAGGCGCAGTTCCTCGCGACCATGAGCCATGAATTGCGCACGCCGCTGAACGGCGTGCTTGGACTGTCCGAGGTGATGCAAAAAACGCCGCTGAATGACGAGCAGGCGCAATTGATGAAGGATATTGAAGGGTCCGGCCGGTCGCTCCTGACCATTTTGAACGACATTCTCGATATGTTGAATATCGATGCTGAGCAGATTGAGATTAAGTCCGCTGCTTTTGATTTGCGCGAGTTGATAAAAGACATCGCCAATGCGTGGCGATTGCCGGCTGAAGAAAAAGGGGTGACGCTGGCGTTCAGTATAGAGGGCGATGCGCCGCAAGAAATCATCGGCGACAAACTCCGCATACGCCAGATCGCCACCAAGATCGTATCGAACGCGGTAAAATATACGCAGGAAGGCCGCATCGATATTTCCGCTAAAGTCATCACGGCCGGCAAAGACCCCGCTGCGTTGCAGGTCGCCGTCAAGGACACCGGTCCCGGCGTTCCCGACGGCGCGGGGGAGGTTATTTTCAACGCTTTTGAGCAGGCGGAGTCCGGTTTTTCGCGAGGTCAGGACGGCGCCGGGTTGGGGCTCGCCATCTGCAAAAGGCTGGCTTTATTGATGGGCGGCGAAGTTCACTTCGACACCGAAGCAGGCAAGGGATCGACATTTTATCTCACCATGCCGGTTGAGATCGTTGCGCCTGCAGCGCAGGCGATCGCCGATACGAAGACAAATCCGCTTAAGGGCATGCGCGTGCTTGTTGTCGAAGACAATATGGTCAACCGGATGGTCGCCGAGCGGCTCTTGAAAAGCTTAGGGGTTGAAACCGGCGCCGCCGAAGACGGCGCTGAATGCCTCGAAATGATGAAAAAACAAACATTCGACGCGATCTTGATGGACAAACACATGCCGGTCATGGACGGCCTCAAAGCAACGGCGGCGATCCGCGCCATGGATGGTCCCGTTCGCACAATACCGATCGTCGCCTGCACGGCGGATGCGATGAGCGGCGAACGCGAAGCCTTGCTCGCCGCCGGGTTCAATGAGTTTTTAGCAAAACCAATCTCTTCAGATGATTTGCGCGATGCTTTTCAACTTGTGCTCGCCCGCAAATCCACCGCCAGCAGGGCCGCCGCCTAACGCCGCTGGCGGGACGCGGCGTTCATTGCCGTCGCGGCGCACCCGGTCGAAGCCTCCGGGAGAGGGCGCCCCCCAAATAACCGCGCCGGTTGGACCCGATAAAATGAGCATTGCTGCGAGCGCAAGAATCGGGTGGTCCGTGCGCGCGCAATGCTGAAAACGATGCACCGGAACCGGAGATTGTGGAGCATCAGCATGATTTTAGAAAACAAAGTTGCAATCATAACCGGAGCCAGCAGCGGCATCGGAAAAGCTGCGGCGCAGCTATTTGCGCGTGAAGGCGCAAGCGTCGTCATCGGCGCGCGCCGGGAGCATCGCCTAAACGACGTGGCGGACGCCATTCGCGCGGAGAAAGGCCGGGTCGCTGTTGTGGCCGGCGATGTTACGGACGAATCTTATTCGCGCGCGCTTGTCGAAATTGCTGGCGCCGAGTTCGGCGGGCTGGATATCGGTTTTAACAATGCCGGTATTCTTGGCGAGTTGGGGCCGGTCCCGGAGATGGATGCGTCTGCGTGGCGGGCAACGCTTGCAACAAATCTCGACAGCGCTTTTTTCGCCGCCAAATATCAGCTTCCGGCAATGCGGAAGCGCAAATCCGGATCGATCATCTTTACATCGTCTTTTGTCGGTCGCACCACAGGACTCCCCGGGATGGGCGCCTATGCGGCGAGCAAGGCGGGGATGATCGGCCTCGCCCAGGTGCTTGCCGCCGAACATGGAGCCGAGGGCATAAGAGTGAACGCCTTGCTGCCTGGCGGGACCAAAACCGAAATGCCTGGAGATGATCCGGAATTTCTCGACCACATCGCCTCTTTGCACGCGCTGAAGCGCATGGCGTCGGCAGATGAGATTGCGCGCGCGGCGTTATTTCTTGCTTCCGATCAATCAAGCTTTGTTACCGGCGGCGCGTTTTTTGCCGATGGCGGCGCTTCAATCTTTAAAGGCTGAGGCGGGGGTGCGATAATCGGCGCGCGGCGTTTAAGCGATGACCCCGATGCGCCCTTCGGCGACATATTGTAGAAAGGCGTCGATGGAGAGCGTAAAGCTGCATTCGCCGGCGCATTGGCAAAGGCCAACGCAGTTATCGCGATCCTCAAGGCGGTATTCGCCGCTAGGGGCGAGCGCGGCGGTATCCGCAGCGCCGTAAGGCAAGGTTTCTCTGACAATAGCGCGCGTCGCATTCAGCATTTTTCTTCACCCGTTTCATCCCCGCCTGGGGCGCGGCGCGATGGCCGCGATATTGATTTAATAACATCTAGGTGAGGAATGGGTTCTGCGGATGGTTAAAATTGGGCGAAAGTTGGCGCCCGCTTCACCTTTTCGTGCAAGTGACGCGTAGGCGCCGCCTAACGCCGTCTTCTGCGGACGCGGCGTTCATTGCCGTCGCGACGGACGCGGTCGAAGCCGCTTGAGACATCCGTGTAGAAATTAAGCAGCGTCGGCTCAGAGGCGTAGGAGACCGCCGGATAAGCGCCGTCGATGCTCGCGAGGCTCAAGCCCTGATGGGCCGAGATCATAAAGCTCTTCCAGATTTCCGCCGGGATCGTGCCGCCGGTGATCTTGTCCATCGGGCGGTAATCATCGTTGCCGACCCAGACGCCGGCGGTGATCTGCGGCGTGTAGCCGACGAACCAGGCGTCGCGCCAATCATTGGTCGTGCCGGTCTTGCCGGCGGCATGGCGCCGCCCGAGGCTAGCGCGCCGCCCGGTGCCAGAATGCATCACCTGATAGAGGAGGTGGTTCATGTTCTTGGCCGCGCGCTTGGTCATCACCCGCTCGGGGCTCGCCGCTTTATGCTCAAACACGACGCCGCCATTAAGGGTCTCGATTTTCGAGATCGCATAAGGCTCCGGCTTCAGCCCGCTACGCGCGAAGGGAAGATAAGCGCCGGTGAGATCTTCAAGGGTGAGATCAACGGCGCCGAGCGCGATCGCGCGGAACGAAGAGACATCGGGAACCCCGAAGCGCATCGCGGTTTCCGCAACCTTCGACGGGCCGATGCGCTCTGAAACCTGCACGGCGACGGTGTTGATCGATTTCGCCATCGCTTCGGTAAGGCGCACCGGGCCGATATAGCCGTCGGTGTAATTGGTCGGCGCCCAGCCGTCATACTCCACCGGCTGGTCGATAAAGCGCGAGTTCGGCGTGAGGCCCGCTTCCATCGCCGCGGCGTAGACGAAGGGTTTGAACGCCGAGCCCGGCTGGCGTTTGGCCTGCACCGCGCGGTTGAATTGACTTTCCTTGTAAGACCGCCCGCCGACCATGGCGCGCAAGGCGCCATCCGCATCATAGGCGATGAGCGCCGCCTGGTCGGCGCCTTTAAGGCGGTTATCGACCGTCAGAGCCGCCGTCACCGCCGCTTCGGCGTCGCGCTGGAGTTTCTGGTCGATCGTGGTGGTGACGACAATGTCCCCGGCGACGTCGCCGGCGATCGCTTTTGCCCGCGCGGCCGCATAGTCGAAGAAATAGCCAAGGTCTGAATCCGTATTCTGATTGATCACCCTGGCGGGGTTCTGGCGCGCCTCGCGCGCGTCAAACGGCGTGATCGCGCCGGTCTCCAGAAGATTATCGAGCACTTCGGAGGCGCGGCGTTCGGCGCCTTTCGGGTTTTGCGTCGGCGCATAGGTCGAGGGCGCCTTGGGCAGTCCGGCGAGCATCGCCGCCTCGGCGAGCGTTACGTCGCGCGCTGATTTTGCAAAATAAGTCTGCGCGGCGGATTCAACGCCGTAAGTTCCTGCGCCCAGATAAATCCGATTGATATAGAGCGAAAGGATCTGGTTCTTGGTGTAATGGCCTTCGAGCCAGAGGGCGAGCTGCGCCTCGCGGATTTTTCGGTCGTAGGTTTGCGCGGCCGACAGAAAAAGGTTCTTGGCGAGCTGCTGGGTGATGGTCGAGCCGCCCTGGACGACGCTGCCGGATTTGGCGTTGGCCATCGCCGCGCGCAGCGTGCCGCGCAGATCAACCCCGCTATGGTCATAAAAGCGGCGATCCTCCGTAGACAGAATAGCGGCGACGAAATAACCCGGAAGTTCGTCCGGCTCGACCTGTTCGCCATAGCGCGCGCCGCGCGCGGCGATCTCCTCGCCATTGCGGTCAAGCACGATAATCGCCGACTGGCGGTTGACGTTCCACATATCGGCGCCGCCGGGAACCCGCGGCGCCATGACGATGAAGGCGAGCCACAGCCCGGCTATCGATCCGAGAAAGGCGAGCGACGCCGCCGCGCCAAGAAAGCTCCCCCATAGGTCGCGCCACGCCCGGCCTTCGCCGGGTTCTTTGGGATATTTGACGGTCTCGCTAAAGGGAGAGTTTGCGGCCGCCGCTTTCGGCTTGCGCCTGAAGAGCCGCGCCGCGTCGCCGGGGAGCGCGCGCAGTCCGCGCGCAAAGTCGGCAAAAAGCGTCGCTGCAAGCCCCTTCCGGGCCAGCGCTTCCTGAGCGGGGCCCTCTCTAGCGGGGCCTTCCCGCGCCGGCAGCGCGCCTGCTTCTTTGTGATCGCCAGATTTTGTCATCAGCCCATACTATGTGGGGCTCAGCCCCAAAAACAGCCTCTTTTATGCGTCGATAATGGCGGCGGGAAAAGGGCGCAAGTAAAGAGATTTAAGGGCCGATGAAAACCGGGTAAGGAAGTGGCGTGCTCGCTTGCCGGGGGCATGGTTTGCGGCGGCAAATACCGCTAAGTTGCCGGACGAAAACAAGAATTACCTTGTGGGGGAGCCTTGGCCGACATTTTTATCTCATATGCGCGCGCCGACCGCGAGCGTGTCGAGAAGCTGGCGACGGCGCTTGAGGGCCAAGGCTACTCCGTCTGGTGGGACCGGCATATCGCCGGTGGGGCGGAGTTTTCAAAAGACATAGAAAAAGAACTTAACGCCGCGAAGGCTGTTATTGTCGCCTGGTCGGGAGAGGCGAATGAATCGCGCTGGGTGAAAGACGAAGCGGGCCTTGCCGCCGAAGCCGGCAAGCTCGTAACGCTCAGCCTCGACGGGGCAGAACCGCCGATCGGATTCAAGCAGTTCCACGCCGTTAATTTCCAAAAAGCAGATGACACGGCGTTTGGCGAGGTCGTGCGCTCGGTCGCAACGAAGCTCGCGGGGCCGGGCTCTGAGCAGCCAGCCAATGCAAGCACGAAAAATACAGAACCATCGTCAAATCGCCGCGTCAGAATGCTGTCGATATCCGCGGCGATTACTGTGCTTGCGGCGCTGGCGGGGTGGCTCGGTTTTGAGTCGCTGCAACAGCCGAGCGATCCGGCGATCCACTCGATTGCCGGCGATCCGGATGCAGCCGCCGGGGAAACAAATGAGAATTACGACTCAATCGCCGTTCTCGCCTTCACCGATCTGAGCCCGCAACAAGATCAGGAATACTTTTCGGATGGCATCGCCGAAGAACTTTTAAACGTTCTGGCGCGCGAGACCGATTTGCGCGTCGCCGCGCGCACATCTTCCTTCGCGTTTAAAGGTAAGGAAGAAAGCATCGCCGCGATTGGCGAGGCGCTCAATGTCGAAGCGGTGCTCGAGGGTTCAGTCCGCAAGGCGGGCGATAAGGTCCGCATCACTGCGCAGCTTATCGATGCGCGTTCCGGCTTTCATCTGTGGTCGGACACTTATGACCGCGAACTTTCCGATATTTTTGCTGTACAGGATGAGATCGCGAGCGCGATTGTGCGCTCCCTGCCGTCCATGGATCCGCGCGAGGAGGTCGCGGCTGTGGCGCAGACAAATAGCGAGGCCTATGTTCTATATCTGCAAGGCCGCCATCAACTGACGCGGCGCAGCCGCGCGTCGATTGAGGCCGCCAAAGTCCTGTTTGAACAATCCCTCGCGATCGATCCGGACTACGCGCCAGCCTGGGCGGATCTTTCGATGTCGGCGCTCTTGTTGTTCGGCGGTCGCGGTACTTATGGCGATCTGTCGTTTGGGGAAGTCACGGTGATCGCCGAACCCGCCATCGAGAAAGCGTTGGCGCTTGATCCGACGCTCGCCGACGGCCATTCGGCGCGAGGCCTTTTGCGCGGCCATCAAGGCGACGGCGTTGGCGCGATCGCTGGTTACCGTAAGGCTCTGGAGCTCAACCCGAACGTCGCCAATGCGCGCCACCTACTTTATCTGGCGTTGGTCGACCAGGGCGACTTCATCGAAGCGTTCGAGGTCATCGACCGGGCTGTCGAGCTTGACCCCTTGTCTGCGATTGTCTTGGAAAATCATGTCGGTTCGCTTTCCATGCGCGGACGCTTTGACGACGCCGTCGCAGCCGCAGAACGCCTTGATAATCTGTACCCTGACTGGCATCACGCCAAAGCCGCGCTGTCCAGAGCCCATGCGGCAACCGGCGATCTCGCGCAATCCGTGCTGCTTATACTGCGCGCGTCAAAATTGTCCGGCGCCGACAATCTTGACAGCGAAGTCGCCTTCGATCTCATTGGTCTCAAACTATTCGATCATCCATTTTTGGAGGCTGCGCCGGCCGAACCGGCGTCCTTTCTCGGGGTCGCCGAGGGCCGCGATGAAGAGGCGCGCTCGCTCGCCCTGGAATATTTTCACGCTAACCCTGGGAACCCGGTCGCATTGTGGCGCGCTGTCTGGACATTATGGGCGACCGGCGAGGATGATGCGGCGCTGAAGCTTGCAGAAGGCTTCATCAGTCGCCACCAGACGGGAACCGGGTTGAGTTGGGCGGGCAGACCCGCAAATTGCTATCCGGGTCTTTACGTCGCGGGGCTGTGGCAACGCATTGGCGATCGCGAAAAAGCCGAGCCGATCCTGACGGCCTGCCGCCGCGCGCTCGATGACGCCGCCGCGCAAGGCGTTGTTCTGCCATATTATGAGCGCGACATGAGCGTGGAGCTTTTGGTGCTTGAAGGCCGGTTTGACGAAGCGCTCACTGAACTTCGCGCGCTCGCTGATTCCGGTCGTTTCTACAGTTGGTGGATCGGCTTTGAGCCGATTTACGCGCCGCTATATGATGATCCGCGCTTTCAGGGGATTGTTGCTGATCTCAACGCCCGCGTTGATGAGGCGCGTACAAAATTTCTTGCGACTGCAGAAGATAGAAATCAGCGTGAAGAATAATGGCCGCGCAGGTCGTCTTCTTATCTTTGCACGTAGTACAGCGCTTAACTCGCAGGCCGGTTAGGCTGCGTATGACTGTTGCTTGCCTGTAGAAGCCATAATGCGCCTGGCAAACGTCGCGGCAGGACTGATGTTTGTAACATCGCCGTCCTGATTGCCGGGCCTATTGTCGCCTTGCCCATAAAGCATCCCGCCCCAGTTCATGTTGAAATAGCGCGCGGTCTCGGCAAAGGGCGGCTCGAAGCTGGCCGGGGGCGCGGGGCTTCCGCCGGTGGCGATCAGAAAGGCGGATTTGCCGCCAAGCGACTTGCCGATCGGTTTGGCATAGTCGGTGAGGTCGGTCAGCCGGTCGAAGAAAGTCTTCATCTGCGTGCTCATCGCATACCAGTAAACCGGGGAGGCGAAGACAACCGCCTTCGCCGCCGTCATTTTCTCCGCCAGGGCGATAAAATCATCTCCACCCTGACGATGTTGGTAGTCATAAGGCGCAATCTCAAGGTCGCTAAGGTTGATCAGCTCTGCATCCGGCAAATCCTCGAACACGGCGCGGGCGAGCGCGCGCGTGTTCCCGTCATTGTTGCTCGTGCCAAGTATGCCGAGGATTTCGCTCGGTGCGCCCCCCGGCTGGCCGGCGGCTTCGCCGCGCCGTTCAAACAGGCGGCGCAGCCAATTGGAAAATTCACCTGAATCAGACATAGAGATTCCGCTCCTCGGGCGCTTCGCTGAGATATTCGACGAATTCAAACTCAAGCCCCGCGCCGTCTTGGTAATAGACATTGCGCCGGTGCGGGTGCTCCACGCCCCAATGGGTCGGCTCAAAGCCCGCCTGTTTCAGCCGCGAGACAACAAGGTCCGCCGACGTAACCTCAAATCCGATATGGGCAAGGCCAGGCTGGTCGCCTTTAAGGTCGCGCTGCGCGCCTTTGCCGAAATCATTGAGCGTTAAATAGGTGTCGTCGTCGCCAAAATGCACCCAGCGCCGAGGCATGCCGTGCCATTCGTCGCGGCCCTCCCCGCGCAGGCGCCATTCCGGGAACGCCGCCGACAGGAAGTCGAGCGTCGGGTCGATCTCTTCGACGACGAGATTGACATGTTCGAGTTTGGTCATGGGTCTCTCCTCTCAATCGTATTAAATAAAGTGTTTCCTTTCAATAATCAGGCTTGTTTTCAAAAGCAATAGCTTTATAAAAGAATCCATGAGCAAAATATCGATCAAGCCCATCGGCAAAGCCGATAAAGC
>Ga0209633_10005522_pt1 | contig 11067 bp, 9 predicted proteins | sample Cruoilmetagenom1_FD_187290 | JGI IMG/M metagenome (GOLD analysis project Ga0209633, IMG submission 187290) | Oil polluted marine microbial communities from Coal Oil Point, Santa Barbara, California, USA - Sample 1 (SPAdes) (version 2) | ecosystem: Environmental > Aquatic > Marine > Oil seeps ... | reverse complement strand
TATGAATTTTGCCACCCGTGCAATTCCACCATTAAAATTAATGGAAGGTTTTATGGATGATATTAGAAATGTAAAAGGATTTAATGCTAGCCCGTATTCATTAGATATGGTTTTACTCAATAATATTGATAAAAAACAATGGGATATGCAAGTAGCATTGATCCAAAAGAATCTAACCGCATTGGTTATTGATAAAGCTTTTGAATCTTTTCCAAAGGAAGTGCATGATGATACCGTTATTGAAATTAAACGTATACTTTTAGAAAGAATTAAAAATCTTCCGAAAATAGCAAATGATTATTTTAAAGTAATAAATAATTTTGCAGTATTAAGGGGTACTGATAAAGATGATTGGTTTGAAATCGAAAGAATGATAAATGGCAATACCAAAGTAACTGCATATCGTATTAAAAAAGGTAAAAAGGAAGAGGTATTCTATCAAAGAGTTTACAATAAAAACAATACTAAAGAAATTTGGATCTATGGCTTAGATGATGAAGATGTTTTTAAAATACATGGAAAAGGATCAAGATTGATTAAAGTAAGAATTATTGGTGGTCAAAATAATGATACTTATGACATTGAAAATGGCAAGAATGTCAAGGTCTATGACTATAAGTCAAAGAAAAATACTTATAAAACTAATAAAGGAAATTTAAAACGGACTGATGATTATGAAACCAATGTGTATAATTACACAAAACTTAAAACCAATATAAATCAAATAGTTCCCAGTATTGGTTCAAACCCAGATGATGGTTTTAAAATTGGAATTATGGATACGTATACAACTTACGGTTTTGAACGAAATCCATTTACCGCTCAGCATATTTTTTCTGGAGCATATTTTTTCTCAACTCAGGGATATGAATTTGACTATAGTGGTGAGTTTGCAAATGTGATAGGTACTATGAATTTTGGTTTTGACGGTAAATTCACAAGTCCAAATTATGCCATAAACTTCTTTGGTTATGGCAATGGAACACCTAATTTAGATGATGACAAAGGCCTGGATTTTAATCGTGTTAAATTAAGGACTGTAAGAATTGCACCTTCATTAATTTGGCGAGGAGCCTTAGGGGCAAGTTTTAAAACATCTATTTCTTATGAATCTATAGAGGTACAAGAAACAATCAATAGATTTATTACAGATTTTTTAAATACGCAGGATGAGATTGAGCAAAATTTCTTTGGGGTAGATGCGAAATATTATTATGAAAATCAGGACAATAAAGCTTTTCCAACTTTAGGGATGATGACTTCATTGCAAGTAGGTTTTAAATTTAATGGAGATCAAACGGATAGAGGTTTTGCCTATATCATACCTCAATTAGGCTTTGATTATAAATTAGTGTCTAATGGGAGATTGGTCTTGGCTACTAAATTAAAGGCCCATGTTAATTTAGGCGATGATTTTGAGTTTTTTCAAGCTGCTTCCATTGGGGCTCATGATGGTTTAAGAGGCTATAGATCGCAACGTTTTACCGGTAAAAGTGCATTTTACCAGAATACAGATTTGCGATTTAATTTTAGAAAACGAAAAACAGGATTATTACCAATACAAATAGGGATTTATGGAGGCTTTGATTATGGTAAAGTATGGATAGATGATGTCTTGCAAAATTTTGATAATGACAATTGGAATACCTCTGTCGGAGGTGGTGTTTTTATTAATGCAGCCGATTTAATAACGGGAAATATTTCGGCTTTTAATAGTGATGACGGAATGCGAATTGCTTTTACATTAGGCGTTGGTTTTTAATCAAAAATAGTCTTTGAGAATAACATTCCATTGTTTAGATAAATTCTATCCTAAACGTGGATTGATTTTAAGAAATTATACTAAAATTGTTTGGTATTATTAACCGAACACAGGTTAAAAGTAAATCTATTTGATCTCAATCAAAATTTTTGAACTAGTTAAGCGTTTAGAATTCAAATCGTTAAGTTTTATATGCAAAAATTATTTTTAGTTTTGCCCTTTTTTTTATTTTTCAAAATATCTTTTTCACAAAATAAAACTGCTGAGACTTCAGGAGATATCTTGCTATTTGCAATGCCCACAGTAGCATTTGGTACTACCATCATTATTGGTGATAAAAAAGGAACATGGCAATTTACTAAAGGATTTTTAGTAAATGGAGCTATTTCACTTGGTTTAAAGAGTATAATTGATAAGCAAAGACCAAATTTGGAGGATAATAATTCTTTTCCTTCAGCACATACCTCTATAACTTTTCAAAGTGCTTCGTTTATTCAAAAAAGATATGGTTGGAAATATGGAATACCAGCTTATGCTTTAGCAAGTTTTACCGGTTTTAGTAGAATAAATGCTGATAAACATGATATTTATGATGTGCTGGCCGGTGCAGTAGTAGGTATAGGAAGTACTTACTTATTCACAACCCCTTATCAACAAGAGCATATGGAGTTTACATTTAGTAGTGGTGATGGTAGTTATTTGATTGGATTTAAGTATAAGTTTTAATACAATTGTGACAATTATGTTAAATTGGACTCAGGTTTTTAGATAAACTGATAATCTCCAAATTTTTCAATGACTTCATCAAATATGTCAAATACACCTTTAGCATCATCTGTAGTCACCATTTTTAGTCTATACGCTTTAAAATGTGGAATCCCTTTAAAATAATTGGTGTAATGACGTCTGGTCTCTACAATACCTAAGCGTTCTCCCTTCCAATCAATTGCCATTTGTAAATGTCTTCGTGAGGCTTCAATACGTTCTGCCATTGTGGGCGGAGCAAGATGTTCTCCTGTATTGAAATAATGTTTAATTTCTCTAAAAAACCAAGGATATCCTATTGTAGCTCTTCCAATCATAGCACCATCTAATCCGTAATTGTCTCGCATTTCCATAGCTTTTTCAGGAGATGAAATATCGCCATTCCCAAAAATAGGTATATGCATTCTTTGATTGTTTTTAACTTGGGCAATAGGCTTCCAGTCTGCATTACCTTTATACATTTGAGCTCTGGTTCTTCCGTGAATAGCAATTGCTTTACAACCTACATCCTGAAGTCTTTCAGCTACTTCAACAATTTTAATTGTGCTGTCATCCCATCCCAAGCGTGTTTTAACCGTTATGGGTAAATGGGTGTGTTTTACCATGGCTTCAGTCAACGAAACCATTAGATCAATATCTTTTAAAATTCCTGCACCAGCACCTTTTGATACTACTTTTTTAACAGGGCAACCAAAATTAATGTCAATAATATCAGGTTTAGATTTTTCAACAATCTCAACTGATTGTAACATACTTTCCAAATTCGCTCCAAAAATTTGAATACCAACAGGACGTTCTTTCTCATAAATATCAAGCTTCATAGTACTTTTGGCAGCATCGCGTATCAAACCCTCACTAGAGATAAATTCGGTATACACAACATCAGCTCCTTGCTCTTTACACAAGGCTCTAAATGGAGGATCACTCACATCTTCCATAGGAGCTAAAAGCAAAGGAAAGTCGGGTAGTTCTATGTTGCCTATTTTTACCATAAATTGTGTTTGCTGCAAAATTACATTTTTTCTAAGAAATTTTTTAAAACAATTTTCTTAAAACCCAGATGCCATAAATTCCTATCAATAATTCGGCCATAGTTCCATAAATATAGGCAAAGGAAGGTGCTCCATCAATAAAGATACTGATAAGCCTACCAAAACCCAAACCCAACATAAAAACTATATTGGTTATAAGTGCTATTTTTAAATAGTTTGATTTAAAAATTCCGAGAAGCCATAAAAACGAAAAGCCTAGATATAAACCCATAATAGCTTTAAAAAAGTTATGTTCATCTATAGTTTGAAGATGAATGTCAAATTTTAAATCCGGTTGAAAACCATAAATTATCGCAACAGGTACAACAATTAAAATGGAAATTAGCAAATGAATTATATATATAAAATCATGTTGAATTTTTATCATTTTTTTAATAAAAACAACACCAAAAAGCAAATAATTTAAGTCGACTTTATCAAGCAGTAAACTACTAAATTTGCCTTCATTAAGCTTGTTATTAGAACTAAAACGTCACTTTCACTTCAACCGTTTCTTTACTTCTCAAAATTTTAGCAGTTGTCGTATCACCTTTTTCAAATTTTGATAAGGCTTTCATATACCCCATCATATCAATTATTTCATGTTCACCTAATTGAATAACCACATCTCCTTTTTTTATACCAGCTTTTTGAGCGGGTTTGTCTTCACTCACACCGTCAATTCTCATTCCTTTACCATCAAACATATAATCGGGAACAACACCAAGTGTTACTTTAAATCGAGGAGCATTGTCACTTTCATTCTTAGTTTTTCTAAAAGGCATTTTACCATTGTCATCAAGATCGCTAATAATATCAAAAATATAACTTGAAATGGTTTCCATTCCGGCATAATTCAATTTGTCAAAATCATCACTGGGCCTATGATAATCTTCATGTTGTCCAGTAAAAAAATGAAGCACAGGAATGTCATTTAAATAAAATGAGGTATGGTCAGAAGGACCAACGCCAGATTCTTTTTTAATGAGTTTAAATTTTTCACCATAAGCATCAACAACCTGTTTAAAATATGGAGAAGTGCCTACACCGTAAACGGCCAATGCACTATCCTTTTTTAAACGACCTACCATGTCCATATTCAACATATAATTTACAGAGTCAAGAGGTATTGTTGCATGTTTAACAAAGTAATTGGAACCTAAAAGGCCCATTTCCTCACCAGAAAAAGACATTACTAAATAGTTGTTACCTGTATTGGTTTTGGTTAATTTTTCTGCTAAATGTAAGAGTACACCTATACCACTAGCATTATCATCAGCACCATTATGTATTAATTTTTCTTTTCCTCTATATAAAGAGCCATCGTCTCCATAACCCAAATGGTCATAATGTGCTCCAATAATAACAGTCTGTTTTGCGTTATTATTTATATAACCTAAAATATTTCTACCCGTTATTACATTTTCTGCTATGGTATCTGTATAATTTACTTTTCCATGCGGATGTGTTTTGGGTTTGAATGTAAAATCTTGAAAATATCCATTAGTTCCTTTGGGTGTTAATCCAATTTCTTTAAATCGCATGGCAATATAATCAGCAGCGGCTTTTTCACCTTTGGTTCCTGTAGATCTACCTTCTAATTTATCATCAGCAAGAAAGGAAACATCTTTATAAATTTGAGTTTTAGATTGATCCTCAGTTTGAGCATTACTTTTAAAGTTAAAGAATAAGATAAAAAAAGTAAAAATTAATAATCGATTCATCATAATAGTGTTATTTTTGGGCAAAATTAGACAATAATTGCCATTTATTATAGAAATTATTCAATATGAAGTTAATATTAAGTTTTATAAGTTTTTTAGTGCTACTTATTTTTGTGGAATCTTGTGGTTCAAAGCAAATCACATCAACTACAAAATTTGAAACTACGGAATCAAAAGCTAAAAGTATAGCGGTAGCATCAGTTAATGATTCTTTGATTTTTCCTGAAGAAAAACATTTTAAATCATTGCGTCAAGTTACATTTGGTGGAGATAATGCCGAGGCCTATTGGAGTTTTGATGATAAACAATTGGTGTTTCAATCAAATAATAAAAATTGGAATGTATCTTGTGATCAGATGTTTTTAATGAATGTAGATGATACTTTTAAAGATAAAGTTCCAACGATGTTAAGTACAGGAAAAGGTAGAACAACATGTGCCTACTTTTTGCCTGATAACAAGCATATCATTTATGCATCTACCCATTTAGGAGCAGATGAATGCCCGGAAACGCCGTTGAGAAAAGAAGGAAAATATATTTGGCCTATTTATGATACCTATGATATTTTTGTAGCTGATCTACAAGGAAAAATCACAAAGCAATTGACCAATGAAAAAGGATATGATGCAGAACCGACCGTGTCTCCAATAGGAGATAAAATAGTATTTACATCTACCAGAAATGGTGATATAGATCTGTATACCATGAATCTTGACGGAACTGATGTAAAACAAATTACTTTTGAGTTAGGCTATGACGGAGGAGCTTTCTTTTCTCCTGACGGTTCAAAATTGATTTTCCGTTCATCGCGACCAAAAACCAAAGAAGAAATCAAAGAATATAAAGACTTATTAGCTGAAGGCTTGGTACAACCCACCAATATGGAATTATATATTTGTAACGCTGATGGAAGTGAGTTAAAACAATTGACAAATTTAGGAAATGCCAACTGGAGTCCGTTTTTTCACCCTTCAGGCAAGAAAATTTTATTCTCTTCTAATTTTGAAGCAGAACGTGGCTTTCCATTCAATTTATATATGATTGATATCGATGGGAAAAATTTAGAACGTGTTACACATGGTGAAACATTTGATGCATTCCCGGTATTTTCAAATGATGGTAAAAAACTAATTTTTTCCTCTAATAGACATAACGGAGGTGGACATGACACGAACTTGTTTATTGCAGAATGGCAAGATTAGATTTTGTCATTCAGAGCGAAGAGAAACGGAGCGAAGAATCTCAAAATCAAAATAGAAGATGAAAACAATAGGGCTAATTGGCGGAATGAGTTGGGAATCATCAGTTGTTTATTATGAACTGATTAACCAAAAAGTGAAAGCAATACTTGGTGGATTTCATTCTTGTAAAAATGTGATGGTTACTGTAGATTTTGCCGAAGTAGAAAAATTACAGCATGAAGGTAATTGGGATGCCTTGGATAAAATGATGGCAACAGCAGCTAAACAATTGCAAATAGCTGGAGCAGATGTGGTGATTTTATGTACAAATACTATGCATTTTTGCAGTGAAGCTCTAACGAATGCTATTTCTATTCCTTTTTTGCATATCGCAGAAGCAACGGCACATGAAATAACAAAGCTGCAATTAAAAAAAATTGCCTTACTAGGGACAAAATTTACAATGGAGAAAGATTTCTATAAAGATATTTTAATTCAAAAACACGGAATTGAAGTGTTAATACCCACTGAAGATGAAAGAATAGCAATCCATAATATTATTTATAATGAATTGGTTCATGGACAGATAAAAGTGACTTCACGAGAAACATATAAAACAATTATTAAAAATTTGGCAAAAAGAGGAGCAGAAGGTGTAATCTTAGGTTGTACTGAAATACCATTGTTGATTATGGAAAAAGATGTGGCAATTCCTATTTTTGATACTACAAAAATTCATGCAGAAAGTGCTGTAGAATGGGCATTAAATAACTAATACCAATTTATATATTTGATGTCGTAAAATACAATAGATGTTATTTTTTACAAGATTAAGACAAAATATTTTAGCATAGTCATAGTTACGGTACAATATTTTAACGATAAAATTGTGAAAAAGAAACTATTTTATGCGACATTATATGTTTAAATTGGTATAATATAACAGGATTTGACGGCCATTTTTTAAAATGTTAATTTATACCCAAACCCACGAACGTTTAAAATTTGAATAGATTTATCTTGACCCAGTTTTTTACGAAGTTTGGTAATAAATACATCCATACTTCTGGCTGCAAAAAAATCATCATTTCCCCATAGTTTGGTTAAGATCAAAGAACGATCTAAAACTTGATTTTTATTTTTAAGCAGATGAAACAGTAAATGAGCCTCACGATGTGTAAGATGCTTTATCTCTTTACTATTATATTGTAATGTTTGTTTTGGAAAATTAAAAGCATATGCACCAATAGTAAAAACTTCAATAGTTTGTTGAAGTTTAGCCCTGCAAAGTAGATTATTTATTCTGACAATAAGCTCTTCAATACTAAAAGGTTTTTTTAAATAATCATTGCCTCCAATGGTAAATCCTTCAACGACATCTTGTGTTTGTGATTTTGCTGTTAAGAAAATAATAGGAATATCACGATCTTCTTGTCTAATTTCCTTAGCTAAAGTGAATCCATCTTTCTTGGGCATCATTACATCTAAAACTAATAGATCTGGCTTTTGATCATTGTATACCGAATAAGCCATTTCACCATCTTTACATAACAGCACCATAAAAGACTTTGTTTCTAGACTTTCTTTGATAATTTGCCCTAGAGCGGGTTCATCTTCAGCTAATAATATGGTTATAGGTTTATCCAATTGGTATTGAAATTATAAAGGTAGTGAGCTTATTCTTAAGGTCTAAATGAATTGATCCTTTGTGTTTTTCGATAATTTTTTTGGTATAATACAAACCAATACCAAAACCCTTAATATCATGTGTGTTTCCTTTCGGAACTCGATAAAATTGTTCGAAAATTTTATCTTTATGAGTATTTGTCAGCGTTGTTCCATTGTCTGAAATGAAAATTTCAAAGATGTTTTTATATTGTATTAATGCTACTGAAATTTTACTGCCTCCATATTTTATTGCATTGTCAATAACATTATTTATGCTATTTTCAAAATGAAACGCATCAACTTTTGCAAATATTTCATTCTTTGGAGATTTGTAATCAATTGTTTTATTATTGATTTGCATCTTATGTTTTTCAACAATGACTTGAAGTAAATCAGAAATATTTACTTCTTCTTTTATTAAGTTTAAATTTTCACTATCTAAAGTGGCAGTTTCTAATAATTTTTCAACCATAATATGAAGCTTGGTTATTTGATGGCTAGATATTTCTAGATAGTTTTTTGTTTTTTCTTTATCATCAATTACATTAAAATCTTTAATACTTTCCAATGCTACACCTATAGTTGAAATGGGTGTTTTAAATTCATGAGTAATATTGTTAATCAGATCATTTTTAACTTCGGCCAATTGTTTTTGGTGCTTTATTATTTTTAGTAAATAAAAAAGTGAAGATATAATGGTTATAGATAATAAAAGTGACAATAGAATACCTAAAGAACTTTGTTTTAATATAATTTTGATCGCATTAGGATAGGCCAATTCTAGTTTTTTATTTCCTTTTGAAAATCTGGTTTTAGGAGTTGTTGTTAAATACCTCGATGTAACTATTTTTTGATTGTAAGTATTAAAAAGACTATCATTTTTAAAGTATTTTAATGCAAAAGGTATGTTGAAATTCTTTCGCCGGAATTCTTTTGTTATAAGCGAATTCAGTTTTGAAAAATCTAAGGTATCATTCTGTATAGATATATATATAGAAGTAATATTTTTTAGCAATTTAATACTATCAGAGGCTTGTTTTCCTCGAACGACTTTAACTCTAGTTATTTTTTTTGAAGAATCTAAAAAAGTGAAACCATTTGCAGAATCTATTATTTGAGTATATCCTGTTACGTTTTTGTTAAATTTTGTCTTATATTCATTTTGTAAGTTAATATAAATGGAGTCTGCATTCTTTTGGGAATGTGTATTTTTTAGGTTGAAAGTGTCAGATTTTACATTAACAAAAGTCAATTGGTTCGATTCGGCCAAATCAGCATAGTAGTTCTCTAAGGCATTATCTAAGCTTATTTGTACAGCATTTATAAAATTTTGCTTGTTTAACAAGTAATTCTTATAGTTCCAATACACTTGAACAACTATTGTGATAAGTACTGTTGTACTAATTAAATATAAAATCCAATTGTATTTCTTTTGGTTCATAGTTCAAAAATAAGCCTTATCATAATACCAAACCAATAGCTTAACACACGTTAACACTAGTTAACTAATAAAATACATTTTTGTTTTGATTTTTGTGCTGTAAATAATTAAAAAATAGATATATGAAAAATATTTTAATTACAATTTTAGCATTATTTCTAGTCAATACAATATCAGCCCAAGACTTTCAAGGTATTGCAACCTACAAATCGCATAGAAAAATTGATTTGCAACTAAATGATGGTAAACAAAATGCAGAAATGCAAAAACAAATACAAGAACAGCTCAGAAAGCAGTTTCAAAGAGAATATACATTAACATTTAATAAACACGAATCTATGTATAAGCAAAATGAAGCATTAGAGACCCCCTCACCCAAAAGTAGTGGCATTAATATCCGTATTGCCGGTGGTTCAGATATTATGTATAAAAATATAAAGGAGAAGAGATATACAAATAAAATGGAAATTTATGGTAAAGTGTTTTTAGTGAAAGACAATATTTCATTAAAAAAATGGGAGCTGATAGATGAATCGAAAAATATAGGAGAATATACCTGTTTTAAGGCAATATTTAAGGACGAGGTTACATCGCAGACCATCAATGATAAAAATAAAATTGAAAAAGTTACTAAAGAAAGAACAACCACGGCATGGTATACACCACAAGTCCCAATTAATAACGGCCCAGAAGATTTTAGCGGATTGCCCGGATTAATTCTTGAAATTAACGATGGAAATTTGACGCTAATTTGTAGTAAATTAGTTTTGAATGCAGAAGATAAAATAGAAATAAAAGAGCCTAAAAAAGGAAAAGAAGTGAGCCAAAAGAAATTTGATGAGATCATGGAAAAGAAAAATAAAGAAATGATGGATAGAGTTCAATCTAGAAGAGGGAGTGGAGAAAACGTAATCATTAAAGTTCAAGGGTAGTTTTAAGAATAATTTAACACAAACAAGATTAACATTTGATGATTTGAAAAGTCTAAATGATATTTAAAGTATATTTTTGCATCCTAAATTAAGACTTAAAAACCATGAAAAAAATAACCGTAATATTTATACTGCTATTCTCTTTATCACTAACTGCTCAACAAGATTTTCAAGGTAAGGCTTTTTACGAATCTAAAACTACTATTGATATGAGTAATTTTGGCAATAGAGAGATGAGTGAAGATGTAAAGAAGCGAATAGCAGAACGCATGAAAAATATGTTTGAAAAAACATATGTGCTAACTTTTAACAAAACAGAATCTGTTTATAAAGAGGAAGAGAAATTAGACACACCTGGAGGTGCTCGTGGTTTTATGATGATGAGCAGTTTTACAGCAGGTAAACAATATAAAAATGTAAAAGACCAACAGTTTTTGCAAGATCAAGAGTTTTTTGGCAAACAGTTTCTCATTAAAGATACTTTACCTCAATTGGAATGGAAAATGGAAAGTGAAACCAAACAAATAGGAAAATACACTTGTTTTAAGGCTACTGCCGTTAAA
>Ga0209633_10005520_pt1 | contig 11074 bp, 8 predicted proteins | sample Cruoilmetagenom1_FD_187290 | JGI IMG/M metagenome (GOLD analysis project Ga0209633, IMG submission 187290) | Oil polluted marine microbial communities from Coal Oil Point, Santa Barbara, California, USA - Sample 1 (SPAdes) (version 2) | ecosystem: Environmental > Aquatic > Marine > Oil seeps ... | reverse complement strand
GATGTTTAGCCTTATTGATTGGGCAAAAACACAAGGACTTAAAGAAGTGTATCTCGGAACTTGTTATGGTGAAAAAGCGATGTACAAGATGCGCGATTTCAAAGGTTTATCATATTTTGACGGCAATAAATGGCAGTCTGATATGAAGGTGCTTAAAGCAAAATGCAAGCAAGATCATAATTTTGTAGCGGATGCTTTTAAGTTGTAAGAATAAGTTTTTTTTAGTTTTTGTTTGCGTGTTACTGCAATGGTTTTATCACATTAAGATTTGTATTATTTAGGATTTGTTGAAAAGCCCACAGGAATATTTTGACAAGCTCAGTAATTGTATTATTTTTCTTTTCCGATAGTTGGTTGGGCTGAAAGATTTATATATTTGTGCGCTTTTCAACAAGGTATATTTACCACCACCAAGAACGATTATAAACATGAGTTGGTTTGTTTCTGGCGTTTTCCATGGCAACTTCATAAGAAAGATTGAGTTGTAACTTTCTGAGTTCGTAAGCATTTTCTTCTCTATGAAGTCTATATTCCCAATTTCTTTTTTCTCTTTCTTGAATGTGGATTTGCATTTGAGTTAGTAAATTTTTTGCTTCGTTATAGCATGTGGCGCCAGGTAGTATTCTTGACAAATACGGTTCGGTTCTTCTAGCACCGTTATAAGAAGGGTCTGTGGTCCAAATACTTTGCGCTTTGGCAAGATTTTGTTTGCAAAGTTTATCTTCTAAAGATTTGTAGATTTCGATACTTTTATCCATTGCTTTATTATAACAGACTGTACAATCAGAAGGGATACGTGTCAGCATACTTAAAGCCAAACTTTCTTGTCCAATACGCGCTTTGGTTTGTGCATTTTTTAATATTAAGTCACAATGTGTGTTGTAATAATCAATTATTTTTTGTTTTCCTCTTTCCATGAATGCTTTAAACTTTTTGTTTTTGGCATTTATTTTGTTTAATGAATTATAATAAGCTTTGGTTTCGTTGATGCCTACACCTATTAACTCAAAACTTTCGGAGGCATAAATGGTTCTGGTATCATAATCGGCAATATAAAATGTTAATTCTATTTCCATACTAACTCTAGGCGGTGCTGAGGGAATTACATTTTTGCTCATTACTTGAATATCGGGAAACATAATATGTCTATCTTGTGTAACACCGCTGGAAAATCCGTATTTAGAGGCAATTCTACGTATTTTGTTTTTTAATAAATTTTTGACGCGAGGTGTTATTTGTTCATGGGCGCTGTTTTCGTTAAAAACGACAGGCGTTAAGGTCAAGGTGCTCAATTTTTCTTGAGCAGATAATTGTATTGTCATAAATACGCTAAATAGAATAATTAATTTTTTTTTCATTATATGTTTTTTTAATGTTATTTTACTGTTTATTAATATATTATGAATTTAGTTAATCTAATTTTAGATGATTATTCAATTTTAAAATCAGTTAGCTCAATTTTATTTGTTGTTTGTAAATCGTTCAGACCACCGCCGTGTAACCAACCTATTGTTCCATCTTTCAACTCGAATTTATAATAATAATCTGGTTTAAATTTTTCTCTGAATGAAGCATTTACTTTTTTTATGCCAACTTTACCTAAATATTTCACGGGATCTCCAACTTTAATTTTTGTTATTATTTTTCCATTGTGTGAGGTATCTCTTACATTCAATTCTCCTACCCAACAGTAATAGATATTATCTTTGATAAAATCAGTTTTTGGCTCTCTGTTTAATTTTTTTACAGTTAGATATTTAACTATTGTTTTGGTATCATTATTAGAACCAAATCCAATTTTATTGCCATAAAATCTTTTTGGTATGTATGCGCCTACTTGTGCACCATTAATATAATAAAAGAGTTTGTTGTTTTGTTTTATGACTTTTAAAGTGGCAATGAGCTGAGAATAATTATTTTTAGTCCATTTTCCATTCCAATTTTTCCAGGTATCATTTGAACTATTCCAATTATTATTCCCTATAGCGTATTTGCTCGAATTTGTAAAACCAGCATATCCAAAATATAAAAAAGCGCTATCAGTTGCCCCAAACAATAAATAAAAACCATTGCTAAAGTATTTATTTGCTTCTATTTCTGTGGTGATTTCGAAATTGTCAGCGTTTTTTAATTCAGGTAAATTAATAAGGCTGAATAGTAATTTTCCATTTTCGTTATTAAAAATATATAATTTATTATGTTTATATGAATTGTTCCTGTCATTTATGACAATCTCTTTTTTTATATTCGAATAAGAATTATTTGAAAATTTTTCTTTTACTAAATGCCAATTATTATTATTGTTTTCAAAATTTTCATTTAGTAGCATTGTTTTTGCTTGTATGAAATTTTCTTGAATTTCAATATTTTTGCTTACTGTAAAATATTTTAAAATTGCTAACTTTTCGGATTCTTTTGCTACTAAACCAATTTTACAACCAGCTGGTACTTTAAAAGAATTATTATTTGTTTTTCCTTGAATATTCTCATATTCATTGGAATTTGCCCCAAAAAGATTTATGTTGGCATTGGTTGCATTTGGTATATCGATGGATATTTCTCTCAAATAATTACTATTGGGATATAAATTAATAATTTTATTTATTTCTTTAGTTGTATTTGAATTAAGCGCATTTTGATATAATTTTTTCTCTCGTAAACTGTGTATTTTATCATTATCGCCATACTTGTTTAAATATGCGGTGTATTTATAAACACTATTGCTTTTTATGGTTGAATTATATGCTTTATTTTTTTGATAATAATTGTTTATAAAAAACAAAACTAAAATACTGGAAAAAATAATCAATGAAATTTTAAGAAATTTTTTAATAGTTTTAGATTTCTTTTTAATTTTTATCTTATCAATTTCAGTCTTAAATGCTTCAAGTTCTTTATTTTTATACCCCGATTTTATTAAAATATTATAAATAGTATATAGCGCTGATGTGTTTTCTGTTTTTAAATCGCGTTTTGCTTGTTCAAATATTGTATTTTGAATATCTGTAATTTTGTTTTTTAAAACTGTAATTTCAGATGAATAATTTATAACATCTTTATCTTTAATTTCTAAAATTATTTGACTTGCTTCGGACAGTTTAGTTTTATAGTCTTCATTGTTATTTAAAGTGTTTTTTAACAATGTTAATTTATCGCGTTCTCGAAAAAAAGCAGGAATAATATTTTCACTTTTTAATTTTTCTATAATACTTTTATCCAATCTATCATCTTCAAGAAGCTTTGCGTAATTGTTTAATGCACGTTTGTAATCTTTTGAATTTATAAGAAATTTAAGTACCTTTTTATCTTTATTATTCAACAAAAGTAAAAGTGCATAATTAATTTCTTGTTCCGTAGCAATATTGGCATCAATTGTTTCTACTAATTGTAATGCTTTTTCTGTTCTTTTTTCGTCAAGTAAAATATTACTCAAGGCAAAAGTATAAGAAGATTTTTTATTGTTTGGAATAAGATTAATATATTTTTTGTAATGATTGATACCTTCTATATCTCTTGACAATCTAATATATGTTTTGGCAATACAGAAATGTGCATCGTAAAAAGTTAAATCATTTTCTGTTGATTTAATATATAGGTCTAAAGCTTCTTTATACAATTCATTTTTATATAATTCATTGGCGTCATTGTAAAATGTGATTGCTTGATTTTTTGAATTGCTCATAATTTTTATTTAAACAAATCATTATTATTGGCGACTTCAATATTTGTTGATGTAGGGTCAATAGTCTCTTCAGAATTATTTGTCCCATTTTTTCTTTTCATAACAATGTAATAACCATTTGCAGGTGTATATAAGAATAAGGTTAATAATAAAATAACGACTCTTAAGATAATTAAAAAAAGATTTCCACTGGCAGATGGGATTATTTGTACGACACTCCAACCATCACTATTTTCTCGTTTGATTGTTCTGTTTAGTGCATTTTTAGGCGAATCAGCTAATGAACCAAGGATACCACCAGATAAAGTTACATTAACAATTTTGTTTGTTTGAGATGTGTTTGATTGCATAATATAATTTTTGATTTGTTTTTTTTAGTTTGTTCCCAACTTTAATATATATCTGTTTATAATATTATATTTAGTAATTTTTATGTGAAACGTTTTTGGTTTTATATGATGATTGTTTATTATTTTTGCACATATTATCACTATTTAATAATAAGCCAAGCCTCTCCTAAACCTCTGTTATATAATTTTGTATTGAGATTAAAAGGGGCATTTTTAAGATCCGTCTTAAGTTCTTTTAAAAATTTACGTGCATTTATGGCGCGTCCTTTTGCGTCAAATAAAGGTATTCGTGCTTCAAATTTGGCAAAATTTTCGGAATCGTCAACTAAATCACTTCTACCTTTAATCGAATGACTTGAAAACCAATCTTCAATATAATCTTTTAGTTCAGTGTTTTCACCATTTACACTATATTCTTCTTCTAAATCGATGTCTGCATCTGCAAATGCACGCACTTGAAAAGCACAATATCTACCTTTTTCAAACAAATCATCAAAGTATGACTGTAATTGGTCTAAAAAATTGTCCATATGAGATAATACCGCTTCTTCAATCAGTTTGCCGGGTGTTGTAGAAAATCCGGGGGCACCATCTCCGGATACGTTGCCAACAGGAGCATTTGAGTAGGCATCATAGGCTTGAAGATTAAAATGAATATATTTTTTGATACCATTTTGTTTAATATCAAAATCCACATCGATAATAATGTCTGCTTTTGCTTGATTTTTAATAACATCAGTAGGTGATTCTTTAATAGGGGCATCGCTATTTTTGCTTCTCATAACACTTAATTCGGCAGAAGTTTGCTTAATTTTTTTAAGTTCCATTTCAAGTTTAGCTATTTTGCGATAACCTCTGGTCATGATCATTTGTTCTATTTTTGAAATAACTTGCCTGACGTTTTCATCATTTTTAAATAAGTTTTCATAATCCGATACGGTTTCTTTATGTCCTTGGTTTTCAAATTCATAGGTAAAACCTTTATTTGTACAGTAAATATCTGCGGGCATAACCATGAGTTTAGGAGATTTAGCTTGACCAAATCCTAATTGGAAAAGTAAAATTGTTAAAATTGTTATTGTTTTTTTCATCTTGTTTTTTTATTAATTACGGTATATAAAGCGATTATTCTTTTAGATTTTTAATAATCGCTTTGTTTTTAGTTCGATTATAGATTGTTTAGAAGCCACTGTTTAAGGAATGTATAACTTGGTCGGTTTCCAATTTTTTTCTAAGTTCTCTTATATTTACAGATACAACTACGCCTGCTTTATATTTATTTCCAACTCTGTAAGTATCAGATGCAGAAACACTGCCGTCGTTGCTTAATTGTACATATAATTTGTAAGGTGCGTTAAACACTTTACTTAAGTCAAGCGGATCAATCATTGTTCTCTTACCAGCTTTAACATAATAGAGTCCAAAAAAGTTATCAAAGTATTCTTTATGCGTTTGACGTCCATTTTTTACCATTGGATGTGTTAGATTACTGCCGGGTATTCCTTTAAATAGTACTGCATGTATGGCATCCATTTTAGCTCTTTCAATGGCGTTATCTACGGTATAGCCATAAGAATATACTTTTAAAATAATGGTCCCCTCTTTTCCTTGCCCCATGGCTTTAGCTTCGTAGTTGGTCCAATCAACCGGCACTACAACTTTTTGTGATGAACAAGATGCGAGTATTAGAATGATAATTAATGATTTGATGATTTTCATGTTATAGATTTTTGGGTTTATTTAAATTCGAGGTTGATACCAAATTGAAGTCTGGTAGCGTGTCTGTCTAAGGGAATTTGCTTTTTTGAAAAAATTGATTCGTCGGGATAAGTAAATGAAGTGTTTTCGATGCCCGCATAAATATTAACACCACTTGAGATGTACATGCCTAATTTTGTGCCTACAACAAAACCTATATTTGATTGTCCTAGATTCTCTAAATTAGAATCTTCTGGTTTTATTTGATAGTATTCGTTATAATTATTATATTCTTCGGTGAAATGTGCAAATTCATAACCGATAGCGCCACTGAGTTGTAGATAAAAATTTCTGCTAAAATGTAAATTCTTTTGTACGCCTGCAATAAGATATAACAATCTTACTTCTGTTTCTTCATGATTAATATTATAAGGAACAAGCCCCGTTTGCATTTTGGCAAAAATTGCTGTTGAGGTTGCTATATTAGGTAAATAACTAGCTTCAAGGTTGAAAAAACCATTTCCGTAACCAAAACCAATACTTTTGTTGAAGTTCTTTTCTACAAGCATCATACCTTTATTAATCTTTTTTCCTTGAATTTGGTAAAAATTTGAAGGTTTATCATTACCGCTTGCTATGCCTCTGTTATTAGCCGGTTTTCCTTTTACACGAACAGCACCAACTTTTTTTGCTTTTTTCTTTCCTTTTTTGTCGATAATTTGTTCATAAACCAAAAAACGCATATTTGTTTCCAAATCTTCTTTTGTGCCAATTTTTGCTTGAATGCCATTTTCTGTATTATAAATAGATTCTTTGGTAACAAAAGATTTATCAGTAATAAGCATTTTTGCTATTTCATTACGCATATTTTTAAATGCAAAAAGTTTATTCAGAAAATATTCTTTCCCAAGATTTTTATTTTTATCTGTTTCTTTGTCTTCTATGGCGATAGCAGTTGTCGTTGTAGAAATATTTGTTGAAGATATAGGATATTGATAAATCATGATAGCATCTAATTTTTCTTGATCTGATGCATTATCTTTAAAAATAGCTTTCTCAAATTTAGCAATACGTTCTTCTGTATCAAGTGCTATTTTATACATTGTTAAATCTACTTTACACAGGTATCCTGTTTTGTTTCTAACAACAGGTCTAAATTTATATTTGTTGGCAGGTTTGATATTTTTATTTGACGCTTCTGATCTTTCTCTCCTTCTGTTACTTTTATCAATTCTATCATATTCTTCATTTTGCGTATGTACATCACGTACTTGTACATTACAAATTAGGTTGTTTGATAAAACATTATAAAAATATTGTCTTTCGGCGCTTCCTTTTACGCCTATTGATGTTGCCGAAAATTGAATAACTTCTGCATCAGTCATGTTCTTTTTTGCTAAATCAGAAATGTTATCAAGTGTAAATTGATCGTTTATCGAAAACAATTTATAAAACATCTGTTGGGGTATTTTATTGGCGTTTAATTTTAGTGATATACTAGATGCTTTTTTATTTAAATAAGAATTATCAATTGGAATATGATTGATTCTTGCCGGATACGATAATTCTTTTTCATTAAAAAAACGGGTAAAATATTGTTGGTAATTACCACTATATGGTTGAATAGCCCAAGTGAAATTTTTTCTTACGTTTCTTTGAAGTAATTGTAAATTGTCATCTTGCGCAAAACCGCTATGAATACCAAATAAGATTAGAATTAAAAATGTGATAGTTTTTTTCATAATGTTATATTTATATCGTTTAATATGTAAATTTTATACAAAAAAAAGAAATATTTAACTATCAATATCTATTGTGGTGAGAAACGACATTTTATCGGTGATAAATTACATTGTGGTTTTACAAAAAGATGCTAAATAATTTTAAAACTATAGTTATTTGTATTGTTGCATGTTAATATGCTTTTGAAATACTTGAATTGTTTTGATTTTTTATAAAGGGGGTAAAAATTAGAAAACATATTACTAGTAAGAACCTTAATTTTGTTTTTTAATAATGAAGAAGTTGGGTAAAGAATTGCCTTTATTTATTTTTCTTTATTGTTTTGTAACGGTTTTAAAGTGTCTATTTACAAAAATCAAATACCTTGTAGTTGTATGTTCAAAACATTAATATACTTCCTAACTTTATATCAAGTATTATATTAGTTTTATAAAAAATCCTATAATGAAAATTATAGGATTGTTTGTTATGATTATTTGTAAATGTGTATTGTGTTACACCAATTTTTTGATGCTATTTTTTTTGGGAATGTATATAAAATTGTTCTAATTTTTTATTAAAGCGTGCTTTGTAGGTTCTTGATATTTCTATTTCTTTTTTCAGAATTGATACTTTACTACCATTGATTCTGCCATCAAACATTTCTGGGAGTATATTAACAATGTATTTCCCATTTATTCGGGCAAAATTTTCGGGCAAATTATTAAGTATTTCTGTTAACGAAAGTTTGATTAAGTATTTTTTATTATTTTTTGTTAAGAACCATGAATAATTATCAATCAATTCACTTTCATAATTATCTACATCTATCCAAGGATCCTTGGTAAAAAAGGCAATTTCATCAAAATTAACTGGTACTCGGGTTACTTTGCTATGACCATCTCTAATATCTTCTAAGTAAGCGGTCAATCCGAACACACCTTTTTTATATAAATATAATCCGAGTTCGTGTCTTTTTAAAGCTAGTTTTATGCTTCTTATCAGTTCTTCTTTATTTAAAAATGGTTTTGTTTTGACCATAAAGTGGTCAGGTTTTAGATGTAGTATTCTATTAAATGTAGCATCATCATCTGCTTGTGTAATGAAAATGAATGGAATGTTTAATTCGTTGTGTAAAAGTTCGGCTAAATCAACACCATCTCTATCTCCTTTGAGTTTAATGTCAAGCAGTGCCAAATCAGGCGTGTCTTGTCTAATTAAAGATATTGCTTTTTCAACACTATCAGCCATATTACTAACAATGTATCCTTCATTTTTGAGCACATCTTTAAGATTTTTGTAAAATATTACTTCGTCTTCTACAATAAGTATTTTTTTCATGTGTCTTTTTTTATTAGGTTATATGTAACTCGCAAATAATTATTTCCATGTGTGAGAAAAATTTATCATACTCGTTTCATAATTTAGGTTAATTTGATCGGAAAATTTATCACAACTTTTGTACCATTATCTCCAAAAATATCAAATGTTCCATTTAATTGTACTTCGGCAAAAAGTTTTATTATGTCAAGTCCGAAGGAGTCCAAATCATCAATGTTGATATCTTTGGGTAGTCCTTTGCCATTATCTGCTAAACTAAAATGAAAATTATTTTGTTTTAGATTCATCACAATTGTTATATTACCCCCTTCTTTATCAAAAGCATATTTATAGGTATTGGTTACAAATTCATTTACAATCAGGGCAATAATAAAAGCAATATTGGAATGAATTTGTAAATTATTGTCAATATTAATTTTTGTGCTAATATTTTTATCAGGTATGGCATTGGCAATCCTATCGACTGCTTTTTGTATATAAGGTTTTATTTTTATGTGCGTTGACATATTATCATCGTATAACAAATTACGATGTATATCTTCAATGGTAATAATTCTGTTTTGTAAATCAAGCACTTGTTTTTGAAGTTTTGTGTTGTTTTTATCTATATCTAATCTTGAAATAATAACACTAATCATGCCTAAATTACCTTTAACTCTATGATGCATATCTTTATGAAGTTGTGTAATCAATTGATTTTTTTTATACACTTCTTGATGTATCTCCTCAATGTGTTTTTTTTGTTTAATTATTCGGAAAAGCAAAAAACTAAGTATTAATAAAAATAGTATTAATGCGAAGGAGCTTATAAGCCAGATTCTTTTTTTCTTTTTTTCATTTTGTAAAGCCATTTTTTGAATTTGATTATCAGAAGTCAGTTTTTTATTTTCTAATTCTTTTTTTTCTGCTTGATATTTTTGTTCTAATTCGGCATATTTGGCTTTTAAACGATTTTTCCATATACTATCTTTTATTTTGCTGATAGAATCAGCCGTTTCAGCATACATTTTTTTAACCATTTTTACCTCTAAATTGTTATTTTTATGTTGATTGCGAATAATATGTTTGGTAGCATCTTCCATATTTAACATAGCATCTTGTTCGTTAGATACTTTCATACTTTTCTTTGTTAATTTTGCTAATTCTTTTAATTTTGTGCTATCTCTTTTGTTGCTATTAGTTATTTTTATTTGTTTTTTGGTAATATTTATCATGCTTTTGGCATTTCCTGACAGTTCGAGTTGTTTCATCAATTCAAAAGCATCTAATGACCATTTTAGTGCCATATTGTTATTTCCTTTTCTAAGATAGATTTGACCGATATAGGATTTTGCCAATATAATACCTTTTAGATTGGATAATTTATTGAAATTGGTTAAGGCAATCCTTATGTATTTGTCGGCTTTATCGTTTTTATTTTGATCGAAATAATAGTTTCCTAAATAAAATTGTGCGATGCTAATATTGTCTAAAGACTTAGAACGTTCTGCATAAATTAAAGATTTATCAAAATATTTTTTGGCTCTATTAAATTCTTTTCCGTTTAATAGAATTTTTCCTATTAGTAAATTTACTTGAGAAAGTTTTTTATTGTTACCTGATGATTTAGCATATTCAAGCGCTTTTAATAAACACGACATGGCTTTGTCGTTTTGATGTATGGAACTAAAGTAATTAGCATTATTATATTCTTTTAAATATTGAATATGTTTAGACATATCAGTCCTTAGCATTTGGTTTGCTTTTTTAATGTATAGTTTTGCCGAGTCTTTTGCTGTGCTTGTTAAATATGTATTACCAATGCGATAATATAAATCTATTTGTTTTTCAATGCTATCTGTTGGAACTATTTGTATGGTTTTTTTATAAACTTTAACAGCAGTTAAATATTTGCCTTTATTAGATAATTTTTCAGCTTGATTAATGTAATCTGATACTGATGGACTTGGATCAACAGATTGAGAAAATCCGCTGATAGTTATTATAAATAATATGACGGTTATTATTTTTTTCATCTGATTTATGCAATATTTAGGTTAAAAAATTAAGGATTGTAATTGTAATTAAGCAATGTTTTTTATATTATTTAAGCTTAGTAAATTATATAGTATTGAAAAAGAAATATTTTATAATTTTGTTTACAAATTAGATTGGTGCTAAAACAATTCTATTACTTTTTCAGCAGGACGTGCCAAAACAGCTTTGTTTTTATAGATTACAATAGGGCGTTCAATTAATTTAGAATTATCAGCCATTGCTTGAATAATTTGTGCGTCGGTTA